>Ga0209833_1000391_pt1 | contig 32440 bp, 24 predicted proteins | sample COGITO_mtgs_1105_3_FD_184797 | JGI IMG/M metagenome (GOLD analysis project Ga0209833, IMG submission 184797) | Pelagic marine microbial communities from North Sea - COGITO_mtgs_110506 (SPAdes) (version 2) | ecosystem: Environmental > Aquatic > Marine > Epipelagic ... | reverse complement strand
TTAGGATTAAAACTCGTAAACACTTCTTATGAGACTGGCGATCCTTTAAAAGAGCATATTGAATTTGTAAGCCCAATCAGCTTAGGTTCTTGGGTAAGTGTAGACATTCCTTTAGAAAACTTTTTAAATGATACGTCTGGAATCACTCAATTATTATTTGATACCACCGGTAACAATGCAATTGTGTATATAGATAATTTATATTTTCACAAGGAACCCTCAGGAACAGCGCCACTTATCTTTGATGATTTTGAAGGGAATGGTAACATTGACTCTTGGTTTGGTGATGACTGTGGAATGGATAACGAATTTTCAAATCCTTACTCAGAAGGGATTAATACATCAAGTACTGTATTAGAATATAATGATACCGGAGGTACCTATTCAAATATACGATTTGATACAGATTCTGCTTTTGACATAGCAACTAACAGTACCTTTAGTCTAAAAATTTATGTACCCTCTTCAGGGATTACTGGCAGTCAGCCAAATCAAATATCAATGAAGTTACAAGATGGAACTGCAGGAGAACCATGGACCACTCAAACGGAAATTATTAAGCCGCTAATTACGGATGCTTGGCAGTTAGTAACCTTTGATTTTGTGAATGACACTTTTGTTAACTGGGCTGGAATTACTGAAACGCCTTCACAAAGAACGGATTTAAACAGAGTGGTTATTCAGTTAAACTCAGAAGGGAACAGCGATGCTGTAATCGCTTATTTAGATGATGTTTCTTACGGATCTGTATCAACCGATACGGCACCGTTTGCCACCGATGATTTTGAGGGAACTGGAACGATCACGACATGGTTTGGAGACGATTGTGGGATGGATAATGAATTTTCAAATCCTTATTCTGAAGGGATTAATACTTCAAGTACGGTATTAGAATATGCAGATACTGGAGGAACATATTCAAACATTCGATTTGACGTTGAACCTAATTTTGATTTAACCGCTAAAAGCAAATACACTTTAAAACTCTACGTGCCTTCTTCAAGCATCACAGGAAGTCAAACAAATCAAATATCACTCAAGTTGCAAGACGGAACTGCCGGAGAACCTTGGACCACTCAAACTGAGATCATCAAAACGATTGTTTTAGATCAGTGGCAAATAATTACTTTTGACTTTGCAAATGACACTTTTGTTAACTGGGCTGGAATTACGGACGCACCTGTTGATAGAACGGATTTAAACAGAGTGGTGATTCAATTAAATTCAGAGGGTAACAGCGATAATGTCACTGGATATATCGACGATTTCAACTATCACAATTAAAATTTTAAAATAATATTATGAAACAAATAAAATATATTGTCAGTTTATGTCTCACCATAGCACTTTTTACAAGTTGCGAGGATGACAACAATGAGTTTGGACCTATCACGGCTCCAACAAATGTACAAGTATCTGCAGAAATTGTAGGTCAAGATGCAGACAACCCTTACGGGGATGGTGATGGTTTTGTGACTTTTACAGTCACCGCTGAAAATGGAATTACGTATCAATTTAATTTTGGAGATGGCAACTCAGAAGTTGCTGCCTCTGGAGTTGTAACGCATCGATACTCTAAAACGGGTGTGAATGATTACACTGTAATTATTAATGCTGTTGGAACTGGAGGTGCGTTGTCTAGTACTTCTGTAGACGTTCGTGTATTTAGTTCTTTCGAAGATTTGGAAGCCCTAAGTTTTTTAGCTGGAGCTAATGAAGGCGACACGAAAACTTGGGTATGGGCTTCGGACATCCCTTTGCATATTGGACTTGGACCGGTTACGGATGACTACGGCGGAGGTGAATTTGCATGGCCAAATTGGTGGAATTCGATTGAAGCTAACGATCCAGAAAAATCGTGTATGTATACTAATGAATTTGTGTTTACGAATACTGAAAATGGTTTAACATTTGAACAAACAGCTGGACCTGCTTTTGTGCCAGGAGCCTATGCCTCAATTATAGGCGTCGATGGCGATACTTGCCACGACGAAACAGTTGCAACAACTATGTTTGGAGTTAAAAATGTAGCATTCTCACCATCCACTTCTAAAGCAGCAGTTGAAGGGTCTTATGACGATGTCCCTTACAGAATGACCAGTTTTCAGTTATCCGATGGCGGATTTATGGGCTGGTACATTGGCGAAACAGTCTATGATATCATTTCAATTAGCGCTACAGAATTACATGTGAGATCTATCCAAGAAGGTGGGGGATTTGCATGGTATGCTAAATACAAGGTCGCAAACTAATTATTTCAGTAAACTATAAAAAAAGAGGCAAATTTGCCTCTTTTTTCTATTATTCTTAAATTGGTACTATGAAACATTCAACTATTTTAACTCTTTTTTTTACGTTTCTAATAGGGTTCTCCCTTGCAGGCTGCTCCTCCAGCGATGACGGTTCTTCAAGCGAAGGAAACGGCGGCGATGGAAATGAACAAGGGATCGTTCCAACTAATATAGAGGCTACCGTCGAAATTCAAGGACAAGATGCTGACAATCCTCATGGCGATGGTTCAGGTATTTTTAGTGGTACAGTCACAGCAACCGATGCGGTTAGTTATGGATTTAAAGTTGGCAGTGGAACCGAAACAAAAAATACGACTGGTATTTTCACTTACACGGTTAACTCCTCAGGAACCAATCAATTGGCGGTTACTTTTTATGCCTATTCTATAGATGATGAAAAAATAAGCACCAGTAAAACGCTGACTATTTTTGTAGAAGGCGGCACGACGGGAGGTTCTGGAAATAACGACACACTTGTGTGGTCCGATGAGTTTGACGGAAACGGCAGCATCAATACAAGCGATTGGAATTATGAACTTGGTGCTGGAGGATGGGGAAATCAAGAAGTCCAAAAATACACCAACCACTCTAAAAATGTATTTATTGAAAATGGAATTTTAAACATAAAAGCCATTAAAGAAACAGACGGCACCTATACCTCGGGTCGTATTACAACTCAAAATAAACTTGATTTTAAATATGGACGTATTGATATACGTGCAAAACTTCCTTCCGTTGCCGGAACATGGCCCGCACTGTGGATGCTTGGTGCAAATTTCGGATCTGTAGGCTGGCCCTATTGTGGCGAAATCGACATTATGGAGCAATTCCAAGATAAGACATATATCCAATCAACTTGTCATTGGAATAACAATAATTCAACCGCTAGTTATGGGCTTCCTGTAGATTTAGCGACCCCTACAGAATTTCATGTGTATTCTTTAGAATGGAATGCTGGCAGTATCAAAGCATTATTAGACGGAGTACAATTTTACTCACTCTCAACCAATAACACAATGCCTTTTGATGCGAACTTCTTTTTTATATTTAATCTTGCGATGGGTGGGTCCAATGGCGGTACGATAGACCCTAATTTTACTTCGGACAGTATGGAAGTTGATTATGTGAGAGTTTACCAATAAAATGAGAAAAATAAGTTTAATAATTTTAGCATATTGCGTTACAGGGTTCATTTCCTGCAAAAACTCTACTACCTACAACTCAGAAGAAACCAGTTCAGCATTCCTAACATCTGTTTTGGATATCGATCAAAAAGTGGCGACTCTGTTGAAGCAAATGACCCTTGAAGAAAAGATAGGTCAGATGAATCAATACAATGGGTTTTGGGACATTACGGGTCCTGCACCTAGTAGTGGAGACGCTGCCAAAAAATACGAACACCTCCGAAAAGGTTATGTCGGGTCGATGCTCAATGTAAGAGGGGTCGAAAATGTTCGAAAAGTTCAACAAATCGCCGTCGAAGAAACGCGCTTAGGCATCCCCTTAATTATAGGGTTTGATGTCATTCATGGCTATGAAACGATCAGTCCAATTCCTTTAGCAGAATCAGCGAGTTGGGATTTAGAAGCCATTAAGAAATCAGCCCAAGTCGCTGCAGAAGAAGCCGCTGCGGCTGGCATTAATTGGACCTTTGCCCCTATGGTTGATATTTCACGTGATGCCCGTTGGGGACGTGTCATGGAAGGTGCTGGAGAAGACCCATATTTGGGATCTAAAATTGCATTTGCAAGAGTGCAAGGCTTTCAAGGATCTGATTTATCACAACATACGACCATTGCTGCCTGTGCAAAGCATTTTGCAGGCTATGGATTTGCCGAATCAGGAAGAGAGTATAATACGGTTGACGTAGGAACTTCTACTTTAAACAATATTATATTTCCTCCTTTTCAAGCCACTATTGATGCAGGCGTAAGAACGTTTATGAATTCGTTTAATGAATTGAATGGCATTCCTGTAACAGGAAACAAATATCTACAAAGAGATATTCTTAAAGGGCAATGGGAATTTGATGGATTTGTAGTTTCCGATTGGGGCTCTATTGAAGAAATGGTTTTTCATGGTCATGCAAAAGACGGAAAGCATGCCGCAGAAATCGCAGCCAATGCGGGTTCTGATATGGATATGGAATCGTATCTGTATGTGACCGAATTGGCTAATTTAGTTCGTGAAGGGAGCGTTAAAGAAGCGTATATTGATGATGCAGCAAGACGTATTTTGCGTGTCAAATTCGAATTAGGTCTTTTTGAAGACCCTTACAAATATTGTGACAGGCAACGCGAAAAAGAAGTGATTGGACAACAAGCGTTTCATGATGCGGCTTTAGACATGGCGAAAAAGTCAATCGTACTCTTAAAAAATGACAACCAATTATTACCACTTAAAAAACAAGGCCAAAAAATCGCATTAATTGGAGCCCTAGCGTCCGACAAAACAAGTCCTCTAGGCAATTGGAGAATTGCAGCGAAAGACAACACAGCAGTCTCTGTTTTAGAGGGAATGCAAGCTTATAAAGACAATCAATTAACCTACGCCAAAGGGGCCGACCTAAGTTTGGGTAAAACTAAATTTACTGCCGAACTAAACATAAATACGACTGATAGGAGTGAGTTTCCGCAAGCCATTGCTCTAGCAAAAACTGCAGATGTGGTCGTGATGGTATTGGGTGAAGTTGGATATCAAAGTGGAGAGGCTAGAAGTCGTACAACACTAGGATTGCCAGGCGTTCAGCAAGAACTACTTGAAGCTGTTTTTAAGGTCAATAAAAACATTGTTTTAGTCTTAAACAACGGAAGGCCACTCGTTTTAAACTGGCATCAGGAACATTTACCCGCCATTGTTGAAGCGTGGCAGCTAGGGACTCAAAGTGGAAATGCCATAGCGCAAGTTCTTTATGGAGATTATAATCCTAGTGGAAAATTGCCAATGAGTTTTCCAAGAGCCGTTGGTCAAGTGCCTATTTATTATAATTATAAAAACACTGGGCGTTCTTCCATTCCAGCATCAAATACTGTGTTTTGGTCCCATTTTCAAGACGTGGAAAACACCCCTTTATATCCGTTTGGATATGGCTTAAGTTATACAACATTTGAATACAGTGCGCTCAAAGCAAAAGTGGTTTCCAATAAAAAAGTAGAAGTATCTGTGATGCTCACAAATAGCGGTAAATTAACGGGGAAAGAAGTGGTGCAACTCTACATTAGAGACCATTTTGCCAGTGTAACCCGTCCTGTTAGAGAGTTAAAAGGATTTGAATTAGTCCGTCTCGAACCGAATCAAAGTCAAAGAATCGTTTTCACACTTACTGAAAAAGAACTTGGGTTTTATGACAATCAAGGAAATTTCATCGTTGAGCCAGGCGACTACTCAATATTTATTGGCGGCGATTCTAACGCAAATCTTCACACTAAAATTACTTTAAAATGATTGTCAGAATTTTAATACTACTTTTTTTAATCCCAATAGTAGATGTCGATGGTTTTTCTGAGCCGAGTCTTTTGTTGTCAGAAGATTTTAATACAGAGTCTTTGGATATAGAAACTTGGAATTATCAGCTTGGAGATGGATGTCCTAATATTTGTGGCTGGGGAAATAATGAACGACAAGTTTATACCAAAAAAAACATTTCAATTCGTGACCAACAACTGGTCATAACCGCCACTAAAGAAGGAGACAACTATTACTCAGGACGTATAAGTACAAAAGATAAATTCGAATTTAAATACGGCACCGTCGAAGTTAGGGCGCAACTTCCACGTGGCATCGGATTATGGCCAGCCATTTGGATGTTAGGTCATGATATCGATTCAAACACATGGCCGGCTTGTGGAGAAATTGACATTATGGAGTATGTTGGAAAAAACCCTGGAGAGATTCACACCACACTCCACACCCCAGACAGTTATGGTAAATCGATAAACACCAAAGTGACCACTATTGAAGGCATTGAAGCAGATTTCCATGTTTATAAAACCAAATGGGACGCCCATCAAATTGAGTTTTATATTGACGATGCCTTAGTTTATACCTTCTCTCCAGAAGTTAAAAATGATAAAACTTGGCCGTATGATAAGCCATTTTATTTGATCCTAAATCTTGCCATTGGTGGTAGTTTTGGAGGACCTGAGGTGGATGACTCCATCTTCCCAAAAGAATTTATAATTGACTACGTTAAAGTTTACCAGTAAATTACGACTTAAATATCGTTTTTAATTTGGCCATGACAAGTTCAGTAGCCCCTTTATTCGTTTCTATATAATCCTTGTTTTTTTGACCAATAACGATTCTTTGTTGTGGATTATTGACAAGTTTATTGAATGTAGAATCTAGGGCTTCAGTCGTGGCGACACTAAACAAGCCGCCTTGGGAGTGCATCGCGATTGCCTCTGGGAATTTATGAAAGTTTTTACCGATCACGATTGGAATGCCAAAGGTAGCCGCTTCCAGCGTGTTGTGAAGTCCACTTGTGCCCATACCGCCACCGATATATGCAATATTTGCATACTTATAAACTTTAGATAAGAGACCTACAGTATCCATGATAAATACAGACTTGTTTTCTAACACTTCGTTGGAATAATTAGAGTAGAGTACACTTGGTTTTTGTAACTGTTTTGTCATCGATTTAATCTGATTTTGGTCGATGTTATGAGGGGCGATTATAAACTTTATATCCTCTTTACAATCATTGATATAATTGATCAGTAACGAATCATCTTCTGGCCATGTACTTCCAGCCACAATACAAGTTCGATTGTTTTTAAATTTAGCAATAAAATCTAAGGTGTTATCTGTTTTTAGTTGATTGCCAACACGATCAAAACGCGTATCTCCAGAAACGGTGACGGCGTTATATCCGATTGAATTTAATAACGTTTCTGAAGCGGTGTCTTGTGTAAAGATATGATCAAAAGAAAACAACAACTGCTTCATCCAGCCACCATAAAATTTAAAGTAAGCTTGTGTGGGTCTAAACAAAGCCGAAATCAATATAGCGGTTATATTTCGACGTTTCAATTCCAATAAATAATTGGGCCAAAGGTCGTATTTCACAAACACCACTAATTCAGGGTGTGTAAGGTCTAAAAAGGATTTTACAGCCAATTTTCGATCGAGTGGAAGGTAAACAACAACATCTGTAATAGGATTTTTTTTTCGGATCTCATAGCCCGAAGGTGAGAAAAAAGTCATTACAAATTTGTGGTCTTTATAGTGTTTTTTCAGCGCTTGAAATACAGGGAGACCTTGTTCATATTCGCCTAAAGAGGCGCAATGTAGCCAGATTACTTTATCTGATTCAAGAACGGCTTGTTTTAAAATCTGAAGACTTTCGTTCCGCCCCAGTTGCCCTTGTTGAATTTTTTTATTCAAACCTGAAAAAGGACGCACTATTACAGCTGCGAGTTCAATGATGATGTTATAAAGAAGTCTCAATAAGTTTTATTTGTAGCTAAAATACATTCTTTATATTAATTTTTAAGACTAAGCATTGCTAATTTTGTATTTTTGTTTTTCGAAATTGTTATTGTTTGTAATTCGTAATTTTAAGACATGAAAAATATTCAAATGGTAGACCTAAATGGTCAGTATGCCGCTATAAAAGACGTTGTAAATTCGTCTATACAGGAAGTGATTGATAATGCTTCCTTTATTAATGGTCCAAAAGTTAAAACCTTTCAAGCAAATCTTGAGGCCTATTTAGGAGTCAAACACGTGATTCCTTGTGCCAACGGGACAGATGCGTTACAAATTGCGATGATGGGCCTTGGTTTAAAGCCAGGTGATGAGGTTATTACCGCAGATTTCACCTTTGCCGCAACTGTTGAAGTGATTGCATTATTAGGGCTCACACCTGTTTTAGTTGATGTTGACCCGGATAAATTTAATATTGATATAGAAGCGGTTAAAAAAGCCATCACACCAAAAACGAAAGCGATTGTACCCGTACATTTGTTTGGACAATGCTCCAATATGGATGCTATTATGGCGCTCGCCGAAGCGCATGATTTATATGTTATTGAAGATAACGCTCAAGCAATTGGGGCTACCTATACCTCTGAAAATGGATCAAAAGCCAAAGCAGGAACCATCGGTCATGTGGCTTCTACATCTTTCTTTCCTTCCAAAAACTTAGGGTGTTACGGCGATGGTGGTGCCATTTTTACCAATGATGACAAGCTCGCTCACACCATAAGAGGGATTGTCAATCATGGCATGTACAAGCGCTATCACCACGATGTAGTGGGAGTGAACTCGCGATTAGATTCTATTCAAGCGGCCGTGTTGGATGCGAAACTTCCCAAACTTAACGCGTATAATAAAGCGCGACAATCGGCGGCTCGGAAATACAACGCAGCTTTTAAAAATCATGAAAACATCATCACTCCAAAAGCAGGTAATGGGTGTGAAACCATATGCGACAACTGCGATTGCCATGTATTTCACCAGTATACTTTAAAGATTCAGAATGCCGATAGAGATGCATTAGCGGCCCATTTACAAGAAAAAGGAATTCCCTGCGGTGTCTATTATCCAATTCCACTACACAAGCAAAAAGCCTATGTAGATGATCGTTATAATGATGCGGATTTTACAGTTACGAATGCTTTAATCGATCAAGTAATTTCATTGCCAATGCATACCGAATTGGAGGACGATCAAATCGATTTCATCACCTCAACGGTGATAAATTTTTTATCAAAATAAGCTTAATTTGATCCCTCGCTGTCTTTTGGTGGGCGGCTCATGAAAGATGCTAATAATAGTAAAATCATTCCCGACGTGACAGATAAATCAGCACTATTGAAAACACCTGTTTTGAGGATGCCTCCAAAGTCCATAAATAGGAAGTCGGTGACTGAACCATACATAAACCGATCATAAATATTGGCAATGCCTCCGCCGGCAATACAACTGAGACCTATAACAGACATGCGATCGAGGGTTTTATTCGTTAGCACATAATACAATACAACGCCTAAAACAATGACAGGGAGGATGAGTAAAAAGATGAGTTTTACCGTCGGATTTGAATCGCTACCCAAACTTAAAAAGGCTCCAGTGTTCTCAACATTCATCAGTTGTAATTGTTTTCCTACGAGTTCAGTTCTCGATCCAGGCACAACTTTTTCTCGCACTAAAACTTTAGAGTATTGGTCTAAACCAATATTGAAAACAACAAGAATAAGGATAAAGAGTGTTCTAAGATTCATGTATTTAGTTTTCAAGAGTTGCTGCTTTTGTATCCATGCCTCTATTAATTTTTTTAACCAATCCTTGAAGTACATTTCCGGGACCAACTTCAGTAAATTCAAGAGCGCCATCCTGTATCATTTGCTGAACCGATTGTGTCCATTTTACAGGGGCTGTTAATTGTGAAATTAAATTTGCTTTGATCTCAGTTTCGTTTAAAACGGCCGTTGCAGTTACGTTTTGGTATATCGGGCAACTCGGCGTTTTAAAAACTGTATTTTCTATCGCCGCTGCTAATTGCTCTTTTGCAGGCACCATTAATGGAGAATGAAATGCGCCGCCAACCGGCAATACAAGCGCTCGTCGTGCTCCCTTTTCTTTTAATTGGTCGCATGCAATGTGAATGGCATCAACGGAACCAGAAATCACTAATTGACCAGGGCAATTATAATTTGCAGCCACGACAACTCCGTCAATAGCAGCACACGTTTCCTCTACAATTTCATTTTCTAGGCCCAACACAGCAGCCATGGTTCCTTTGGACAAATCGCATGCTTTTTGCATGGCTTGCGCCCGCTGAGAGACCAGTTTTAGACCGTCTTCAAAATCGAGTGTGCCATTGGCGACTAAGGCCGAAAATTCACCAAGAGAATGTCCGGCAACCATGTCCGGTTGAAAGGCCTCTCCTAAACTCTTTGCTAAAATCACCGAATGCAAAAATATTGCAGGTTGTGTGACGTTCGTTTCTTTTAAATCTTCAGCTGAACCTTCAAACATCGTTGCGGTAATGTTGAATCCTAAGATGTCATTGGCTTGGTCAAATAGTGACTTTGCAAGTGCAGAGTTTTCATAAAGTGGTTGACCCATCCCCGAAAATTGGGCTCCTTGACCTGGAAATATATATGCCTTCATCTGTATGTGTTTATTAGTTTTAGAGCTGCTAAAATAGGATTATTTATCGTCTTTTGTAAGTTATGTATGAAAAGTCAAATTCATGTAAATCATCTTTTTTATTATAAACCCGACCGGTTTCTTCCCAAATATCTTCACGTATTAAAGGGAAAAATGTATCGCCTTCAAAAGTGTGATGCACTCTTGTAAATTCGATGGTGTCCACGACCGCTAGGGCTTGTTTGTAAATTTCGCCACCTCCAATAATGAATGGATTTTCATCGTCTTTCGCTTGTTCAATTGCGGCTTCTAAAGAATTCACGACAATCACCCCTTCAGGAACGTTGTAATTTTGCTGTCTTGTAATCACGATATGCGTTCTGTTTGGCAATGGCTTGGGGAAACTTTCAAACGTTTTTCGTCCCATGATAATGCAATGCCCAGAAGTGAGCGCTTTAAATCGTTTAAGGTCATTTCTTAACTGCCAAATTAAATCATTGTCTTTTCCAATCACATCGTTTTCTGACACGGCGACAATAAGCGTTAAATTGGATGTGTGTTTTTTTGTTTTCAATAGTATAAACTTAGGGCACAAAAGTAAGGGTTTCCATTAAATTAAACGGCAACGGCTCCTTTGATGTGTGGATGCGGCTCATAGCCTTCTAGAGTAAAGTCTTCAAAAGTGAATTTGAAAATATCTTTTATCTCAGGATTGAGTTTCATTTTTGGTAGCGGACGAAGGTCTCTTGAGCGTTGCAACTCCAACTGTTCGATATGGTTGCTGTAAATATGGGCATCTCCAAAGGTGTGTATAAATTCGCCAGCTTCATACCCACAAACTTGTGCCATCATCATTGTAAATAAGGCATAGGACGCAATATTGAATGGGACGCCAAGAAATATATCGGCACTTCGTTGGTAAAGTTGACAGGATAATTTGCCGTCATTGACATAAAATTGAAAAAAGGCATGACAGGGAGGAAGCGCTGCTTTGTTGTTGGCAACATTTTCACTAAATGATTTTGAAGTATCAGGAAGCACCGAAGGGTTCCAAGCAGACACTAGCATGCGTCGGCTGTTTGGATTGGTTTTTAAAGTTTCGATAACTTCGGAGATTTGATCAATCTCATCACTATTCCAGTTGCGCCACTGATGCCCATAAACAGGCCCTAGATCCCCATTTTCATCGGCCCAAGCGTTCCATATTTTGACGCCATTTTCGGTCAGGTAATCAATATTTGTATCCCCTTTTAAAAACCAAAGCAGTTCATATATAATCGATTTAAGATGCAGTTTCTTGGTGGTCACCATTGGAAACCCTTCACTTAGATCAAACCGCATTTGATGTCCAAACACACTTTTTGTTCCTGTACCAGTACGGTCTCCTTTTTCATTTCCATTCTCTAGCACATGAGATACAAGGTCTAAGTATTGTTTCATTTTAAGTTGATTTATTTGAAGTTTAAAAATAAAAAAAGCTTCAATCATTAAGAAATTGAAGCTTGTAATAATTTTAAAAGTTATTAACTATTTAGCCAATAATTGTGCCTGCAATCGTCGCAGACAAAAGCGAAGCGATGGTGCCGCCAATCAAAGCTTTAATTCCAAACTCAGAAAGTGTTTTTCGTTGCCCAGGCGCTAGGGAGCCAATGCCTCCAATTTGGATTCCTATCGATGCAAAATTAGCAAAACCACAAAGCATATAGGTGGCCATGATAATGGATTTTTCGTATTTTAAATGCAAGAGGTTTAAAGGGTTTTTTAAATCTGCTAATTGAATATAACCGACAAATTCACTTGCGGCTAGTTTTATTCCTAACAGTTGTCCCATCAAAGCGACGTCTTCTTTGGCAATTCCAATGAGCCACATTAGTGGTGCAAAGGCATATCCTAAAATAAATTCTAATGAAAACAATTTATAAGATGTATTCGAAGCCACCCAGTCGTTTAGCGTTGTGATGTCTCCGACCCATCCTAGGATGCCATTGATCATGGCGATAAATGCTAAAAACACTAACAACATAGCGCCAATATTTAAGGCGAGTTTTAAGCCTTCGGTGGTGCCGTTTGCAATGGATTCTAAAATATTTGAACCAATTTTTTCTTGGGTTATATTAATTTCATTATCAATCGCTTCGACTTGCGGATACAACATTTTAGAAATGACGATCGCACCTGGGGCTGCCATGACAGAAGCCGTTAATAAATGTTTGGCGTAAAACAAGCGCAGCACTTCATCTTCGCCACCAAGAAACCCAATATAGGCTGCTAAAACCCCACCTGCAACCGTAGCCATTCCACCAATCATGACGAGTAAGATTTCAGAACGATTCATTTTTTCTAAATACGCCTTGATCATTAAGGGCGATTCTGTTTGTCCTAAAAAGATATTTCCAGCCACACTCAAACTTTCGGCCCCAGAAACTTGAAGAAGTTTGCTTAGCAACCACGCCAATCCTTTTACAACACGTTGTATAATGCCTAAATAAAATAAGACGGATGTTAGAGCAGAAAAGAAAATAACAGTTGGTAAAATTGAAATAGCAAAGGTGACGAGTGGCGCTTCAATTTCCCCCGTAGAAAAGGCGGCAAATAGAAACTTTGTCCCTTCCATTGTAAAATCCAAGACTGCAATAAATAAACTTCCAACCCATTCAAAAAATGTTTGAACAAATGATACCTTAAGAACCCCTATGGCTAAAATAATTTGTGCGCCTAAGCCTAGACCAACCGTTCTCCAGTTGATTGCTTTTCTATTGGCGCTTAAAATATAGGAGATTAAAATTAACACAAACATTCCTAGAACGCCTCTTAAAAAACTTTGAGCGGTAAACCCTTGACTCGATACAATTTGAGACACATTGTCTTGTGCTGATGCTGTGTGTGTATTAAAAAACAACAGTAGCCCAAGCATGAGTAATTTTTTCATAAAAGTTGTTGTTAGCGTTTAGAGATTTCGTCTCTAACTTTGGCAGCAGTTTCATAATCTTCGTCTGCAACTGCTTTGATTAGTAATTCATTTAATTGGTTAATGGTCTTATTTTGATAATTGTCGTTGGTTGTTTCAACTTCTTCAGATTCTGTATCGATATCATCAAAAAACAAAACATCTTCGGGATGCGCTTCAGAATCGTCTTTTTTTGGATCTGGTTTTAAGATAATTCCAGCTTTTTCTAAAATGTTTTCGTAGGTAAATATAGGCGCAGAAAAACGCAATGCTAATGCAATGGCGTCGCTAGTTCTAGCGTCGATCACTTCTTCAATTTTATCGCGTTCACATATAAGTGAGGCATAAAAGACGCCGTCCACAAGTTTGTGAATGATGACTTGCTTTACAGTAATTTCGAAACGATCTGAGAAATTTTTAAATAAATCGTGTGTTAATGGTCTTGGGGGTTGGATTTCTTTTTCCAAAGCAATTGCAATAGACTGTGCTTCGAAAGCTCCAATGACAATTGGCAGTTTTCGTTTTCCATCTACTTCACTCAAAATCAAAGCGTAAGCACCGCTCTGTGTTTGACTGTAAGAAATACCCTTTATGTTGAGACGAACTAAACTCATATGTTATATGACAAAGAACAGTTTTAATTTGTAAAGTACCAAACCCTTTACAAATAAGTTTGGCATTAAAACAAACGAATGATCAATACAACCAATAGAACTGCAAGTTAAAATATTTAAGCATTTTGAGCTTTGAAAACTTTTAGTTTTTCAATCAATTTAGGAACTACTTCAAAAGCATCTCCAACAATACCATAGTCCGCAGCTTTGAAAAAAGGAGCCTCAGGGTCGGTGTTAATAACAACTTTAATTTTAGAGGAATTAATGCCTGCTAAATGTTGAATGGCTCCAGAAATTCCAATGGCTATATACAAGTTAGCGGCAACTGGTTTTCCTGTTTGCCCTACATGTTCGCTGTGCGATCTCCATCCTAAATCAGAGACCGGTTTAGAACAGGCTGTTGCGGCACCAAGAACGTCTGCGAGCTCTTCTATCATACCCCAGTTTTCGGGTCCTTTCAAGCCTCTACCTGCAGAGACGACAATTTCTGCATCCGCAATGGTTACTTTGTCACTTGCTTTGTCTGTAGAAGTTACACTCGTGGATGAAGTTGCTAAGCTTGGTGAAAATTCTTCGATATGAGCTGCAGCTTTATTTTCTATTAATCCAAAAGAATTATTAGAAACTCCAATGATTTTTATCGCGGTTGACAGTTCAGTATTGCAAAAAGCTTTATTGGTAAATGCGGTTCGCTTTACTGTAAATGGACTTAAGTTTGATGGGGTCGCAACCACATTGGGCACATAAGCTGCAGACAGCCCTACTGAGACTAGAGGTGCCAAATAACGACTGTCGGCACTCGCGCTTAAAATCACGACCGTAGCGTTTTCTTTTTCAGCGGCTTGTTTGATGGCATCTGCATATATTTTGGCATTAAACGTATTTGTGGAATTAATGTTTAACACCTTATCGACGCCGTAATTTCCTAATTCGGAAGCATCACTAACTTTAAATGTCAACGCAGTGAGAGAGGTTCCCATAGCCTCAGCGACGGCTTTTCCATAGGAGGCAACTTCTAAGGCTGCTTTTTTAAATTTTCCTTGATCAGATTCTGTATATACTAAAACGGGCATACTTCTTTTTTTTAAATTAATTAAATGACTTTTGCTTCGTTGTGAAGAAGATTAATAAGCTCGTCGATGTTGTCTGCTTCTACTAATTTAACAGCACCACGTGGCGCTGGTTTTTCGAATGAGACAGAATGTGTTTCTGAGGTTTCAGTCGCAGTTTCAATCACAGTAAGTGGTTTTTTTCGTGCCATCATAATCCCTCTCATGTTTGGGATTCGTAAGTCACTTTCTTCTACCAACCCTTTTTGTCCTCCAATGACAAGAGGTAAAACCGTTGAAATGGTTTCTTTACCGCCGTCAATTTCACGAATCGCTGTGGCTTTTGTGCCGTCAATTTCCAAACTAATACAATTGGTTACAAAATTGGCATCGAGCATCGCAGCGAGCATTCCAGGAACCATACCACCATTGTAATCAATAGATTCACGACCCGCAATAATAAGATCATATTGACCCTCTTTTGCGGCGGCGGCTAAATACGTGGCAACGCTTTGGCCGTCTGTCGCTTCTGCATTTACGCGAATTGCTGCATCTGCGCCAATAGCAAGTGCTTTTCGAAGGGTAGGCTCCGTTTCTGCACCTCCAACACTAATCACATCGACGGTTGCGTTTTGTTTTTCTTTAAACCACATGGCACGGGTTAGGCCAAACTCGTCATTTGGATTGATCACAAATTGCACACCAGTGGTGTCAAATTTGGTATCTCCTTCGGTGAAGTTTATTTTAGAAGTCGTGTCAGGAACATGACTAATACAGACTAATAGTTTCATTTGGACGTCTCTTTTAATTAGAATACGAAAGTAAATAAAAAACTTTATATTTCCTATGCATGCATAGGAAATATAAGTGAATCAATACCACTATCTGACTTTTGTCTTATAAAAAACACTAGTTTTGTCTTGACATCTAAAAAATAATTTTGAACATTTCAAATTCAAATACATCTAAAAAACGAATTAATTGGATTGACCAGGCAAGAGGGTTTGCAATTTTAATGGTTGTCTATGGGCATAATTTTCCAGTTCTTGAAAAGTATATTTACACTTTTCACGTTCCGCTTTTTTTTTGTGTTGCAGGGTTTTTCCACTCAAAAAAAAACACATTTGGTGATGTTAAAACTAGATTAAAGCAATTAATTATTCCTTATTTTATTTGGTCTATTTTACTGTATTTTGCCTGGTTTTTTGTCACTAGATTCTATGGAGAATCAGCTCAAATATCATTGTCCCCATTAAAGAACCTTTTTGGAGTTTTCTATGCTCAAGGCGGCAGAGAATACATGGATTGGGGAATACCTTTATGGTTTTTACCATGCTTGTTTCTGGTTTTTTTCATGTTTTATTTAATCCAAAAAATAGAGTTAAAATACTTTAGAATAGTTGCTTTGTTTTTACTAATTTGTTCTGGATTTTTGATGTCGCAATACACTGACTACAAATATTTTTGGAGCTTTGATGTGGCTTTAGTTGCGTTATGTTTTTATGCGACAGGCTATTTTTTTAAAAACAATATTTTAAATTTAAATAAAAAGGAAACGTTCTATCTATTGTTTGTAGCTTTAGGTATTCATGTTGGATTATATTCTTTTAATATAAAGGTAGATATGTATCGTTCAATTTATGGACATCAATTTGTTTTTATTACTTCAGGAATTTTTGGTAGTTTATTTTGGTTGATGTTTTTTAAATTAGTTCCAATATTTAACGTATTTAGTTATTTTGGAAAAAATACCATTATCATTCTTGGGACTCATTTTAGAGTATTAACATTTATTAAATTAATTATTATTTTGTTGGGAGGAGGAATGTTGTTTGATTTCACTGAAATGGAAAAGATTGGCATCACTGTCATGCAACTAATTTTAATAGTTCCAATTATATATATTATTAATAAATACCTTCCGTTATTAAATGGTAAGCTTAAAAAAAGTTAAACAGGAATTAATCGCTTTCGGGTTAATTAATTTAATTATTGCTGTAAATATTACATTAGCTTCATTTGTTCATATACCATTTGGAGATTTTAAAGGTTTCTCATTATATTTTCTATATTTTTCAGCATTACAGCTTACTATTTTCGGTTTCACTTATATACTTGCCTTAAATAAATATCTATTTTACACCATATTTCCAGTAATATTTATATCAAGTTCAACAATTGCATTCTGGGTGTATACGCAAGACATGTCAATAAATTATGGGCTTATTGAGTCTGTTTTAGAGTCGAAAACAGACATTGCTTTCGATTTGATCTCACCACAATTTGTTTTATATTTTATATGGATAATTTTCGCTACTTTTTTGTGCATAAGGTTTTACAAAAACAGCTCTCCTTTGAAGCTAAAATCACCCTTATTTCTGTTGGCCATTCTTTGTGTTTGTGGGTTTTTTACGGGGCAACACTTGAAACGAGATGTTTTTACAAGCAAACTTCCCTACAATATTATTTCGGCCATAAAAAAATATTCTGAAAAACCGACTAGAATTTATAATCAAACTTTTGAAGATGAGCTCTCTAAAACAGTGGACAGTATTGACATTGTTTTTGTTTTAGGAGAGTCTGTCAGGGCAGACCATTTAGGAATAAATGGCTATGACAGAGAAACCACTCCTCTTTTAAATTTACAACAAAATTTAATTAGTTATTCAAACATTTACACTCCGCTAACATATACCGCAATTAGTGTTCCTCAGATATTATCAAACCAATCAATTCATGATACACTTATAAAGGAGTACACAATTTTGTATTCTATCTTAAACGAATTAAAAATAAGTACAACTTGGATTGGGAATCAATCTATAGAGAAAAGTTACGAATCAATTATTAAAGAGAACAAAAACGTCTATTTGATAGATGCTTTCCATTCTGTATTAAGCTTTAAAAAACAAAAAGATGAAGAACTGATAAAGGTGTTTGATACCATAGACAGGGATTCTGCATTTACGTTTACCACAATTCACATGATTGGAAGCCACTGGTTTTATGATTCGAGATATACTGCAAAGCATAAAAAATTTACACCGACTGCTAAAAGTAAGTTTTTAAAATCATCTACCAAGGATGAATTGATTAATTCATATGACAATACACTGATCTATCTAGATTGGTTTTTAAATTCAATTATTGAGAAATTAAAACCATCCAAAACCCCAACACTCTTAATTTACATTTCTGATCATGGCGAAATTCTTGGGGAAAACAACCAATGGCTGCATGCTCAAAACAACAAAGCATCTACAAATCCTGCAATGTTGATATGGTATTCAGATAGTTTTAAGAGGGAATTTCCTGTGAAAACAGAAGCCTTACTTGAAAATAAAAATAAAACAAATAGTACAGATCTAATTTTCAACTCTATTTTACATTTACTTCAAGTTGAAGGATTTCCTTACAAAGCAAGTAACAGTATTTTTTATTCAAACCCAAAACAATAAATAGTGCATTATAAAAAGAAAAATTATTTCTATTTTGCTTATTTTTGTCCCTCATAAAATTCAATTAATGAAAACAATTCAATTTAGAGAAGCAATATGCGAAGCGATGAGTGAAGAAATGCGTCGCGACGAAAGCATTTATTTAATGGGAGAAGAGGTTGCCGAGTATAACGGTGCTTATAAAGCCTCTAAAGGAATGTTGGACGAATTTGGTGCCAAACGAGTTATTGACACGCCCATTGCAGAATTAGGGTTTTCTGGAATTGCGGTCGGGTCAACCATGACTGGCAACCGCCCTATTGTTGAGTTTATGACCTTTAACTTCTCGTTGGTTGGGATCGATCAAATCATAAACAATGCAGCCAAAATAAGACAAATGTCTGGGGGTCAGTTCAAATGTCCAATTGTTTTTAGAGGTCCAACAGGATCTGCAGGACAGCTAGGAGCGACGCATTCACAAGCGTTCGAAAACTGGTTTGCAAATTGTCCAGGACTAAAGGTGATTGTACCGTCTAATCCGTACGATGCAAAAGGCTTACTGAAAGCCGCTATTAGAGATGACGATCCAGTAATTTTCATGGAAAGTGAGCAAATGTATGGTGACAAAGGCGAAGTCCCAGAAGGCGAATATGTCTTGCCGATTGGAGTTGCTGAAATTAAACGCGAAGGAACCGATGTGACCATCGTATCCTTTGGTAAAATTATTAAAGAGGCATACGTCGCAGCAGATGTTCTTGCTAAAGAAGGGGTTTCTTGTGAAGTGATCGATTTAAGAACGGTTCGTCCCTTAGATATCAATACTATTTTGGAGTCTGTAAAGAAAACAAACCGCTTGGTGATTCTTGAAGAAGCTTGGCCATTTGGAAATGTTTCTACTGAAATTACATATCAAGTTCAAGAAAAAGCATTTGATTTCTTGGATGCCCCTATTATAAAAATTAATACAGCAGATACCCCAGCTCCTTATTCTCCTGTACTTTTAAAAGAATGGTTACCAAACAGCAATGATGTTGTAAAGGCCGTTAAGAAAGTATTATATAAATAAATTTTTATCTTTTTAGCTAGATTTATCCCTAACAATAAACAGAAAATGAAATACATCCTACTGTGTATAGTATTGACACTGTCGATCTGTGGCTTTTCCCAAACCAAGGTTACTGGCACTGTCTACGACGAAGACAAGCTACCAGTTGCATTTGCAAATATTCTTTTTATAGGCTCCTCCGAAGGAGTTGTCTCAGATATTGATGGTCAGTTTTCAATAGAATCTGACTCTGATTATTCAGCAATAATCGTCTCCTATGTTGGTTTTGAAACAGCCGAAATAAAACTAAACAGCAAGACAACCTCTAATCTCAAAGTTGTTTTAAAAACGGGTTTTGAACTCGATGAGGTGTTGATTGTTAATAGACCAAAAAAACGCCTTAAAAAGAAAGAAAATCCTGCTTATAAAATTCTGAAAGGTATTTGGGCACACAAAAAAAGAAACGGGTTAAGCCTTGTTGAAGCTTATGCATATAAAAAATATGCGTCTACGGAAGTTGGGCTTAACAATATGGATCAGAAGTTTTTAAAACGACTCTTAAGAGAGGACTATGACTCCGTTGTTTCGATCATCCAACAAGACAAACGAAACAAAAAATTCTATGTTCCAATGTATTTAAGTGAGAGGATCCAGAATGTATACGGAGATAACAACTTAGATAAAACCCTACAAGTTGTTCAAGCTGAAAAAGAGATCGGGATCCAACAAGATGGGTATGTATTTGATCGGATTAGTAATGTTTTCAAAGATATCAATATATATGAAAACAATATTGAGCTTTTAAATAAAACATTTGTAAGTCCGTTATCTACAGAAGGCTTTGGTTCTTATGAATATGTGTTACAAGATAGTATTGTGTCCGGTGCGAAAACCAAATACCGCATCTATTTTTTCCCCCGAAGAGAAGGTGATTTAGCATTTGAAGGCAATTTCATAGTCACCGACAGCGTGTATGCAGTCAACTCCATAAGCATGCATGTCAATCCTAAAATCAACTTGAACCTGGTTCGAAACCTTTATTTTGAAAAATCATATTCAATAGAAAATGACAGTGTGTTTTTGCCCAAAAACAATAGCTACGAAGCAGATTTCACGATATTGACAAAAAACGATAAGGAAAAGGGACTTTATGTAAAACGAATTGAAACCTTCGAAAATTACGATTTTGACACAACGAGAACGGCCGAATTTTATGACAACAAAGTTGTGAAATACAAACAAAATCAGTTTAAAAAAAATGAACAATACTGGAGCGAGAATTTGCCAACCAGCATAAATAATAGCGATACAGAGTCTGTCCTTGAGAATTTAAATGGGAATAAAAAAATAAAAAACATCACAGGCCTTATAAGAACCCTGTCAACGGGTTGTTTAAAACTTTCTAATTCCATCGAATTTGGATCCGTTTGGAGCACTTTTGCGGTAAATGATGTTGAAGGTTATAAAGTATCAGCGGGTCTTAGATCCTTTAAAACCTTAGACGATCGGTTTAGAGTTAAAGCTAAGTTAGCCTATGGGTTTAAGGATAAACAATTCAAGTATCTAGTTGACACAAAATACCTCTTAAGTTACAAGCCAAGAGTGTCCGTTGGAGTTGGATACCTAAATGATACCGAACAATTGGGGAGCCGAATTCTGAACAGTCTCGGAAATACACCTAGTGGATTTGGAACAACCTCACTTTTTATTAGAGGAGAAAATTATTTTTTATCACGAATCAAAAAAATATCTGCAAATATAAATGTTGAGCTTTTTAGGAATTTTTTGGTAGGTGCTAATTTTTCAAACAACCGAATAAAATCAGCGGCACCTGATGAGTTTTCAGTTGATTATTTTGATGAAGATCAGAAAAAAATACAATCTAATTTAGTGGATAATAATGCCGAGCTGTTTTTGTTATATACTCCAAAACGAAATCTATTTGGATACGGCGTTAAGAGACAGTATGGAAAAAATTTATACCCTTCTTTTTTACTAAGCCTTCAAAAAGGACTGGAAGTCGGAGATGGAGATACCAATTACGGTAAGCTTCTATTTTCTTACAATCAACCAATAAAACTCGGAAAATTTGGGATCATTAACAGCACAATTGAGACGGGTAAAATATTTGGAGCGACGCAACTATCGGCCCTAAGTCCCGTGCCTGCCAATCAAACGTATTCACTCGTACCCAATACTTTTTCACTTTTAAATTATTATGATTTTGTGGTGGATGAGTTTGTTGTTGGTCACTTTATACATCATTTTAATGGTTTTATTTTGAATAGAATCCCCTTAATCAAAAAATTAAAATTAAGAAGTGTCGCCGTTTTTAGAGGGGTCATAGGAAATATTTCAGATCAAAACAAGGCAATCAATCGTTCGTCCATTACTTATAATGCGCCCACAGAGCTTTACTATGAGTACGGTTTTGGTTTTGAAAATATCGGCTTTGGAAACTTGAGAATATTCCGTGTCGACTTCATATGGCGATCCGAATCTACAAATTTAAATACTTCTGCTCCTAACTTTGGAATTCGACTTGGATTGTTACCTGCCTTTTAAGCCTTCTCATCCTGTAGATTATTTGGTGTGTTTTGCTTTTTAACATTGCTAAAAAACAGACGGTTACAATTATGTGAAAATAGGCTTTTTAGTTTCTTTTCAATTTACTACATTTACGCCCTTAAAAATAAACATAATTACACTATGGAATCAATGATGATTTGGATGCCAATTGCAATGGCAATAATAGGATTAGCTTATATGCTAGTTAAAAAATATTGGGTAATGAAGCAAGATGCAGGAGATGGAAAGATGAAAGAAATTTCTGACCATATCTATGAAGGTGCTTTAGCTTTCTTAAATGCCGAGTACAGGTTGTTAGCAATTTTCGTAGTAGCTGCAAGTGTCGTATTGGCAGGAATTGCTTTTTACATGAATAGTACATATTTAATTGTAGTTGCCTTTGTAATAGGGGCTATATTTTCTGCATTTGCAGGGAATATGGGAATGAAAATTGCCACCAAAACAAATGTAAGAACAACCCAAGCTGCAAAAACAAGCTTACCAAATGCACTAAAAGTTTCTTTTGGTGGCGGAACGGTCATGGGACTTGGAGTTGCTGGTTTAGCGGTCTTAGGTTTAACCCTTTTCTTTATTATATTCTTTCATCTGTTTATGGGCGGTGAATGGACGAATACTGCTGATATGACAATTGTATTAGAAGCATTAGCTGGGTTCTCTTTAGGAGCGGAGTCTATTGCTTTATTTGCAAGAGTCGGTGGTGGAATCTATACAAAAGCAGCCGATGTAGGCGCTGATTTAGCAGGTAAAGTACAAGCAGATATCCCTGAAGATGACCCAAGAAACCCAGCCACAATTGCTGATAACGTTGGTGATAATGTTGGAGATGTTGCAGGAATGGGTGCCGATTTATTTGGTTCGTATGTAGCCACTGTTTTGGCAGCGATGGTATTAGGTAACTATGTTATTAAAGATATGGGCGGAAGTATTGCGGATGCTTTTGGTGGAATTGGACCAATTCTATTACCAATGTCGATTGCTGGTGTTGGAATTATTATTTCTCTTATCGGAACGTTATTAGTTAAAATTTCATCAAACGATGCAAAAGAAGCGGACGTACAAAAAGCATTAAACATCGGAAACTGGGCCTCTATATTAATGGTAGCTATCGCATGTTATGGTTTAGTAACTTGGATGTTGCCAGCGACCATGCAAATGGATTTCTTCGGTGAAGGGTTGCAAGAGATTTCTTCAATAAGAGTATTTTATGCGTGTTTAGTAGGCTTAATCGTTGGTGCTGGAATCTCAGCATTTACAGAATACTACACAGGTTTAGGTTCAAAACCAATCCTAAAAATTGTACAACAATCAAGTACAGGCGCGGGAACCAACATTATTGCGGGTTTAGCAACGGGGATGATTTCTACATTTTCTTCTGTATTACTATTCGCAGCGGCCATATGGGCCTCTTACGCTTTAGCCGGATTTTATGGTGTTGCATTAGCGGCCTCTGCAATGATGGCAACAACTGCAATGCAGTTAGCAATTGATGCTTTTGGACCTATTGCCGATAACGCAGGTGGTATTGCTGAAATGAGTGAACAAGATCCAATCGTAAGAGAACGCACCGATATTTTAGATGCCGTTGGAAATACAACTGCTGCTACTGGTAAAGGATTTGCAATTGCTTCAGCGGCATTAACTTCGTTAGCCTTATTTGCTGCCTATGTAACTTTTACGGGGATCGATGGAATTAACATCTTTAAAGCACCGGTATTAGCCATGTTATTTGTTGGTGGAATGGTGCCAGTAGTATTCTCTGCACTTGCAATGAACGCAGTTGGTAAAGCAGCCATGGAAATGGTAAATGAAGTGGTAAGACAGTTTAAAGAAATTCCAGGAATTATGGAAGGAACTGGAAAACCAGAATATGATAAATGTGTTGCAATTTCTACAAAAGCATCGTTAAAAGAAATGATGTTACCAGGGTTGTTAACCATTGGATTCCCTATAGTTATTGTATTAGTAGGTAAATTAGTGTACCAAGACAATAACTTGTTAGTTGCCGAAATGCTAGGAGGTTATATGGCTGGAGTTACCGTAAGTGGTGTACTTTGGGCAATTTTCCAAAACAATGCAGGTGGTGCTTGGGACAACGCAAAAAAATCTTTTGAAGCAGGTGTTGAAATCAACGGCGTGATGACTTACAAAGGATCTGAAGCTCACAAAGCAGCTGTTACCGGCGATACCGTTGGAGATCCATTTAAAGATACCTCAGGACCATCCATGAATATTTTGATTAAACTGAGCTGTTTAATTGGACTAGTGATTGCACCAATCTTAGGAGGTCACTCCAACATATCTAATGAAGATACACAAAAATTTAGCTACAGTCTAGGAGTCAATGTGGCTTCAGGTGTAAAGTCTCAAGGAATAGAGTCTATCGATTCGAAAGCCATTGCAAAATCTTTTAAAGATGTATTTGAAGGCAATAATTTAGAGGTTTCCGAAGAAGAAAGTTTACAGTTTTTACAAACTTATTTCAAAGAATTTAAAGCTAAAAAACAGTTAGAAGATGTTGAGAAGTTTAAAGCTTTAGCACAAGAAGGCATTGCTTTTTTAGCTGAAAACGCCAAAAAAGAGGGCGTAACTTCAACTGATAGCGGACTACAGTATGAAGTACTTGCTAAAGGCGATGGTGCCTCACCAAGTGCTGAAGACAGTGTGACGGTACATTACACAGGAACTTTGATTGATGGGACTGTTTTTGACAGTTCAGTTGAGCGTGGAACGCCAGCTACATTTGGTGTTTCTCAAGTAATACCAGGTTGGACAGAAGCTCTACAATTAATGTCTGTTGGAGATAAGTGGCGTTTGGTCATCCCATCTGAATTAGCGTATGGAGCAAGAGGTTCAGGAGCAAAGATTAAACCTAATTCAACGTTAGTATTTGAAGTTGAACTTCTTAAAATAAATTAACCCTTTAGGGAATACATATAAAAAAATCACCTCATTGAGGTGATTTTTTTTTGTCTTTATATAAAAGGTAGATTAAAATAAACCGTTTATTTCAGCATCAATTTTGTTAATGATAAACCCAAGATCTTCTGGGTTCTCTACAAAGTCTAAATTATCGACATCTATAATAAGTAGCTTTCCTTTTGCATAGCCATGAATCCAAGCCTCGTAACGCTCGTTTAAACGACTGAGGTAGTCAATGCTGATAGAGTTTTCATAATCACGTCCTCGTTTATGAATTTGAGACACAAGGTTTGGAATCGAACTCCTCAAGTAGATGATAAGGTCTGGACTCTGTACCAAGGATTCCATAAGTCCAAAAAGAGAGGAATAATTATCAAAATCACGATTGGTCATCAAGCCCATAGCGTGTAAGTTAGGCGCAAATATATTAGCGTCTTCATAAATGGTACGATCCTGAATGATGTTTTTTCCGCTTTCGCGAATTTGCAATACCTGACGGAACCTACTGTTTAAAAAATAGACTTGGAGGTTGAAACTCCAACGCTCCATTTGATTATAAAAATCATCTAAATAAGGGTTGTCAACAACGTCCTCGAGTTGAGCTTCCCATTTGTAATGTTTGGCGAGCAACTGGGTTAAGGTAGTCTTTCCTGCCCCAATGTTTCCGGCAATAGCAACATGCATAATATCAATTGTTTAAAAGTTGGTAGTGGTGAAGAAATTCTTCGTCATAAATATACAAGCTTTGGTTGGTTACAAAAAACTGTTTTACTAAAACTTTGTTTAAGTTTAACATCAAAAAGGATTCAGCATTTTTTGGTTTATAATAAAGGTCATTCCCTTTCTTTAAAAAAAGAATACCATTCCAAAGTTTTAAATCTGTAAATCCTTGATGGGGTAGTTTAGAAATAAGACTTCCCATATAATTATAACATTGCAGTTCTTTTTCTAACAAAGCCCAACAATAATTATAATCACTGTCTAGAGCAAGAACCTCTCCGGGCAAGGGCGCTGTTTTAATCCTTGTTTTGGAAGTGTTGTAATCAAATAACTCTAACAATAATGTGTTAGAGTCAAAGACCCAAAAGGTGGTGTCATTTCCATAAGAAATGTGCGACACTGTCCGCAAGGGGCTTTGTGTATTAAAATCAATAGCGATGAGTTCTGCCAAACGGTTGTCTAGAAGTGTCACCGTATTAAAATCTTTGTAAAACAGAGCCAACTTTAACGCATTAAACACAGAAACCTCACTAATGGCACCCTTGTTAAGGTCACTATAGTTTTGTAAATTTTGGCTACTTTTTTTGAATAATGTATTTGATTTTAGGAAATAAACAGATTCAAATTGATCCATTCCAACAAATTGATCCCACACCACAGGAGTAGATGTCACCAAGTTGGCATTCAAATTGGTTTGACCAAAAATCAAACAGTTGAAAAGCAGTATTAAATAAAGAGGTTGTTTCATTCTGATTTGAAATGTACAATTTTTTTAGTATTTAAATGTAACATTTTATTAAGTTAACCGTCTTTATATTAGTGGTAAACCTAAATTAAACCCAATATTATGAATACACACATCAAAATTTTCTTACTTTTATTTTTTAGTTCTGCAACACTTATTGCTCAAGATCTTCAAGGAGTTGCAACCTATAAAACACAGCGAAAGTTAGACTTCAAAATAGACAGTACCCAAGTCGGTGGTATGCAGGATCAAATTATGGCAATGCTCAAAAAACAATTTGAGAAAACCTATACTTTGACCTTTGATAAAGGGCATTCTATTTATAAAGAAGATGAATCTTTGGCGCCCCCGTCCATGGGAAACTCAATGATTATTATGAGTGGTATGGGCGATTCTGGAGAGTTGTATAAAAACACCAAGGAGCAGCGGTATGTTAGACAAAGTGATTTGTTTGGAAAGCTTTTTCTGATTGAAGACAAATTGAAAAAAACCGATTGGAAACTCCATAGCGATACCAAAAAAATTGGCACCTATACCTGTTATAAAGCGACCAAGGAAAAAGAACTAGATGCTTTTGAGTTAGATGAAGCAGAGACTTCAAAGGAAACCACAACTGTGACGGCATGGTACACACCTCAGATACCTGTGAGCAATGGTCCGGGTGAATTTCAAGGACTTCCAGGTCTCATCTTAGAATTAAGCTATGATTCTCAAACTATTTTATGTAGTAAAGTGACCTTAAACCCCAAAAATAAAACAACAATTAAGCCCCCAACAAATGGGAAGTCGGTATCACAACTAGAGTTTGATGCTATTATGACCAAAAAAATGAACGAAATGAAGTCTCAACACGATGATTTTGATGACGAAAATTCGTTTCAAATTAAAATTAGAGGATAGGTTTTGTTGAAATTAAATAGATGTTTCTTAAACTATGTGTAGTTTCGTGGGTCTATAAAATTAGATAGTTACTAAAATATTTTATGATTCTTACAAAAAGAGGTTTAAAAACAGCATTTTTGTTGTTGTTCATTTCAATAACAACCACTGCTCAGGACTTTCAAGGAAAAGCCTATTATTTTTCGAAAACGTCGATTGATATGGCTAACATAGGAAGTCGCCAAATGAGCAGAGATCAAAAAAAGCAAATTGCAGACCGCATGCGGAGCATGTTCGAAAAAACCTATGTTTTGACGTTTGACAGAGAAGCCTCCACTTATAAAGAAGAGGAGGTTTTAGAGGCACCAACAAGCCAACGCGGATTTGAAAGACGAGGACGTAATTTTTCTGGAGGAATGCAATATAAAAACATCAAATCTCAGCAGATTCTTCAAGATCAAGAATTTTTCGGAAAACAATTTCTGATTACAGATTCCTTGCACAAGCTCGATTGGAAATTAGGAACTGAAACAAAACAAATTGGTCAATACCTCTCTTTGAAAGCCACCGCCACGAAAAAAGCCGATGCCTTAGATTGGCGGACTATGCGACGACGAACTCGTTCTAAAACAGCTGCTGTTAAAAATGATTCGACCACAACAGCAATTACGGATGAAATCGAAATTCCAAATGAAATTGAAGTCACAGCTTGGTACACCCCACAGATTCCTGTAAGCCAAGGGCCAGGAGATTATTGGGGGCTTCCAGGGTTAATTCTCGAAATTAATACTGATAAAACCACGATTTTATGTTCTAAAATTATAATGAATCCGGAACAAAAAGAAACCATCAAAGCGCCTAAAAAAGGCCAATCGATATCACGCTCAGAGTACACCGACATGGTTAAGAAAAAAACAGAAGAAATGCGCACCATGTATGAGGGTCGCCGTAACAAACGCCGAAATTAAGAGCGTCCAAATTAACGATAGATTTATGAGATATTTTATTACAATTAGTTTCCTTTGCATGAGTGTTATTGGAATTTCCCAAGTGAAGTTAGAAGGTATTATTAAAGACAGTCTTGGAAGCCCTTTAGAACTAGCCAATGTTATTGCGATTAATAAGGCCACCAAGTCCTTAGATTCCTATGGAATTACTAACGACGTCGGTTGGTTTCGTTTGGATTTAAAAAAGAACACCGTCTATACGATTCAGGCCAGTTATATTGGAATGAAATCTTTAGACGAGGAACTCGAGACAAAAGAAGTTCATATAAATAAAGACTTCACACTTTTTGTAGATAACTCTTTAGACGAAGTTGAATTGGTTTATGAGATGCCCGTCACCATTAGTGGTGATACCTTGGTGTATAATGCCGACTCCTTTAATACGGGTACTGAACGAAAATTAGAAGATGTATTGAAAAACTTACCTGGCGTCGAAATTAACGAAGATGGACAGGTCGAAGTAGAGGGTAAAGTGGTGAATAAATTAATGGTTGAAGGTAAAGATTTCTTTGATGGCGACACCAAATTAGCCACCAAAAACATTCCGTCGAGTGCCGTAGATAAGGTGCAGGTTTTAAAAAACTATTCCGAAGTTGGACAGCTAGGAAGTGTGACCAATAACCAAGATAATATCGCCATAAACATCAAGTTAAAAGAGGGTAAGAAAAATTTCTGGTTTGGAAATGTGACTGTTGGAGCGGGAGATTCAGAGGTAAATTCGTTGTATTTAGCCCAGCCAAAACTATTTTATTACAGCCCAAAATATAGCGTTAATTTTATAGGAGACCTTAATAATATTGGAGAGGTTGCCTTTTCGCGACGGGATTATTTTAATTTTTCGGGCGGCTTTCGATCCCCAAGTCAAAGCAGTGGAACGAGTTTGAGTTTAGGCAATAATGACATCGGATTTCTCTTGCTTCAAAACAACAGAGCCAAAGACATCCAGACAAAGTTTGGTGCGGCTAATTTTAGTTGGTCTCCCAAAAAGACCTTAGACATTGGTGGATTTGCGATTTTTTCAAACAGTAAAAACGAACTACAAGAAAATAGAAGTGTAGAATATACAGATGCACCTGAGGGATTTTCTGATGAGGATACACAAAGTAATACCACTCAGAACAACGATTTAGGTATGCTCAAGTTAACCACCAAGTACCAACCAAACGCGAGCAATCAACTGGAGTACGAAGCCCTTGGGAACTTGTCTAAAAGCACACAAGACCAACGTTTCAATTCTTCTTTAAACGGCGATATTAATCAGTTGGAAAACACCAATCCGTTTAGTTTCAATCAGAGTTTGAACTATTATTACACATTGAATGAGACCAATATTTTTGCATTTGAAGCCCAGCATCTCATCAAAGATGAAGACCCTTTTTACAATGCGATTCTTAAAGATAAATTGAATTATGAAGGCACGGCAAACAGTCTTGGTTTAGACGGCGCTCAATTAGATTATAACTTTGGTCAAGAAAAACGCGTACAGTCCAATCAAGTCGATGCTAAGTTGGATTATTGGAATATTTTAAACAAAAAAAGCAACATTAATTTGACGCTTGGAACCATTTTGAGCCACCAACAATTTGACTCTCATATTTTTCAATATTTAGATGACCAAACTGAAATTAACCCGACTCCTGCAGTGGCAGATGGGGTAGCATCAAATGATATAGCATATAACTTCTCGGATGTATATTTAGGGTTTCATTACCGACTAAAGTCGGGTAAATTTACGTTTACTCCAGGCGTAGCGGCACATGCCTATGCAATTTCAAACACACAAATGGGTGCAAAGACGACGGATAATTTCTTTAGATTTTTGCCGGATATGAATGTTATTTTTCAAATAAAAAAGAGTGAAACTTTGAATTTGAATTACCGCATGCAAACACAGTTTACAGATGTATCTCAATTTGCGAGTGGCTTGGTGCTTAATAATTATAACTCCTTGTTCTCCGGGTCACCTGATTTACAAAGTGCACTATCACACAATGTGAATGTGTCCTATTACAGTTTCAATATGTTTAACTACACCAACGTGTTTGCGAATATCAATTACAGCAAAAGTATTGACAATATCCGAACTGTATCTCAGTTTGTGCCTGGGAGTGTGATTCGAGTATCCACACCATTCAATTCAGATTTTGCTGATGAAAGCTTGTCTGCCAATGGTCGTTTTCAGCGTACTTTTGGGAAGTTACGCGCCTCCCTCAGAGCAAATTTGAACTACTCTAAATTTAACCAATTCTTGCAAGACAGGCGAACCGTAAATGAAAGTTTTTCACAAACTTACAGAGCACAACTGCGCACCAACTTTAGAACGGCTCCCAATGTCGATTTAAGTTATCGATATTCTATTCAAGACAATAATCTTGGAGCGAACGCTACTAAGTTTTTCACAAAAAGCCCGTCTATTGAAATAGATGCGTTGATTTTAAAATCATTTACGCTCAAAACAGATTATTCGTACAACGATTTTAGTGATGAAGACCGCTCCATTAATACCTATGAATTTTGGAACGCGTCCTTATCTTACCGAAAAGATGAAGATGCTAAATTTGAATACGAAATCAAAGCAACGAACTTGTTAGACACTCGCTCTCAAAATCAGAGTAGCGCCTCTAATATCTCAGTAAGTGCGACAGAATATTTTATTCAACCCCGTTATGTGACCTTTCGGGTGCGTTATGAGTTGTAACGATTGCTTAACCATTTAAACAAGAAAAAACCCGACTGTGGGTCGGGTTTTTCTTTCAGCAGACTAACTTAAAACAACCCCTGCTAAAAGGGTTTGGGTTGTGGTTGGGTTTAAGGATTAATGCCTCATAAAACGTAAACTATATTCTAAGCTTGGTTTAAACTATACGAAATCTTGTAATAGACTTCGTTGTCTATGTTTACTAAGGTTTCATCGATGTCATTACCCAAATTCACGTCTTTATTTTTTCCTAAAAAAATAGTCTTTTTTGTCATTAAAATTGTTCTTCTATGAACCTCTATATTTATATTAAAGAGGTTTGTTATTATACTTTTATCTTTATTAATACCTAAAAATATGCACTATATAAAACACACACATAGCAATACTGAGAAATTGCACAGTGTGTGTTTGATTTTAATTTTGGGATACGTACTTTTTATTCAAAGTCTTTTAAACTCAATACTTTTAAATTTTACTTTTCTCTAAAAACAATTCTACTACCTTTTAAACTAGAAATACCTTATGTAGCTCACGTATTTAATATGCACTATATAAATAAACACACACTACAATAGCAATACATTGTAGTGTGTATCAGGTATTTTATTATGGATTAATTATTAACGAAATATCATCTAAATACAATGTTGAAGTACAACCTGCAACGCCTCCACAAATAGCAACAAATTCCATGGTTATTCCACCACTAACATCACCACCTTGCAAAGCCCCTGTTACCGTATAAGTAGTCGTAAAAGTTTGCCACGTAGCTGTTGGAGATACATCAAAAGTTTCTACCTGACTCGCACCGTTAGTAGCTTCTACAAATGATTGTATTGAATAGGTACCAGATTCTCCTGTTAATGATCCTTTATAGCTAAATGTAACTTGTACTTTATCTCCTACAACTATTGAGCCAGCAGCTTTTCTTTCCTGCTTCAACGTTGGATTTAATCCACTTGGAGCACTTGCAAATAATTTAACACACCAATCTCCTGTTTGTGCTTCCGTATTGTCCAAAGTAGCGCTTCCACCATTATCATATAAAGTCCAACCTTCAAGATCTCCAGTTTCAAAACCACCATTACTTGAAATATCTCCATCAACATTTCCGCCGCCGCCGCCGCCACCGCCAGAGCCGTTGCCATATAATTTTAGGTCATCGAAATAATAGGTGTCGGTATTGTTTGCATTTAAGTCAAAGAAGATTACTACTTTGTTAAATTTACCACTATCGGCGGCTGTAAAAGGGAAGGTTAACTCTTCCCAACCACTAGTTACTGAAGTTGTGAAAAACTTTTCAACGTTATTACCCGCATTTCCAATCTCTTCTAGCTTTAATCGAACTTCGGTATTTGCTCTTGCAGACCAAACTTTAATTTTTAAGCCAGTGTTTT
>Ga0209833_1000388_pt1 | contig 32667 bp, 23 predicted proteins | sample COGITO_mtgs_1105_3_FD_184797 | JGI IMG/M metagenome (GOLD analysis project Ga0209833, IMG submission 184797) | Pelagic marine microbial communities from North Sea - COGITO_mtgs_110506 (SPAdes) (version 2) | ecosystem: Environmental > Aquatic > Marine > Epipelagic ... | reverse complement strand
ATAAACTAGCCATAAGTCCACGCACAGTGGAAACTCACAGGGCGCGGGTAATGGAAAAAATGCAGGCCAAAACCCTCGCCCAGTTAATTCATATGGTAATGGAAACCTAGGTACGCCAATCAAACATAAATGCTCTGTAACTCTACCCAATGCTACGGCAACTTAGCTGCTCGCCGTAGCCCACTTTACTGCTGAGATATGCACCAGTAGCCATACTGTGCAAACCATCCATATCGACAATGTGCACCCGGTGACGCTGGGCAACAATAAGTCCCTGCTCTTCCAGACGTTTGAACAAGCGACTTACCGTCTCTACTGCCAGACCCAGATAGTTGGCAATATCATAGCGAGCCATAGGCAATTTAAACTCATAGGGTGACTGGCGACGCTCGTACATCGACTGGGATATATCAAGTATGAAACTCGCCAGCCGCTGCTCAGCTCTCATCTTGGTTAAAGTCATCAAAAGATGATTGGCTTTGGACATCATGCCGCTAACATTGCAAATTAATTCATCGTAGAGACCCCTGTTATCACGCAGGGAAACCTCTTTAAATAATTGAAAGGGCAGAGTGCAAACACTGGAAGTCTCGAGAGCCTCTACCTCACGTATATGCCTGCCGGGCTCAATGCCATCTATGCCGAGAATATCGTGTGAGAAATGAAATCCTGTGACCTGCCTCTCACCGGTTTCATCGGTAAAGCAGGATTTAAATGAACCTGAACGAACCAGGTAAAGTGATTGAAATTTATCACCCTGAAGGAATAAATTCTGTCCTTTACGCATTGGTTTTTCATGAGTGACAAGACAGTCAACATTATTCGCTTCACTGTCGCTAAACACCCGCATAAGACATGACTTGCGAGTCTGGCAATGTCTGCAAGATATCTTGTCTATATTACTTACGCTTATACCACTATTTATTAGCTTCATGCTTATTCTCCCTTAACAATCCAATGTTATTTAATGATGGTTATGTAATACGTCAGAAAAAAACCGCTCTCCAATTAAGCGGCAAATACACCAGAAGTATTGAAATAATCCGGCCCATGTCCTCTTTCACCCGCCCACATAAGTCCCGCCCGATCATCTTCCGCCCATATAACCAGCGCACTCATACCAGAGTAATTCTCCATTTCACCCTTGCAGTTGGTCATTGCCTGTAAAAACATATCTTCTCTAAGGCAGCCGTGACAATTGCTGATACCAAAGCCGCTGACACCTATATTACTTATCGGAAAGGCACCTATCCTGACACCTGAAAGATACAGCTCAACAGTTGTGCTGGAATCCTTGCGATCCCCTATACGATGTTCCATATCGCCTCCCATAGCTATCCAGGATAGCTGTATAAATTCTCCACTTTACCCTGCTTTGTTCTGCATAATCAGTACCAAAATATACAGCCATACAGGATACTGCTCACAAGCCGGATTACAGAGAATAACAAAGCAAGGTAATACAACAATGGGGGAGTCTGCGTAATTTTTTGCGGGAACTACGTATTCAATGATAACAATATTGTTTCTTTTAGCACCGGCAAGATGAAAGCTGTTGAAAAGCGCACATAAAATAAGTAGTTATCCTTATTTTGATATGAAGAGCATCATGTCAAAATTTTTCCCAGCTTAAATGGAAAGGTTGAGGAAATGGAAAGGTTGAGGAAAAATTGATTAGCAAATCTTCGCTCATTCAAAACAGCAGCGACAACAAGACCTCTGTAGACATAGTGGCCAGTGATGAAGTAACCCGGGAAAAAGTTATTGATCTATTATCTCTAACCAATATAAACACCAATATTCATACTAATGGCAGCAGTTTACTAAAGAAAAAAAGACGCCTTAAAAGCGATTGCCTGATTATTGAAACCAGGCTCGATGATATGTCTGGAATTGTGCTTTTTAAAAAGTTGCTGGTTATATGCAAGAACACGCCTCCGACGATTTTTATCGGCGCGCGACCTGGCAGTATTAACGAGGCTATAGAAGCCATAAAACTTGGTGCCATCGACTATATTGAAAAGCCCTTCTCATCTAGACGACTGATCACCTCAGTTAATCATGCCCTTGATACTTAAGCTGCCACTCCCGGGAGGGAACCATTAGAAGTTGACCAATATCAACATCCAGCTGATTTGGATTATCTAGCCTGTCAGATCACCAATAATTGCAGTATCAGCTAAGCAAAAGCCAGCTGAGTAAAACTCGCTGAGTAAAAAATTTGACCAATCAAAATATCCGTATTGCCTACTTTAGTATGGAGATAGCCATGCACTCGAGTATGCCAACCTATGCCGGGGGTCTGGGAATACTCGCTGGAGATACCCTGCACTCAGCGGCAGATATGAATGTCCCCATGGTGGGTCTATCACTGCTCCCCCGCCGCGGCTATTTTCAACAGCAGCTGAGCGCCGATGGCTGGCAAACCGAAAACAGCGTCAGCTGGACGGTAGAGGACTATCTGCAGGAAGTGGGCCCGCGCACTGCAATTAGTATTGAGGGCCGCGAGGTGCATATCCGCGCCTGGAAATATCAACTCAACAGCCGCAACCAAAACAGCGTCGATATTTACTTTCTCGATACAGACCTTGAGGAAAATAGCGACTACGACCGTTCACTCGCCTATTTCCTCTATGGCGGTAACAGTCACTACCGGCTCTGCCAGGAGGCTGTTCTGGGTATTGGCGGCGTGCGTATGCTCGCCGCACTGGGTTACAGCGGATTACAGCGCTATCACCTCAATGAGGGACATGCGAGTTTATTGATTCTCGAATTACTCGAACAGAAGCGCCGCCAGAATCAGGGCACAGAGGACCCTGAAACTGTGCGCGATCTCTGTGTATTCACTACCCATACACCAGTGCCCTCAGGGCATGACCAGTTCCCCCTGAGTATGGTCTCCAAAGTTCTTGGCGCGGAATATTCCCTGGCCGGCTGTGAGGATCGTTTTTGCTTTGACCACAAACTGAATATGACCTACCTCGCCCTCGCCAACAGTCGCTATATCAACGGAGTGGCAAAAAAACACAGTCAGTTATCGCGGCAAATGTATGCCGGCTACTGTGTCGACTCGATTACCAATGGCGTGCATGCAGAGACATGGACATGCCAACCTGTGCAGCAACTATTTGACCAGTATATCCCTGGCTGGCAACTGGATAACCTGAGCTTGCGGGGAGCGCTGAATATTCCCGTTGAACCGATTCACAAGGCACACCAGCTGGCAAAGAAAAACCTTTTAAATCATATTAACCAACTGCCCGGTGCAACCTCTGAAAAACACATGGAGGAAGATATTTTCACCATTGGTTTTGCCCGCAGGTCAACGCTCTACAAGCGCCCGGATCTGTTTTTTACCGATCTCAAGCGCCTGCAAGCTATCGGAGAGAAATTTGTTCGTCTGCAGATTATCTATGCAGGAAAGGCACATCCAAATGACAATCAAGGCAAGCTGCTTATCCAAAAAATTATCTCGATCGCCAAAAGTCTCAATAAACATATCAATATTATTTACCTGAACAACTACGATATCGCCCTGGCCAAACTGATGACTAGCGGCTGCGACCTCTGGCTGAACACGCCCCAGCCACCCATGGAAGCCTCTGGCACCAGTGGCATGAAGGCGGCTCTGAATGGCGTTCCCTCCCTAAGCACCATGGACGGCTGGTGGCTGGAGGGCTGCATTGAGGGACTAACCGGCTGGGGAATAGGCAACACAGCGGTTTCAACCACTTCGCCCACACAGATAACTCAGGAGGCCAGCTCGCTGTATGACAAACTGGAGCAGGTTATCCTGCCCCTCTACTACCAGAACCAGGTCGGCTACCTGGAGGTTATGCGTCATACCATTGCCCTGAATGGCTCCTATTTCAATACTGAACGAATGCTTAACCAGTACGTTACCAAGGCCTATTACTAAGCTATTTTTTAAGAGAATTCCTTAAGGGAATTTATTAAGCGCGCTTACTAAGCTATTTTTTAAAATAAATTGTGGCATCTGATATGGATAATCAATGCAACTGGCACAGCCTGGAAAAGTCTGCGGTTATCGGCAAGTTAGACAGTCAGCGTAATGGGCTAACAACCGCAGAAGCTCAGCGCAGGCTCAAACTCTACGGCCACAACCTGTTGCCTGCGGCCAGACTCAGTCCATTTTATCGGTTTTTCCTCCGCCAGTTCGTCAGTCCATTTATCTATGTTCTGATATTCGCCATGCTGATATCACTGCTCGTGGGCAATCTCGCCGACGCCGCTTTTATCGGGGTTATTCTTGTTGCCAACGCCACCATTGGTGCACTTCAGGAACATCATGCGCAACGCAGTGCCGAGGCCCTACACAAGCTGCTGGTAACCCAAGCCAAAGTGAATCGGGACAACCAACTGCAGAACATAGCGGCCGATCAGCTAGTTCCTGGCGACAGCGTTATTCTCAGCTCAGGTACAAGAGTACCCGCAGATATCCGCTTGCTGGATGCAGATGATTTACAAATAGACGAATCCCTGCTGACAGGCGAATCACTATCGGTGGACAAAGATGCAGAGGCAATTCTCGATCCCCTAACTGTAGTCGCAGAGCGAAAAAATCAGGCTTTTGCCAGCACCCTGGTGACCAGTGGTCGCGGCCGCGGGCTGGTTGTCAGCACAGGTATCAATAGCGAAGTTGGCAAACTGGCCAGCCAACTATCCAGGGGAAAACTGGCACCCCCACCGCTGCTGCAACGCATTAAAATATTTAGCCAGCGCTTAACCCTTATCCTTTTACTGGTAATTATCCTGCTCGCCACGGTTGAATTATTGCGCGGCACTGAATTGATCCTGGTGTTTATGACGGTCACCGCCCTTGCCGTAGCGGCCATCCCCGAAGGCCTGCATGTAGGCCTGACTATTGTGCTGTCTATCGCTATGCGGCGCATGGCCAAACAGCATGTAGTGGTGCGCAAACTGGTGGCAACTGAAAGCCTTGGCTCCTGTACCCTTATAGCGACAGATAAAACCGGCACCCTGACCCTTAATCAACTCACCGCCACCCAGGTGCGCTTTGTTGATGGGCCGGGATTTCAAATTAACACTTCTGGCTTCAGCCCGATCCCCAAACAGCCTCTCTCAATAGCCGAGTCTGAGGCAAACCAGCAAAGACTGCGGCGTTTATGCCTGATTGCCGGTCTCTGTAATGAAGCCAACATTCATTCCAACAGCAGCACTGAGTGGCGTGATAGCGGCGACAGCGTCGACCGGGCCCTGTTAACCATGGCCTTTAATATTATCGGCAAGCAGAGCCTGGCCACCTATACCCCTCTCGAGCATATTCACTATGAGCCGCACCTTGGATTTGCAGCGACTCTTCATGTGGAAAAAACCACAGAGGCAAATATTGACAGTGGAAAAACAGCCCATATAAAAAAAGTTTTTGTGAAAGGCGCTGTGGAGAAACTCTTACCCATGTGCAATTCCATGGCCGGGCTGGGTCAGGACAGACCTCTACAGCAAACAACCGTCAATCGGGTTCTACAAAAACTCGCCCGCCAGGGCGTGCGTATATTGGCTTTTGCCGATGGTAACTGGGTCGGCGATAAACCCTTTAAAACTGAACATCTCCGCGAACTCTGTCTGGTCGGACTGGTGGGAATGGCCGATCCCTTAAGGCCAGAGGCCGCTGGGGCAATCGCCGAATGCAAGGCTGCAGGTATCAAAATATGTATGCTCACCGGGGATCACCCGCTAACGGCAATCAGTATTGCCAGGCAACTAAAGCTGATTAGCGACAAGGATAATCAAGAGAGTCAATTAATCACCGGCAGCAGACTTGCCGAGGCCACAGCAGTGGGTATAGATGCTGTCGATAAGCTCACCGCAAATGGCCTGATCTATGCCCGGGTAACACCGGAGCAAAAACTGGGGATTGTAGAATCACTTATCCGCCAGGGTGAGTTTGTCGCCGTTACCGGTGATGGCGTCAATGATGCCCCCGCGCTCAATGCCAGCCATGTGGGGGTTGCCATGGGACTGCGCGGAACCGATATTGCCAGGGAAGCCTCAGATCTGCTGCTGACCGACGATAACTTCGCCTCTGTGGTAGCAGGTGTCAGAGAGGGGCGCATCGCCTACCAGAATATTCGCAAAGTTGTATTCTTCCTGATTTCGACCGGTGCCGCCGAGATTGTTTTGTTTTTACTGGCATCCATATTCGCTACCCCAATGCCATTGACTGCAGTGCAACTACTCTGGTTAAACCTGGTCACCAGCGGCGTGCAGCATATTGGCCTGGCCATAGAGCCAGGCGAGGGTGACGAGATGCAAAAACCGCCCCGGCCACCGGATGAAACCCTGTTTAACCCATTGATGATTCGACGGGTGCTGATCTCTGCACTGGTGGTTGGCGGCCTTAGCTTTGCCTGTTTTGCCTACCTGCTCGACGCTGGCTGGACCGAGACCAGCGCCCGTAACAGTGTCCTGTTGCTAATGGTGTTATTTGAAAATGTCCAGGTCCTTAATAGCAGATCGGAGAGCACCTCAGCGCTTCTCCAGCCATGGCGGCACAACCCCTCTCTAATCCTGGCTATTCTGGCTGCCCAGGCTATTCATATTGCCGCGATGTACTGGCCTTTTATGCAACAGGTATTGGGCGCCGAAAGAGTTCAGCTATCCCACTGGGCCAGTTTACTGTTAATCGCCCTGTCCCTGTTGATGGTTATCGAACTGGATAAAGTTCTGTGGAGACGGAAAAGAGAAAAGATGCTTTAGAGGATAGCCATGGACAGTTGTCCTGTAGCAACGGTTAACTGAGAGAACTGCTGGCGTGCCAAACTGATTTTTTCAACCTGACTATCGGTTAAATCGGCAATCTTTGCCGCTGCAGCAAGCCGGTGACTCAGCCCCATCTGATTGGCTACCTGAATTGCCAGACCGGGTCGTGCATTAAGCTCTAACAACATAGGTCCCGACTGTCTGTCGAGGACAATATCCGCACCCAGATAGTCGAGCCCAGCCATACTCGCACAGCTGGCGGCCAATTTCAGGACCTGCTGCCAATGGGGTATCGTCAACTGGTTAAAGATAATACCGGTATCCGGATGCCGGCTGACTATGCGGTCTTGCTGGACTGCGCAAATACTCTGCCCACTACCTATATCAATACCCACACCCACCGCCCCCTGATGGAGGTTGGCCTTGCCATCGGAACTGTGGGTGGCGCAGCGCATCATGGCCATCACCGGTACACCGCGAAAAACAATCACGCGGATATCCGGCACACCCTCAAAACTGTAATCTTTGAGCACCGGATCAAAATCGATTAGGGCCTCGATCATTGCACAGTCATTGCGGCCACCGAGACTGTGCAATCCGGCAAGGATATTGGAACAGTGACGGCGCACCTCGCGCTCATCGATCAATGCACCGCTGGACTTTATAAAGTGATCGCCCTTGCGGCCGCTAATTGCCAGAATCCCCTTGCCACCGCTACCTTGGGCCGGCTTGATCACAAAGCTATCACGGCCGCCGAGAGTTTTAAGTATATCTTTAACCTGAAACTGATACTCCACCGTGCCATAGAGCTCCGGCACCGGAATACCCAGGGCCAGCGCGGCACTTTTGGTCTGTAGCTTATCGTCCGCAAGGCGGTAGTTTGCACGTTGGTTATAGCGGCCGATAAAGCCGATATTGCGGGCATTCATACCCAGGATACCGAGATCGCGAAGTTCAAAGGGCGAAACCAGCTTGGCCATAAGGCTATCTAACACCCATATCCCGAAAGCGGTACAACTCGGAGAGTCGATAACCGGTATATTTACCGAGCAGGAGAATGACCCCGAGCAGACTCAGCGTCAACTCAGGAAAGTTAAAGGTCAGGTGCTCAACCAAGTGATTAGACATAACCAGATAGGCCATCACTGCCACCAGCAGGCTTCCGCCCCCCTGAATTAATACCTCGTGACCACCCTCTTCTTCCCAGAGAATCGACATGCGTTCGATAGTCCAGGCGACAATCACGGTGGGGAAAAAGGTTACGGTTAATACCTGGTCTATGCCCAGCTTGTAGCTGATTACTGCCAGAGCCGCCATCAGCAGGATCACCATAATTATCACCGTTGCCACCCGCGCGACCAGCAGAAGATTGAGGCGACTGAGGTAGGAGCGAATCCACAGACCCAGGCCTATCAAACTGAGAAAAATCGCCAGACCAATAAATAATGTGGTTTGAATAAACGCCAGAGCAATCAAAATTGGCATAAAGGTGCCGGAGGTTCTGACTCCGATCAGCAGGCGCATAAAGACCACCACCAGTGCGGCCACCGGAATCAATAGCAGGCCTTTAAAAATACCCTGCTGTTCCACCGGCAAGGTATAAATTGAGAAATCTAAAATAGCGAATTTATCTGAGTGCTGCTCCATCCCCACCACTGCCTTTGCCGGCAGACTATTGCTTACCAAGGCAAACTCAAGTCTGGAGTCGCGACCGCCAACCACATTGAGCACTGAACCATCACCGCGCTGCCAGATAAAGAAGTTATCCGGCAATCCGGCACTGGCAGTGGCCGGATCGAAAATACTCCAGCTCTCTCCGTTATGGACTTCAATCAGTGTACTCAGGGTCTGACGGCGGCGGCCATCCTCCAGAACAATACCGCGAATTTGATGGGCGCTGATATCGGCCATCGCCAGTACATCCATCAGCACCCCAAAGGAATCTTCTTCATAGGAGTCAAGTAGGAATAGCGTATCCTGATCCGGGGAGTCGCGGAGAAATTCCTGCAAGAGCAGTTGCACAAAACTTTGAATATCTGAAGACTGCTGCTGCAAGCGATCCAGCAGACGATCCATAGCCGCCTGCTGATCCGGCTCCAGCAGCGGTTTCTGAGCGACAGAAACCGGCAGCCCGGGCAGCGTACGATTATCACTGGCGCGGTAGATCTGTATTTTATAGTAGAGGGTTGTCGGTCGATCTAGGGTCTGGCGAGTCCAGCGCGCGACATTGGCATCATCCTGCTCAAGAATCGAAAAACCAAAACCTGACGAGGCGAAATGCTCCTCCAGAATCACCCAGCCGGCACGGTCAAGGGGTAATTTCAATTCGATATTAACCGGTATAACGGCTTGGGAACTATTGCTTATACGAGTCGGCGTAAAGCTGGTTTTTGATTCGACAGTCCATACCTCGCGGTACTGGCCTGGCACCAGGGGCAGATCGAGACTGATCGCCTTGTAGAGCGTCAGGCCGATACCCAGGGCAATAAGCGCACCGGCGATAAGACCGATCTGGACTTTTGAGTTAATCATTGGCGGATTGTTTCTGCCCAGTCATAGTGTGATGGCGGCTAACATCCACAATCATCGTATCGGTTAGAAAATTGCGGCCTATCAACAGAGGAAATTCAAAATTAGCTCGATCAGTAAGATTGACATCAATTCTTGAGCGCGCCTCACCCATCGTCACCCACATACGCACCACATAGCGGCGTTGGTCTGGACCACCCGCCTGTTTGATCAGTACCCGTCGTCGCAGTCGCAACTCCTGAGGGTGCCTGCTGCCGGTCAGCGCATCAATCAGTACAAAGCTGACATAGCGTTTACCGTCCTTCTCAAGCAGTTGAATATCTTCGGCGTGGATAGATGTGGTATCAGCCCCTGTATCAATACGCGACTCAACCCAAAGGCCTGCCGGCTCGATTCGCGCCCACTCCACCGCTCCCACTATGGGCAAATGTAACTTGCCCGCCGTGTTGGCCATGGTTGGCATAGGTGCGGCCACAGTTTTAGTGACAATACGCTCAATAACCTGAGGTTCCGGACAGGTATTAGCAGAAACAGGTAATTCGACGACCTCCGTCACTGGGCATGCATTTGATTGCTGCGCATCCAGCAAAGAACAGCTAGACAGCAGGCAAGTAGCGAGACAAGTAATCGTAGGAAATATTTTCATAAATAGAAATCTAATCAGCCGATGTGATTCAACTCCATACATACTATTTGGACGACATTTTAGTAAAACCAAAACGCCTATTTGCATCCAAATTATGCATCAGAATAACTATTCATGGTTACATAGACAGCCGGGAGTGTAAATAGGCCTAATTAACATAGCACAACAATATAGCTTTTATGTAATTTCAGGCGAACGCCATCACAGTCGCTGTTATTGAGTGCCAGAACCTCAGAACAGCCTAATGACCTAAGGCAGATCGTCTACCAGCTCGCCCTCTTCCGGCTCAAGCAGATCTTCGCGATCCACATTCATCGCCAGCATCACCGTGGCGGCAACATAGATTGACGAGTAAGTACCAATCGCCACACCAATCATCAGCGCAATGGCAAAGTTATGAATCAGCTCGCCACCGATAAAGAACAGCGCCAACAGAACCAACATAGTGGTCAACGAGGTATTGATGGTTCGCCATAAGGTTTGCGACAGGGACTCATTAATCACTTCAACCGGCGTAGCTTTGCGTATCTTGCGGAAGTTTTCACGGATACGGTCAGAGACCACAATGGTATCGTTAAGGGAGTAACCGACCACCGCCAGCACCGCGGCCAACACTGTCAGATCAAACTCCAAGCGCGCCAGCGAGAATACACCCAGGGTGATAATCACATCGTGAGCCAGGGCCAGTACCGCACCCACAGAGAATTTAAACTGGAAGCGGATAGCCACATAGAGCATCACCACAATAAGCGCGGCGAGCATGCCCATACCACCATCTTCACGCAGCTCATCACCAATCTGCGGACCGACAAAATCAACCCGGCGCAGCTCTACCTGCTCACCATTACTCTGCAGCACGGCATAAACCTCTTCCGCCAGACCCTGGTCAGGTTTGCCCTGCAGACGAATCAGCACATCGGTTTCGGAACCGTAATGGACTACCACAGGACCTTCAAATCCAGCTGATTCCAATTGCTCTCGGAGCACAGCCACATCGGCGGGCTTTTCGTAGCCCACTTCCACTTGAGTACCGCCGGAAAAGTCGAGCCCCAGCACCAGCCCATTGATAGAGAGTGAGGCGATAGAAACCAGCAGCATAATGGCAGAGAAGACCACTGCAATTTTGCGGATGCCCATAAAGTTATACACTTTTAATTCAGTCATGGTCCTTTCCCTATATCCAAAGCTTTTCAATTTTGCGGCCGCCAACGGTTAGGTTAACCAGCGAGCGAGTCAGCAGAATAGCGGTAAACATCGATGTCAGAATACCTATCGACAGTGTCACCGCAAAACCCTGCACCGGGCCGGAGCCAATCAGGAACAGAATTAAGGCAACAATCAGAGTTGTCACATTGGCGTCGAGAATAGAGACAAAGGCGCGATCATAACCGGCACTAATAGCCCCCTGAATCGACGACCCGGAAGCAAGCTCCTCACGAATACGCGAGAAGATAAGCACATTGGCATCTACCGCCATACCCACCGTCAAGACGATACCGGCAATACCCGGCAGTGTCAGGGTGGCGCCCATCAACGACATAAAGGCAATCAACAAGACCAAATTCATCGCCAGGGCGATATTGGCGAATACGCCAAATCCGCGGTAGATGATCAGCATAAATAGCAGTACCAGAGCCATACCCACAGAGACCGACTTAACACCGAGCTTAATATTGTCTGCACCCAGCGATGGGCCAATGGTGCGCTCTTCGACGATATACATAGGCGCGGCAAGTGCACCAGCGCGCAACAGCAGAGCCAATTCAGAGGACTCACGCTGCTCTAGACCGGTAATACGGAACTGCTTACCGAGCTGCGCCTGAACGGTAGCCAGGCTGATAATATTTTTCTCTACAAACGGCACCGGGGTTAAAACCAGCTCACCGCTTTCATCACGGGACTTTTCCAGTTTGGTTTTGTATTCGATAAACAGCACACCGAGACGACGACCAATATTGTCTCTGGTGGCGTAACCCATCTGCCAGCCACCCTTTGCATCAAGGGTAATACTGACCTGGGGTCGACCATTTTCATCAAAGCTGGCACGGGCATCGGTGACATTTTCACCAGTGATTACCGCTTTGCTCTCAAGGCGTGCGTCTGGGCCCTGACCTGAAGAGGTGCGGAAATCAAAAACTTCGCCCACCCGATCCAGTGCTTCAAGGCGGAATTCCAAATTGGCCGTCTTACCAATAATACGTTTGGCTTCCGCAGTGTCCTGGACACCGGGCAGCTCAACCACAATGCGGTTTTTACCCTGACGGGAAACCAGCGGCTCTGATACACCCAGCTCGTTCACACGGTTGCGCAGCGAGGTAAGGTTTTGTTTGATGGCGTTGTCTTCAATATCGCGTGCGGCGAGAACACTGAGTGCCAGTTTGAGTACCAGAGGGCTTTGACCGGGCTCTGAGAGCGGCTGAAGATCGCGATAGTTGGTGCGGATAAGGGCTTCGGCTTTCTCAACCTGCTCGGCATCGCGGAACTGGCCAACAATTTGATTATCCTTTAATGCCAGGCTGCGATAGCGAATACGCGCTTCGCGCAGTGCTTTTTTAACATCTTCCAGATCGCCTTCGAGGCGCGTGGCCAGGGCAGAATCGAGATCAACTTCGAGTAAAAAGTGCACACCACCACTGAGGTCGAGACCGAGCTTCATCGGCTTGCCGCCGAGATCACTCAGCCACTGAGGTGTTGTTGGCGCCAGGTTGAGTGCAACAATATAGTCACCACCCATCTCCGCTTGAATAACCTCTTTAGCCCGCAACTGCAGATCTATATCACGCAGGCGAATCAGCAGACTCTCACCGTCAGTTTCACCGGCAAAGTATTCAATACCCGCCTCATCCAGTGACTGCTCAACCTTTTCAAGTACTGCGGCATCAATTTGCATGGCACCACTCTGCCCCGACAACTGAATAGCCGGGTCGGGCGGAAAGAGATTAGCCGAGGCATAGATAAAGCCAAAGGTGACAACCAGAAGAATCATCAGATTCTTCCAAAGGGGAAACTTGTTAGGCATAGCAAGAGATTCCAATAATTTCAGCGGCGCATTATAGCGGCATTAGCATATAAATTGGGGGCGTATTTTTTGATTTAAACCCCAAGTAAAAAACGACCAATTAGGAGCAAATATAATATCTATGGATTGGGTGTTGCCTGCTGAGCATAAAACTCCTCAGCAAAGGCATCCAAGCGGCCCTCGGCCACCGCCTCACGCAGATCTGCCATCAGGCTTTGATAGTAGCGTAAATTGTGAATAGTATTTAACTGGGCACTGAGCATCTCGCCGCATTTTTCCAGATGATGCAGATAGCCGCGACTAAAGTTAGTGCAGGTATAACAGTCACACTGATCGTCCAGAGTTCTGGTGTCGTGGCGATGGCGAGCATTGCGAATCTTGATCACCCCTTTGCTGGTAAACAGATGACCATTGCGCGCATTGCGGGTCGGCATCACGCAGTCAAACATATCGATACCGCGACGCACCCCTTCAACCAGATCTTCCGGCTTGCCGACACCCATTAAATAGCGCGGCCGATCCTCAGGCATCTGGTGGGCCAGATGCTCGAGAATGCGCATCATATCTTCCTTGGGTTCACCCACGGAAAGACCGCCAATGGCATAGCCATCAAAACCAATATCCACCAACCCCTGCAGTGATTCATCACGAAGCGACTCGTACATACCACCCTGAACAATACCGAATAGTGCTGAAGGGCTATCGCCATGGGCCGCTTTACTGCGCGCTGCCCAGCGCAACGAAAGCTGCATAGAATCACTGGCCTGCTTTTCAGTGGCCGGATGAGGTGTGCATTCATCAAAGATCATCACAACATCGCTGCCCAGATCTCGCTGCACTTCCATAGACTTTTCCGGATCAATAAACACCGGGCTGCCATCAATTGGCGACTGGAACTTCACACCCTCTTCAGTGATCTTACGCATATCACCAAGACTAAATACCTGGAAGCCACCGGAGTCAGTCAGAATCGGCCCCTGCCACTGGGCAAAGTCATGAAGATCACCATGGGCCTTCACCACCTCAGTGCCGGGTCGCAACATCAGATGAAAAGTATTGCCAAGAATAATCTCAGCACCGATCTCGATAATATCTTTCGGCAACATGCCCTTCACTGTGCCGTAGGTACCCACTGGCATAAATGCCGGTGTCTGCACTTTCCCTCGCGGGAAACTCAACTCACCCCGACGAGCCTTGCCATCGGTGGCGGAAACCGCAAATTTCATAAAGCATTCGCGAGATTCTTTTGTCTCGGGCAGATCGGTCATTGAGGAATATCCTTGGCAGCATTGGGATTATTGATTAAAAACATGGCATCGCCATAACTAAAGAAGCGGTAGCGCTCGGCGACAGCTTCTTTATAGGCTTGCATTATAGATTGATAGCCGGAAAAGGCACTGACCAGCATAAGCAGAGTGGATTCCGAGAGATGGAAATTAGTCAGCAACCCATCGACAACATTGAACTGGTATCCGGGATAGATAAAGATATCCGTCTCCCCCTCAAAGGGCGCAATCTCACCACCGCGAGCCGCAGTTTCAAGACTCCGAACACTGGTTGTACCCACCGCAATAACACGGCCACCGGCGGCCTTGGTCTCACGCACCTGACGACAGACATGGTCACTGACCTGCAACCATTCAGAATGCATCTTGTGCTCAAGAATATTATCCACCCGCACCGGCTGGAAAGTACCAGCACCCACATGCAGAGTAACAAAAGCAATCTGCGCCCCGTTGGCTTTGATATCTGCCAGCATCTGGTCATCAAAGTGCAAACCCGCCGTCGGTGCAGCCACAGCACCCAGCTCTTCAGCATAAACCGTCTGGTAGCGAGACTTATCCTCATCTGTATCATTGCGATCTATATAAGGAGGGAGTGGCATATGGCCAATCTTATCCAGCACATCCAGCACCGGCTGGCTAAACTTGAGCTCAAACAGATCATCCACCCGGCCCATCATTTCAGCACTGTAGCCATTATCAAATTGCAACTGATTACCCTGCTTCGGCGATTTGCTGGCGCGCACATGGGCCAACACCGAATATTTATCCACCACCCTCTCAACAAGCAACTCGACCTTGCCGCCACTCTCCTTCTGGCCAAACAGCCGCGCGGGAATCACCTTGGTATTGTTAAATACCATCAGATCACCCGGCTGAATATGGGTGAGCAGATCAGTAAATTGCTGATGCTGAAGATTATCGTTAGCAGAATCCACATAGAGCAAGCGACTACCCTGACGCTGCTCGGCAGGCTGTCGGGCGATCAACTCATCGGGAAGATCAAATTGGAAGAGATCAAGGCGCATAAATAGGGCTTAAATCGAAGTACTTTTGGGGTTATTTGCTATCAGCCCGCAAGGGTATAGAAATAAACGCCAAAGGCCAAATCCTTTAGCAGAAAATCAATTAATGCCTAAAGGAGGATAGATCAGTTGACCCGCCTCTGATCACTGCTATAATCGCCGCCCTTCTGCCTTACACGGGTGGTTAGGAAAGATTAAATGCCAATGCGATAATTGGTAGGCGATGAACAGGATGCTCGAGTGTCGCGGAGAACAGGACGTCCGGGAGCGACCATAGGACCAGTGCGAAGCGCTGGCGGGTTGCAGATAACTCGTAATTAGAAGTACAGATTAAAATGCCAGTGTGATGGAATTGGTAGACATAGGGGATTCAAAATCCCCCGCCCTTAAAAGCGTGCCGGTTCGAGTCCGGCCACTGGTACCAAATACAAAACCCTGCCTCGAAAGAGGCGGGGTTTTTTATTTGGTATTAGTTGTCGGCGAGATCGGCACCCCGATTTGACTGATTGAGCCAGCAATCAGGACGATGAGCAACGCGAAGCTGCTTGCACAGCAAGTGCTAAAAGCCCCTTAGGGTTTTAGCATCACTAATTGCGCATGCAATTTGGACGCGGAGCAAAGCGAAGGCGCCTGCGCAGCAGGTGTTAATAGCCCCAAGGCTATTAATAACATCACTAATCGTCAGGATAGACGATTTGGATGCCACACCGTGGCAGGGTGAAACCCCGAGCGTCAGGGATGGCGCGAGTCATTCCGGCCTCTTCCAGATAGCAGTAAAATTGAAAATTACACCCAATCAAAGAGGCGGGTTTTTTTGTTTGGCATCTGCGGTCGGCGAGATCAGCACCCCCGGCTTGACTGATTGAGCCAGCAGTCAGGACGCGGAGCAAAGCGAAGGCGCCTGCGAAGCAGGTGTTAATAGCAACAGGCTATTAACTTCACTAATCGTCAGGATAGACGGTTTGGATGCCGCAATGTGGCAGGGTGAAACCCCGAGCGCCATGGATGGCGCGAGTCAATCCAGCCTCTCCCAGATAAGCAGAAAAAATAAAAAAACACCCAACCAAAGAGACAGTTTTTTATTTTCCCTTCAACATCCAGATTTACAACCACACTTAAATAGCAGCATTCAAATAATATTCACATTCACGTATATTATGTATAATCACATAAATAACATCGCTTGAACCTTAATTTTATAATTACAAAAACCGGAAAATTAAAATGAAAAAACTCGCTCTTACTTTACTTTTACTGCCAGTACTTTCTTTTGCAGATAATGTTCATTTTTTTGGCACTCAATACGCATGGATGAGCGGCATACCAAATGACGAATCTGCAAATGGTTATACAATTTCCTATAAATCTGTAATAGATGAGAAACTATCAGTAGGTTTGAGTTATGTTGATATGGATATCACCAATCGAACCACTGACGTTTCTATCGAGAGGCTGGAAGTTAATGCCAGCGCAGACTATGCGTTTATTGGCTCTTTCGATACAGGCGCTCTATATCTGGGACTTGAGACAGACTTACACGACAATCCAGACAGTAGCTTCCTTACCAAAATTGGTGTTGCCACGCGCAGTGGTGAAGGATTTGATTTTGATTTCAATATCTCTTCACGTCATGGTGATATTGGCCTAGGCGCTTCCATGAGAGGACCATTGGCCGAAAGCGTTATTGGGTGGGAGATTGGATTCACCCATGTTGTTAACCAAACGACAAGTTTTGCAGGTCTAAGCCTGGCGTTCTAATGACCCACTTTAGACCTACTCTTTGCGGGTAAGTCTTTAGACAGCCCCTTTAAAACCCCTGTCTTTGGCGGGGGTTTTTTATATGTCATTAATTATCAAGCAAATCAAAAGCCTCCCCCCCCCTCAATTTTTTCTCCCCCACACTGGATATCAATAAAGATTGTATCTATAGCTAATAGGGCAAGATAAAAATAGAAACACCAATTCTTCAGGGGGAAGATCATGAATAGCAAATCTTATTGCCTTTCTATCAATGATGGGCAGAATCACCAATCCTTAACAAAACTATCTCTGCGATTACTTTTCGTCGCCGCAGTCTGTGCAGTACTGCCGCAAAACCAGGTACTGGCAGCCGATGAAATTGTCGATGAGGTGCTTACAATTGGCAGTCGAACTGCCGGGCGAACAGCTGTTGATATAGCTGTGCCTGTCGATATTCTGAGTTCAGACAGCTTAAAACAGACCGGGCAAACTGAAGTCGGACGTATGCTGCAGACCGTTGCGCCATCGTTTAACTTCTCCAGCTCGTCGATCAGTGACGGTACCGACGCACTGCGTCCAGCCACATTGCGAGGCCTTGGTCCAGACCAGACATTGGTATTAATCAATGGCAAGCGTCGTCACAACACATCTCTAGTTCACGTCAACACATCAGTTGGTCGAGGCTCTGCCGGGGTCGACTTAAATGCTATTCCCGCTGCCTCGATTAAGCGTATTGAGGTGCTCCGCGATGGTGCCGCAGCACAGTATGGTTCCGACGCTCTGGCCGGTGTGATCAATATCGTCCTCAATGACGATCCTGATATGGGCAGTCTCAATGTCTCTTATGGTCAGTATTCCGAGGATGGCGAAACCACAAATATCGATATCACCAATGGCTTTAGCTTTGGTGACGGCGGCTATGCCAGCGGCTCCATCAACTACCGTGATCGCTCGGCAACTAACCGCGCCGGCTTAAGCGGCCAATGCCAGTACTTAGCGGGCTGTGATGCCAATAACGATGGCACCGGCAGTTCTGATCCCGACGGCATTGACGAAGCGGCCGATCCAAGGGAAGCAGCGTTCAATCGACAAAACTTTAGAATTGGAGATGCCGACTCTGAACAGCTAGCGGTGACCTTAAATGCCGCCTATGAAATCTCTGAAGGTGAACTCTACGGTTTCCTCACCTACTCAGATCGCGACAACCAATCCGGCGGCTTTTACCGTCGTGCCAACGCACCCTCGGACAATCCAACATTATCCGATGGTGAAGCCTTTGCGCCAGATGGGTTTTTACCCTTGATCAATAGCGCCATCGAAGATATGTCAGCCAGTATTGGTTACCGCACTGAGCTTAACAATCAAGTCAGCATGGATATCTCTTACACTAACGGGCAAAACGATTTTGACTTTAATATCAGCAACTCAGTCAATGCCTCCTATGTCAATCTGCAACTGCTTGGCAATATGCTTAGTGACGATGAAGTGCGCGCCACAACGCCACGCAGTGCCGATGCTGGCAAGTTGAGTACAGGGCTGCAAACCCTTAACTTGGATTTCACCAAGCCGATGGGATCGCTCAATCTAGCCTGGGGTGCTGAATTCCGTCGCGATGAATATGAAATCAACGCTGGTGAGGAATATTCTTATCTTGATTACGATACAGACGCCGCAGGCACCAATATTTTTGACGCCATAAACGGCGATGCCGGTATCGAAGTATTCCGTGGTTTCCAACCGTCCAATGAAGTTAATGAAGATCGCGATATCTGGTCTATTTATGGCGATGCGGAAGCAGAGATCAGCGATGAGTTTATGCTCAGCGCGGCAATCCGCTATGACGACTACAGCGATTTTGGTGATACCACCAACTTCAAATTAGCCGGAAGCTTTAAGTTTAGCGAAAAACTCAAACTGCGCGGCGCGGTAAGCTCTGGTTTTAGGGCGCCTTCCATGCAGCAACAGTTCTTCAACAATATCAGCACCCAGTTTGTCACTATTGGCGAGGGTGAAGACGAGATGGTCATTGCTCAGGAGCGCGGTACATTCAGGAATGATAGCGAACTGGCACGCGCCATTGGCATACCCGAACTGCAAGAAGAAGAATCGATCAATTACAGCCTCGGGCTGATTGTCGAACCCACTGATAATCTGAGTATTGCTATCGACGGCTATAAGATTGATATAGATGATCGCATAGTGATTAGTGGTAGTCTGACGTCGGCACTTGGCGATCCCAACCTAACTGCAGCTCTCGCAGCCTCAGGTGCCAGCGGCGCACAGTTCTTCCTCAATGGTGCGGATACAGAGACGGAAGGTGTCGATATAGTCGCTGTCTACGATATGGAAATGGATCAAGGCACACTTGGCCTATCACTGGCAGCTAACTTTACCGAGACCAAAGTGGTAAACACCTTTACCAGCGGCGGGCTGCAAAATATCAGTGCTGAAGATGTTTTCACCCCGCAGGATATTTCGATTATTGAAGACTGGCAGCCAGAAGATCGCATCAACTTGACCGCCAACTACAGCAATGAAGGCTTTAGAGCTGTGCTCTCGTTCAATCGTTATGGCGAATACACTGTCTGTGAAGGCAGCTGTGACAGTGCATCCAACACCCAAACCTTTGGTGCCAAGGTGCTTACTGATCTCAACCTGATATATGACCTTGGCAATGGATTGGTCGTCAATCTCGGCGGCATCAATATCTTTGATGAGACGCCAGATACCAACACCATCGGGCAGACTCGTGCTGGCACCATCGCCGATTCATCGGGCAATGTGTTTGTCGACTCCAACGGGGTATTTGATTTCTCTCGCCGCTCAGCGCCCTTTGGGTTTAACGGTTCGTACTTTTTTGGAGGCGTTAGTTACAGCTTCTAAATCATTGGCGAATGTTGATTTGCTAGTTGTCCAAAATTCTTAACAGGTAGGACAGCAAACAAAAAAGCCGGGCATTTTTGCCCGGCTTACTTTTATCTGTCGCATAAACCGCATAAACCGGGGTCAGATGAAGGTTTTTAAATCGGGGTCAGATGAACATTTTCATTAACCTGCCCGCCTCGGCCTACCACTTTTACCCTGAGTTAATCTTCTGCCATACAAAATCTCAATTTCGCCCTTAAAGCGATCATTGCCAAATGCCAGCTCTTTGTTAACCGAATCACTTATACTTTTTATTATCGAGCGATCTTGTGGTTTTTGAAAAAACCCACGGTATATTTTTCTTCTTTTGCTCGCGCTTTTGCCTAAACGCATATACACCTCATGCGGCTGGCAAAGGGCACTCTCAACACCAAGCGCATTAAAATGATGGCTAGACCAATGAAAATCAACGGCCTCCTCTACTATTTTTGCCCGCACGGGGTTTAGCTCAATATAGCGATAAAGCTCTAACAGGTATCGCTCTGTCTGTACGATGCAAGATTTGAATCTACCTTCCCAAAGGGTCCCCGTTCGCTGGTAACTTCGATTAAAGTATCGGACATACCGCCTCCCCAAAGCTTGCATCATCAATGAAATAGCTTCATCGCTCTGCGGAGTGGCAAGCAAATGAACATGGTTCGTCATAAATACCCATGCATGGATATCAACACCGAACTCGGACGCGTATTCTTTTAACCAAGAGGCATAGCTTGCATAGTCATCATCTAGTGCAAAACATGGTTGGCGGTTATTACCGCGTTGGATAATATGTTGTGGGTGCCCTTTTGGACAGAATCGAGGAAATCTTGCCATAGCGTCATCCTTGTCGCTTTTATAAAGTTCATTCTAGGGACAATGCTAGCATAAGTTTCACGTGACGATGAGTTGCACAAAACCTTCATCTGACCCCAGTTTATAAAAACCTTCATCTGACCCCGATTTACCTGACCCCGATTTACCCAAAACTTTCATCTCAAAACCTTCATCTGACCCCGTTCATCTGACCCCGGTTTACGATTTACCCAAAACTTTCATCTCAAAACCTTCATCTGACCCCGGTTTATTCAGAGATTACGCGGCCTGGATTGAGGATGCCTTTGGGGTCCATGGCATGCTTGAGGGTTCTCATCAGGGCGATTTCCTCTGGGCTTCGCGACTGGTCGAGAAAGTCTCTCTTATTAACCCCCACACCATGTTCAGCGGTAATAGCGCCGGCATACTCGCCGATCATCAGCATAATATCTGTATTGATAAGCGGCTTATCTTCGGTGCGGCCTGTGTAGGCCACTACATGTAAATTATTGTCGCCAATATGGCCAAACATGAGCACATCCATATCGGCATATTTAGCTTTTAGGCGGGATTCCAAATCGGCAGCAAACAGCCCCAGCTTGTTTAGTGACAGGCTGACATCCTGATTGGATACCGGGCCCAACACCTGAAGTAATTCGCCGATACCATCGCGTATTTGCCAGAAGCGCTCAGCATCCTTATGAGACTGAGCGATCACCGCGTCGCTTATTAAGCCCGCTTCAAGATGAGCAAATAATGCGTTCTCAAAGCGCTCGGCACCGGCGGTTTCATCACTGTCCTTATACTCTACCAACAGGTAGAAAGGGTGCGGCTCGGCAAAAGGGTTTTGTAGATCGGGGACTACCTCTAAGACTTTATACAGGTAGTTATCCCACATCAGTTCAAAACCCGTAAGACCGGCCCCCAGGCTGCGTTTGAGCTCGCCCAGCAGTTGGGTAACAGAATCGTAATCCTCTAGGGTGCAGAGTGCAGTGTGGCAGCTGCGCGACTTTGGCTGCAACTGCACCACCACTCGGGTGACAATGCCGAGGGTGCCTTCAGAACCAATAAACAGATGCTTGAGATCATAGCCGGAGTTATTTTTAACCATTTTATTCATGGCGCTAATCACTGTGCCATCAGCCATAACCGCTTCCAGACCCAATACCAGAGATCGGGTCATACCGTAGCGCAGCACTTCAGTACCGCCGGCATTGGTGGCCACATTGCCGCCGATATTGCAGCTGCCGCGAGCACCCAGATCCAGGGGCATAAATAGATCATGCTCTGCAGCAGTGTCTTGCAGTACCTGAAGGGGTGTGCCGGCCTGAGCAGTAATGGTCATGGCTGTGATATCGATCTCTTCAATACCCTGCATACGCTCTAGAGAGATGGCGAACTCGCCCTGTTGCGGTGTGGCTCCACCGGATAATCCGGTCAGTCCACCCTGAACCACCACAGGTTGCGAGTGTTCATGGCAGAGGGCCATGATTTCAGATAGCTGTTGGGTGGTTTTTGGCTTGAGCAGTGCCGCTGGCTGGCAGGGATCTGCTCCACTCCAGTCGGCATGATATTTTTCGCTGATGTCGTCGCCAAGCAGCAGCGAGGATGAGTCCAGCAGAGCTGAAAGCTCGGTGATTAAGTTGTCCATTGCAGTAGATCTGTCAGTTACAAGATTTGCAGTGTAACTGACAAGGCCTCTTTTCTACTATTTGGCTTTTGCTACCATTTGGCTTGGCGTCTACCATTTGTCTTCGCGGGCTTGCAGTCGATCGAAAGACTCGCCGATCAGAACACCTAACTCGCGCTGTTCGCCTTCTTGAAGATGCACAGCGGGACGACCATGGGCAAATCTATAGTTACAGATTAGGGCCACATCACCGACTTTCCAATTGATCGGGATACCGTGGTCATCATAGATTTTTAGAAACAGACGCTTCTCGTCTAAGGTCATCTCAGTGCCGTCACCAAAGGTTAACTTTAGCGGACGCTCATCTGCAGACAGATGCTGAACCAGCGGCCAGGTATCAAACCACATGCCGTCGTCAGCCAGGCTGGCGTAGAGAAGATTGCGATCGAGATGTGGAAAATACTCAAACGCAGAAATATAGTAACGGGTCTTAAGCAGTCTATCTTCACCCCATTCAGCTTCCAGACCGCGGCTGCGCGCTTCGGCAATCGCTTGATCAGGATCTTCCGTAAGCATGGATTGCTGCCAGTGGTTGTAGACACCTATATCCAGACGGCCTTTAAATGCATCTCTATCTGAAAGATTGCGGTGGTAACAGAGACCCAGTCTTTTTAATTTTTGACCAAATTCAGTCGCCATCAGCGCATCTGTTGCAGCGCAGTTATCGGAAACAAACGTAGCACCGCCCTCGCTGGGCATCTTATGGGCCATAAAGCTAACCATTTTGGTGCTGGAACCGATATAGGCCATCTCATGATGGTAATGCAGCCAGGCATTCAGGGGTGCGCCAACTTCGTAGACATTCTTTTCGATAGTATTGCGCGGGTTTGCTCCGCCTTCGTACTTGCGCTCTTTCTTGAGTACCTGAGTGGCAATTAGACGCATAGATTGCAGATCGTCTAAGCCAGTATTGATTAGGTGCACCAGGCCAATAGCGTCATAAACACGCTGCATATGCTGAGCCAATGCATCACTGGCAACAAGAGGTCCACCGTTCACACGATAGTCATTACCATCGATAACAAATAATTCTGGAGATATTGCAGGCGTGCCGGTCCACCATTTTGGTTCAATGATATTGGGCAGTGGCGCGAATGCTTCAGCAGTATTGGCAGTCATTAATTCTTTCTCATGGGTCTAAATTCAAAAAAAGCTCGCAATTTTAACTGCCAAAAATGCTCTAGACAATATAATTTTTTCCGGGCTTAGATGTTATTAATAATAGGCTTTAGCATACGGCTGCGGGATCATTTAGGCTCACTTGGTAAAACTTATCTGAACCCAGCTTATCATTATTAAATTTTATCCATACACTGCTGGATATATACAATGTTTGCACCTACCCTTTATACAAAGACTAAAAAAGTTTGCGACCAACTCCTCAACCTCAAAACCACCCTTAGAAGAGCGGACTAATTCCGCCCATCCTGACCTTTTCGATTCAAACATCAACAACAATTTTTAGGTTTTGTTGTTGCCCGAAAGCTCTTAACAGGTAGGGTATACAACAAAAAAGGCCGGGCAGAAATGCCCGGCCAATTTTAAAGCTCTTAAAGGAAATCTCTTAAAAGAAAGCTAGCCGCTGCGCCGGAGCAAATAGAGACCGACCGCAATACAAAACAGCACCGGCGCCAGCACTGCCATGAGCGGCGGAAACTCAAATACCACACTCAGTGGGCCAAGCATATCTTGCAGAATCCTAAAGCTGACACCTACCACCACGCCGATAAAAATTCGGAACCCCATGGTGGAATCGCGCAGCGGACCAAATACAAACGAGATACCGATCAAAACCAAACCCAGAATAATCAGTGGCTGTAAGACCTTGCGCCAGAACGCCACCTCATAACCCGCGGTATCGGTGTTTTGCAGCCGCAGAAAACGAATATAGTTAAACAGACTCTCAATCGACAACGAATCTGCCGGCAGAATATTTAACGACAGCACCCCCGGGGTTAACTCTGAATCCCAGCGTCTGGTGACCAGCTTTTCAGTCTCGGTGCTATTGTCTAAAAATCGCGTTACCGAGACGTTTTCTTCCATCCAGTAATTCTCGTTGGCATTGAATGTCGCCCGCGAAGAAAAGCTCGCCTCTTGAATTTGCCTGTCATTATTAAAGCGATAGCGGGTTACTCCGTAGACAACACCACCGGGGAACACCGCATTAAAATGCATAAACTCATTGCCCTCCCGATTCCAGGGCCCAGAGGTGGAGTCCTGGGCAGTGTCACCTTTAAGTAGATAACCGCGACGGCCCTCGGCCAGCTGGTCCAAATAAGGCGAAAAATATTCGCCGATAGCCATAGATAGCAGAATAAACAGCAGCACAGGCTTTAATACAAAACTGACAATACGCATTGGTGAGACGCCAGCTGCGCGCATCACTATGACTTCACTATTGGTCGCCAGCAGCCCAAGGCCTATCAGGCAACCGATCAGCGAGGCAAAGGGAATATACTCATAGATTCTCGAGGGCATCAGGGTGCCGACATAGATCAGCACATCGACAAAATGATAGTTGCGGGATATATCTGCGGTCTGGTCGATAACCGCCCCTACCGAGTCCAGCCCCACTAACACCAATAGCGCAACGGCGATTGATGCAAAGATAGTCGTACCTACATGGCGTGTCAGTTTTCTCATCAGGCTTGCACTCCATCGGCGGGCAAACCTGTCGGCGTTTGGCCTCTGGGCTTTTTCGGACGACCGGACCTAAGCAGCACAATCGCCAGACTCAGATAGACAAAGTGCACCGGCAGCATGGTGACAGATACAGGAACGGCACCAGACTCAATAGCACCGCGCATAGCGTTTAGTGCAACCAAATAGGTAAAGTACAAAACAATCGCTGGCAGCAGTTTGCCAAAACGGCCCTGGCGGTTATTGGTGCGACTTAGAGGGACGGCCAACAGGGTTACCACCATTACTAACAGCGGTATAGAGAGACGCCATTGTAATGTGGCCTGAAGCTCGAGGTCATCGGAGCCAAGCAGCGCCATGGTGCTGATAGCTTCAGTTTTGGGTTCGTTACTTATTGGCTTTTTATCGACTAGGCGAGAACCGTACTCTTCGAAATAGGTAATCTGGTACTCGTGCTGACCGGGAATACCTTCGACACGATAACCTTTGTCCAGCACCAGATAGCGCTCGGCGGCACCGTTGTTACTGCCCTCGGCCTGCTTCTGGCGACCTTTATCGGCCAATACCAGCACCAGGCTGCGATCGCCATCCTCCTCACTGCCAACAGCCATGGCCAGAAAGACTTCATCCAACTCGCGATCTTCGGTGACCCCCTCGGCATAGGTGACCCCTTTTCCGCCGGACAGGGTGTAAAACTTTTTCGGCATCAGCTTATCCAGTTCGCTGCGCTGTTTTTCCGCCTTTTGCAGGGTTTCGGCTTTGGCCATACCAGAGGGTGCAACAGACAGGCTTAACCAGGCGGTTATAGCGGCAAAGAACAGTGCCAGTATCAAGGTGTAACCAGTGAGTCGTCTTTCAGAGATACCACAGGCTTTAAGCACACTCATTTCATTCTGGATATGCAGGCGGCCAAAGGAGAGCAACACGGCCAAGAAGAATGCCAGGGGCAGGGTCAACTCGAGGAAGCCGGGAATCCGGTAGCCGATCATGGCAAAGATAACGCCAGACTCCATATCACCAGACACTGCTTTGGCAAGATATTTTACAAAGCGGCCACTCATCAGAACCAAGAGCAGAATCACGCAGACAGCTGTCGTGGAGGAGAGAATTTCACGGCACAGATAACGAAAAATAATCACAGTTAAAGGTTTCAGCCCTTGGGTGTTGTAACGCAAATTATGCTATCGTCTACCTTTAAGAATTAAGCATTTAATTTAAATACTTTCCCCCAAAAACGACGATAACGGAGCAAACATGGATTTTACTGCATCTTCCGCACAGCTGTTAAATATAAAAGCAGATTCTCTCATTCTACCGACCGGGCCACAACTAAAAGACAGCGCCGAGGCACTGGATAAATCATTAGATGGTGCAATCTCCTCGCTTATTAAGGCTGGCGACTTTAGCGGCAAAAAAGCAGAGACACTGGTTATGCATATTCCCGGCGCCAACGGCAAACGTATTATTTTGCTCGGCACCCAAGGCGCTACAACCAATCAACAGCTTATCAAGGTTATTAAAGCAGGAGCCTCTGCGCTAAAAAAGACCCCCAGCGCTAAAGCTGTCTGGGTTGGCGAAGGCCTCTCTGAGGATCCTGAGTGGGAATCGGAAATTATCGCACGCAGTATTCAGACTGCCAGCTACAGCTATGCCAATGGAAAAAAAGCAAAAGCACAAAAACTAAAATCTTTGACCTACTGGACCCCGAAGAAAGGCAGCCTTGCAGCCGCCAAAAAAGGTCTGGGTTACGGTTCTGCCGTGGGCAATGGTATGAATGCCGCTCGCCAACTGGGCAATCTGCCAGCCAATATCTGCACACCCAGCTATCTAGCCACTCAAGCCAAGGCGCTAGCCAAAGGCCAGGCCAAAGTCACTACCAGTGTACTCAGCGAAGCTGAGATGAAGAAGCTCAAGATGGGTTCTCTGCTATCCGTCAGTGCAGGCTCAGACCAGCCGGGCAAGTTGATTGTTATTAAGTATCAGGGAGCCAAAGCTTCGGTTAAGCCGGTTGTACTGGTCGGCAAAGCAGTTACCTTTGACTCCGGTGGTATCAGCCTTAAGCCCGGCCGCGGCATGGATGAAATGAAATACGATATGTGCGGTGGCGCATCGGTAATCGGCGTGATTAATGCACTGATTGAAAACCAGCTGCCAATCAATGTGGTAGCGGTTATTCCGGCAGTGGAAAATATGCCCAATGGCCACGCCACCAAGCCCGGTGATGTGGTGACCAGTATGTCTGGCCAGACCATTGAAGTATTAAATACTGATGCTGAAGGTCGCTTGATTCTCTGTGATGCCCTGACCTACGTGGCGCGCTTTAAGCCGGATACAGTAATTGATATTGCCACCCTGACCGGTGCAGTGATCGGTGCTCTGGGCAAGGAGACCGCCGGCATGCTCTCCAACGACGACCAGTTGGCGGATGATCTTCTCAACAGCGGCCTGCGCAGTGGTGACCGTGCATGGCGTCTACCTATGTACGAGGAATACGACAGCCTGCTGCAGAGTAACTTTGCCGATATGGCCAATATTGGTGGTGCTCAGGCTGGCACTATTACCGCAGCCTGTTTTCTGGCGCGCTTTACCGAGAAATATAAGTGGGCGCACCTGGATGTTGCCGGTACCGCCTGGGTATCCGGCGCTCAGAAGGGTTCCACGGGTCGTCCAGTGCCCATTCTGATGGATTACTTACGCAGCAAAGCGGGATAATTAATGACCGATGTCTCCTTTTACAAGCTGTCAGGCGACCTTCAGGTTGCCCTGGCACTTGTCTGCCAGCTCGCCCAAAAAGCCCTGAAAATGAACCAGCAGGTACTCTGCCTGGTGGCCGACAATGAAACTGCAGAAACGCTCAACAAAATGCTCTGGGACTTTCAGGCCAGTGCCTTTGTACCCCATGGTATTGGTGCTGATCATATGCCGGTGGCGATCACAGCCGATAGTGAACCAGGCGATCACCACAGCATACTGATCAACCTGCAGGCCGAGATTCCCACTTGGTTTAGCCGCTTTGAGCGGGTTATGGAAATTATCTACCAACAGCCCGAATACGAGCAGGCCAAACGCAACAACTTCAAGTTTTACAAGGAACGTGGCTATCCGTTAAGCTTTCACGATCTGAGCGAAAAGTTTAAACCTTAGAGAACAGCCATAAGTAAACAACAATAGATGAATAGCAACAGATGAACAATAAAAGCGGCGACGATCGCTATCCCGATTACGAAAACCTTCTCGACGACCTCTATTCCCTGCAGAAAAATCTGATGCCCGATGGAGACGTAGAGGCGGGTGATAACGGGCAACTGACGCCCAGTATTACCGATGAAGATACCCACAATCTGCAGATACCCATTCTCAGTGAAGTGGTCGATAGCGAGATCCATGACGAGCGGCAGCTAAAAGAAAAATTTAACAGCGCCCAGCAACATCTTTTCGACCAGCCCTCTTCGCCTCAGCCTGCCACAGACGAGCAGATCAATGCGGTGGTGGCAAAGTTAATGGCGCGCATGCGACCCAAGATTGACCAGATATTGCGCGACAAGATCCGCAGTATGGTTGAAGAGCGTTTTAACCGCGAAAACTAATCGCAACCATCAGCGCCAACATCTATAATCCCCTGCTTGATATTTACACCGATAAAACCACCAGAATTAAAGACTGAGCTCAATAATGGAAAAAACATTTGCCCCCCAGGAAATAGAAACCAAATGGTACAAAACCTGGGAAGAGCGCGGCTATTTTGCCCCCGACGACAGCCGTAAAGATCGCGATGACGCCTACAGCATTGTTATTCCACCACCCAATGTCACCGGCAGCCTGCATATTGGCCACGCCCTGCAGCACGGCATTATGGATGCCCTGACCCGCTACAACCGCATGAAAGGCAAAAACGCCCTGTGGCAAGTGGGTACCGACCACGCCGGTATCGCCACGCAGATGGTAGTTGAACGCAAACTGGCCGCCGAAGGCCAGCCCGGTCGCGAAGAGCTTGGCCGAGAAAAATTTATTGAAAAGATCTGGGATTGGAAAGAAGAGTCCGGCGGCACTATCACCAAACAGATGCGCCGACTCGGCAACTCTGTGGACTGGGAAACTGAACGCTTCACCATGGACGACGGCTTCTATAAAGGCGTTCAAGAAGCCTTTGTACGCCTGCATGCCGATGGCCTGATTTATCGCGGTAAACGCCTGGTCAACTGGGATCCAAAGCTACACACCGCAATCTCCGATCTGGAAGTTGAAAACCGCGAAGTCAAAGGCAAGATGTGGCACCTGCGCTACCCGCTAGCCGATGGCGTGACCACTGCGGATGGCAAAAACTACATTATCGTCGCCACCACCCGCCCGGAAACCATGCTCGGTGATACCGGTGTTGCGGTTAATCCGGAAGATCCCCGCTATCAAAACCTGATCGGCAAGTTTGTTGAATTACCCTTAGTGGGCAGACTGATTCCCATCGTAGCCGACGAATACGCCGACATGGAAAAAGGCACCGGCTGTGTAAAGATCACCCCGGCCCATGACTTTAATGACTATGAAGTTGGCCAGCGTCAAAAGCTGCCAATGATCAATATCCTCACCACCAATGCGGATATTCGCCAGACTGCCGAGTGCGTGAATACCGATGGCAGTGATAACAACGAACTCGACAATACCCTGCCAGAAAAATATCGCGGCATGGAGCGGTTTGCCGCCCGTCGTGAAATTATTGCTGACTTTGACGCCCTGGGTCTGCTGGACAGTATTGAAGAAAACGATATGACCGTACCCTATGGCGATCGTGGTGGTGTAGTTATTGAGCCTCTGCTGACCAACCAATGGTATGTGGATGCCAAGAAACTCGCTGGCCCAGCGATTGAAGCCGTAGAAGATGGCCGCATAAAATTTGTTCCCCAGCAGTACGAAAACATGTACTTCTCGTGGATGCGCAATATTCAGGACTGGTGTATCTCACGCCAGCTGTGGTGGGGCCACCAGATTCCCGCTTGGTACGACGAAGCCGGCAAGGCCTATGTTGGCCGCAGTGAAGAGGAGGTTCGAGAAAAATACGATCTTGGTGATATTCCTCTTAAACAGGACGAAGATGTACTGGATACCTGGTTCTCATCTGCACTCTGGACCTTTGGCACCCAAGGCTGGCCCGAGCAGACTGATCGCTTAAAAATGTTCCACCCCACCGATGTGCTAGTCACTGGTTTCGATATTATTTTCTTCTGGGTCGCACGTATGGTGATGATGTCCATGCACCTGATCAAAGATGAAAATGGCGAATCTGAAGTGCCGTTTAAAACTGTCTATGTGACCGGCCTGATCCGCGATGAGCAGGGACAGAAAATGTCCAAATCAAAAGGCAATGTGCTCGACCCTCTAGATATGATCGACGGCATCGACATAGAAAGCCTGTTGGAAAAGCGCACCGGCAATATGATGCAGCCCCAGTTGGCTGAAAAGATCGCCGCGCGCACCCGCAAACAGTTCCCCGATGGCATAGAACCCCATGGTTCAGATGCCCTGCGTTTTACCCTCTGTGCACTGGCCTCAACCGGCCGTGATATCAACTGGGATATGAAACGACTCGAAGGCTACAGAAACTTCTGTAACAAAATCTGGAATGCCTCGCGTTATGTATTGATGAACGCCCAAAGTGAAGAAGGCGCTCTCGACTGCGGCCAAGACGGCAGCGACAACTACAAACTCAGTCTCGCCGATCGCTGGATTATCTCGCGCTTGCAGCAGGCAGAGATCGATGTCACCGAAGCGATCGACAGCTACAGATTTGATCTGGCAGCACAGGCTCTCTACGACTTTGTCTGGAATGAATACTGCGACTGGTATCTGGAACTTTCCAAGCCGGTTCTCTGGGATGAGAATGGCGATCCGGAGCTACAGAAAGGCACCCGCCGTACACTAGTGCGCGTACTGGAAGCGATTCTACGCCTGGCTCACCCAATGTTGCCATTTATCACCGAAGAGATCTGGCAGACCATCGCCCCCTTCGCCGGCATTGAACTTAAAGCCGAAGGCGACACCATTATGTTGCAGCCCTTCCCGGTTGCCGACCAAAGTAAAATTGATCAAGAATCCCTGGCCGATATCGAATGGCTGAAAACTGTGATTGTCGGCGTGCGCAATATTCGCGGCGAGATGAATATCTCCCCCGCCAAAGCACTGCCGATCTATATGACCAAAGGCGATGCCAGCGATCAGCGTCGACTCGAAGAGAATCGTCAGTTCCTGAGCAAACTGGCAAGTCTTGAATCAATTACCTGGCTGGATAACCCTGAAGATGCACCTCTATGCGCCACCGCACTGGCCGGCGATCTGGAAATCCTGGTGCCTATGGCAGGCCTGATTGATGTGGACGCAGAACTTGCCCGCCTCGATCGTGAAATTGACAAAAATGCCCTAGAAGCGAAAAAGCTCAGTGGCAAACTCAGCAATGCCAAGTTTGTCGATAATGCGCCCGCAGAAGTCGTCGCCAAAGAGCGTCAAAAGCTTAGCGACTTCGAAAGTACCCTGACCCAGTTACAAGAGAAACGTACTGCAATAGCTGAAATGGCTTAATCCGGGAATGTCGCAAAACTTAAACCCCCAACAGCATGCAGCGCTGAAGTATATCGATGGCCCACTGCTGGTACTTGCCGGTGCCGGTAGTGGTAAAACCAGTGTAATCACACGCAAGATCGCCTATCTGGTGGAAAAGTGCGAGATACCCGCGCGCAATATCGCCGCCGTGACCTTTACCAACAAAGCCGCCCGAGAAATGAAAGCGCGCGTCTCTGCCCTGCTCGGCAAAGCCGAAGGCAAAGGCCTAACCGTCTCCACCTTTCACAACCTCGGACTAAATATTATTCGTACCGAGAGCAAGGCACTGGGTTTTAAACCCGGCTTCTCTATACTCGATCAGGAAGACTGCAAAAACCTGCTTAAAGAACTGCTGGTGCGCAATACCGAACTCGATGAAAAACTGATCGACACAGCCCAGAACACTATCTCCAACTGGAAGAACGGTCTGCTCGAACCCCACCAGACCGCCAATGCATCCAACAGCACCGGCGAGCAGGCAATTGCCATGCTCTACGAACGCTATCAGCGCGCCCTAAAAGCCTATAACGCCGTCGACTTCGATGACCTGATTATGATCCCGGTGCTGTTGTTTAAAAGCCAGCCAGAGATACTGGCCAAATGGCAGCGACGTATACGCTACCTACTGGTAGACGAATACCAAGACACCAACCTCGCCCAGTACGAGCTGGTTAAAACCCTGGTCAATGAAAAGCAGGCACTCACCGTCGTAGGCGACGATGACCAATCGATTTACGCCTGGCGCGGTGCCAGACCAGAAAATCTAATGCAACTGCAGGAAGACTTCCCGGCACTCAATATTGTTAAGCTCGAGCAGAACTACCGCTCCACCGGACGCATCCTAAAAGCCGCCAACACCTTGATCGACAACAACCCTCACCTGATCAGCAAAGCGCTGTGGAGTGAACTGGGCCCCGGCGATCCGCTGCGCTTTATCAGCAGTGATAATGAAGAAGCCGAATGCGAACGGGTGGTCAATGAAATTATTGATATGCGCCTAAAACGCCGCTGTAAATACAGCGACTTTGCAGTCCTCTATCGCGGCA
>Ga0209833_1000380_pt1 | contig 33243 bp, 32 predicted proteins | sample COGITO_mtgs_1105_3_FD_184797 | JGI IMG/M metagenome (GOLD analysis project Ga0209833, IMG submission 184797) | Pelagic marine microbial communities from North Sea - COGITO_mtgs_110506 (SPAdes) (version 2) | ecosystem: Environmental > Aquatic > Marine > Epipelagic ... | reverse complement strand
CACCTTGAATTCACCCGTTCGCGTAACAGTTACAGGGGCCGCAGGCCAAATCAGCTACTCTCTATTATTCCGCATTGCCGCTGGCGAAATGCTAGGCCCAAAGCAGCCGGTTATTTTACAGATGCTTGAAATCACCCCGGCACTTGAAGCGCTTAAAGGCGTGGCTATGGAATTGGAAGACTGTGCGTTTCCACTGTTAGCCGGAATGGTCTGCACTGATGATGCAGCTGTTGCTTTTAAAGACTCTGATTACGCACTGCTGGTTGGCGCACGTCCACGTGGCCCAGGTATGGAGCGCAAGGACTTGCTAGAAGCCAATGCGGCAATCTTCTCTGCCCAGGGTAAGGCACTTAATGACAATGCCTCTAAAGATATTAAAGTGCTGGTTGTCGGTAACCCGGCGAACACTAACTCTCTGATTGCCCAGCGCAATGCGCCGGATATCAACCCTCGTCAATTTACCGCAATGACGCGTCTCGATCACAATCGCGCGCTGACTCAGATTGCTAACAAAACCGGTACTACAATCAATGATGTTACCCATATGACTATCTGGGGTAACCACTCGGCAACTCAGTACCCGGATATCCACCAGACTAAAGTCAATGGTCAAGCTGCTATCGATATGGTTGATCAGTCTTGGTACGAAGACGAGTTTATCCCCGTTGTTCAGCAGCGTGGCGCGGCCATTATTAAAGCCCGCGGTGCATCCAGTGCTGCCTCTGCAGCCAATGCCGCTATCGCGCATATGCGCAGCTGGGCTCTGGGGACTGCCGAGGGTGACTGGGTAAGCATGGGTGTCTACAGCGATGGCAGCTATGGTATTACTCAGGGCCTGATCTACTCTTTCCCATGCACCTGTAAAGACGGTGAATGGGAGATTGTTCAGGGTCTGGAAATCAATGATTTCTCCCGCGCTAAAATGTCTGCAACTGAGCAAGAGCTGACTGAAGAGCGCGACGCTGTTCAGCACTTGCTTCCATAGCAGTTACAGTCGTATTAAAAAAACCGCTTATTGATGACTGGATAAGCGGTTTTTTTATTTTTAAGCGGCTCTAACCGCAGCTTTCGCTGGTTCCCCAGAGGGATAATTTGCTAAAGTAACGGTCGTTTAAATTAATTGCTCCAAGGAGTCTTGTATGGCATTTGCTGAGGTAGGAACTACGGCCAGTGATTTTTCACTGTTAAATCAGCGCGGTGAAAAGGTCAATCTTAAAGATTACCGCGGCAAGAAAAATGTAGTTGTGTATTTTTACCCCAAAGCCATGACTCCAGGCTGTACAGTTCAGGCCTGTGGTATTCGCGATAGCAAGGCTGAGTTTGCCGCTGTGGACACTGTGGTGATGGCAGTCAGCCCCGATTCAGTCGACCGGCTGGTTAAATTTGAAGATAAGCAGGAACTTAATTTTACACTGCTGTCGGATGAGGATCACAAGATTACCGAAGAGTACGGTGCCTGGGATCTAAAGAAGTTTATGGGCCGTGAATATATGGGTGTGCTGCGTTCAACCTTTATTATAGGTAAGGACGGAGAGATCAAATATGTGATGGGCAAGGTGAAAACCAAAACTCACCATGAAGATGTGCTGGCGTGGATCAAAGAAAATCTTTGATATCAGCATATAAATTTTTTAAGTAGTATTTTTTTCAAGCAATCAAAGTAACTAAAACAATTAAGGGTTATTTATGTTTTTTATCTCCAGTGCACATGCACAGTCAGCCGCGCCAACAGGTGATCCAGGAATGATGGGTTCACTGATTATGTTCGGTGGTCTTTTTATCTTTATGTACCTGTTTATTATTCGCCCTCAGCGCAAGCGCCAAAAAGAGCACAGTGATTTGCTCGGCAGCCTGAACAAAGGTGATGAAGTAACCATGACCAGTGGCATCCTTGGTAAAATTACCAAGATCGATGGGGATTACGTGGTTCTCGAGGTAAACAACAATCTCGAACTAAAATTCCAGATCTCAGCAGTTCATGCTGTGTTGCCTAAGGGCACCATTAAAGCGATCTAATCTGCTTGTAAAGTGGCTGTTTCGGCAGCCACTTCTGCTAGTATCAAACTTATGATTGCCACTCCTGATAAGTTAGATCTCGCCCAGACACCGACGCCGTTTTATCCCCTTGAGCGTCTGACTGCTCTTTTGGGCGGCCCACGCATCTGGATTAAGCGCGACGACTTGACTGGTGCTGCCACCTCTGGCAATAAAATCCGCAAACTCGACTTTCTTCTCGCAGATGCCCTGGCTCAGGGTTGCGATACTCTAATCACTAGTGGTGGTGTGCAGTCCAATCACTGTCGTGCTGTGGCGATTCTCGGTGCCCAGTTAGGGCTTAAGGTGCATCTACTATTGCGCTCGGACTCAGAGCCAAAAACTGTCGGCAATCTTCTGCTCGACCATCTTGCCGGCGCGACTATCAGCCATTACAGCGTTAAGGACTTTAAACGCCTCGATAGTCTGTTTAGGCAATGGGGCGATCATTATCATCAGCAGGGCCGCAAATCCTATGCAATACCCACAGGCGGGAGTAATGGCATCGGTATCTGGGGTTATATTCATGCCGCTGAAGAGCTTGCCAATGACTTTGCCCGTTATAACTTAAAGCCCCAGGCTATTGTCCATGCGACCGGTTCTGGTGGTACCCAGGCCGGTCTAATGCTCGGCTGTCACCTGCACGGCATAGACAGTCCAGTTAAAGCCTATGCGGTCTGTGATAGCAGCGCTTACTTTGTCGATAAAATCAGTGCTGATCTCGAGGATTGGCAAGAGAGATATCCTTCGGAAATAGATATCAGCGCACTTAAAGCAGATACCTGTGACCGTTATATAGGTCCGGGTTATGGTCAGGCCGGCCCTGAGGTTTTTGAATTTATAAAACAGCTGGCGGCGATGGAAGGCATACTGCTCGATCCGGTGTACACTGGCAAAGCTTTTTATGGTCTGGTTAAAGATATTAAGCTGGGCAAATATGCCAGTGGCGACAATAGCGATATTGTATTTGTGCATACCGGTGGGCTATTTGGTCTGCTTGCCCAGCAAGATAGTTTGGGATATTAAAATAATAAAAGGGGTTAATTATGTTTGAACAGATAATCGACACCATCAATGGCGCTGTCTGGGGCCCCGTGATGCTGATATTGCTGTTGGGCACCGGTATCTACCTGACTATCGGCCTTAAGGGCATGAGCATTACCCATATTCCCTATGCTTTCCGTCAGCTATTTAAGGGGCGCAAGGGCAGCGGGGAAGGTGAGATCAGCCCATTTAATGCATTGATGACCGCGCTCTCGTCTACTGTTGGCACAGGTAATATTGCCGGTGTTGCCACCGCTATAGGCATAGGTGGCCCAGGCGCGCTGTTCTGGATGTGGTGTACCGCTCTTGTCGGATTGGCGACCAAGTATTCTGAAGCGGTTCTGGCGGTTAATTTTCGCGAGACCGATGAGCTGGGCAAAAAGGTTGGTGGCCCCATGTACTACATCAAAAATGGTCTGGGTAAAAAATGGAAATGGCTGGGTGTCGCCTTTGCTATCTTCGGTTCTCTGGCCGGTTTTGGTCTTGCCAATACAGTGCAATCCAATGCAGTTTCCCAGGTTCTGGAGAGTAACTTCCATGTGCCCACCCTGTACAGCGGCATCCTGATGTCTGTTCTCGTCGGTATAGTCTTACTCGGCGGCATTAAACGTATCGCCGAGGTAGCCGGTAAACTGGTTCCCTTTATGGCGATTATCTATTTTCTTGCCACCCTATCTATCCTGCTTTTAAATGTAACTGAACTGCCTGCCGCTATCGTCTTTATTGTCGACAGTGCCTTTAATGGTGCGGCAGCTACTGGCGGTTTTGCCGGTGCGACGATTATGCTGGCACTGCGCATGGGTGTTGCCCGGGGTATTTTCTCCAATGAATCCGGTCTCGGCTCAGCGCCAATTGCCCATGCCGCCGCCGAAACCAACAGTCCGGTGCGACAGGGCAGTATTGCCATGCTCGGTACCTTTATCGACACCTTGATCATCTGCACAATGACCGGTCTGGTTCTTGTAGTAACCGGCGTCTGGAACGGCGAGCCTCAGGGTGCTGCCATGACGCTTTCGGCGTTTAGAGCTGAGCTGCCCTATGGGGATATTATTCTCTCTGTCTGTATTGTGCTATTTGCCTTTACGACCATGCTTGGCTGGAGTTACTACGGCGAACGCTGCGCGGAATTTCTGCTTGGCCCCAAGGTTATCGTTCCCTTTAGAATACTCTGGGTGATTGGCGTATTTCTCGGCACCCAGATGAGCCTCGAGCTGGTATGGAAGATGTCTGATGCCTTAAATGGCATGATGGCAATCCCCAACCTGATTGCACTGGTGTTACTGGCGCCGGTGGTTTTTCGTTTGACCAGAGAGTACTTTGCCGATGAACAGGCAGCCCTAGCTGATGCAGCTATAACAGAGGAAAAAGCCGGTTAATCCGGCTGTTTAATTATGGCAAATGGCCCGAAACTAGTAATAGCAATCTCCTCAACCGCATTGTTTGATATGCGTGAGAGTCATGATATTTACGAAACCCAGGGCGTTGCTGCCTATGCCAATTACCAACGTGAACACGAAGAGGATATCCTCGAACCAGGTGAGGCCTTTCCATTGGTTACCAAGTTATTGCGAATCAATGAAAAGCTTGGCGGTGAGCCGCGAGTAGAAGTTATTCTGCTGTCGCGCAACTCAGCCGATACCGGACTGCGAGTGTTTAACTCCATTGCCCACCATGGCTTAAATATCACCAGAGCAGCCTTTTCTGGCGGTAAGTCTCCCTATAGATACGTCTCAGCCTTTGCCTGCCATTTATTTCTCTCGACCCATGCCCAGGATGTGCGCAGTGCTCTCGACAGCGGTATGGCTGCGGCAACCTTGCTACCATCCCAGAGTGGCTCTAACAACGCCTCAGACGAGCTGCGCTTTGCCTTTGATGGTGATGCAGTGTTGTTCTCCGATGCCTCGGAGCGCATCTTTAAAGAGCGTGGATTAGATGCCTTTACCGAAAATGAAAAAGCCTCGGCGCGAATGCCAATGGATCCAGGTCCATTTAAAAACTTTCTGCAAACCCTGCACAGCCTACAGGCAGAATTCCCAGTCGATGAGTGCCCAATACGAACCGCGCTGGTCACTGCCCGTGCCGCGCCAGCTCACGAGCGGGTAGTGCGTACATTACGTGAGTGGGATATTAGAATTGACGAGAGCCTATTTCTCGGCGGTCTTAGCAAAGGTGACTTCCTTAAGTCTTTCGGCGCCGATGTGTTCTTCGATGACCAACAGGTGCACTGCACCTCTGCCAGCGAGCATGTAGCCACTGGCCATGTTCCCCATGGTGTCGCCAACGAGAAGCAACAATAACGGTTTTGCTATGGCTGTACTGCGTTCAAAAAAATATTCCAAGCTCGACGATAGCGAGATACTTAAGCTCTATGGCCAAGAGCCAGTAGGGGAGAGCCTGCATTTTTTGCAGATAGAGATTGATCAGCGAAATCTGGAGACCCAAGCTACTGGGGTGATTGACGATAACCGTAAAAAGGCCCGTCACTCGATTCTTTACTATCTGTTTTATGTTGGAATGTTTGTGTTCTTTTTGTTTCGATTTGGTGGGGATTTTATTTAGCTTAGCCGCGAAGGGTATCTAGCGCACCCATACCGTCAAGATCGGAGCGTATAACAATTTATGGGTGTACTCCGATAGTTCAAATAGGCCCTGTATCTATTCAGCTAAAAACCCCCAATCAAAACGCCGCAAACTTAATCCCCATCCCCAACAACATAGTCGCAATAATCGTCTGCAACATACGCCCGGGAATATTACGCGCCAAACGCGTACCCAAATGAATCGCCGGTAGAGAACCCACCAGCAGACAAGCCAGCAACATAAAATCCACATTGCCCAGCCAAAATAAATGCCCCAATCCAGCCACCAATGTAAGAGGAACCGCATGAGCAATATCAGTGCCGACAATATGCAGAGCCGGCATGCGCGGGTAGAGCACCATCAAAACAGCAGCACAGAAAGCACCGGCCCCCACAGACGAGAGCGTGACAAAGACACCCAGGAAAATACCCACCAGAATAATAAGAGAATCTTTTGAACCAACTGCAGGCGCAGGCTCAGCAGTTTTAATCTTGCGCTTTAAACGGCCGTTTAACAAAATAACCGAAGCCGTCAGCACCAACATCACCCCGAGACTGCGGGTCAGAATTCCCTCATACTCAGAGGAGTCAGTAAAAACCTGACTGAGGAAGACAGCCGTTAAAAGCGATGCCGGAACACTGCCCAGCGCGAGCATCTTTACAGTACGCCACTCAATACTCTTTTGCTTATGATGGCTGGCCACACCTCCAGCCTTGGTAATTGAGGCGTAGAGCAAGTCTGTACCAATCGCCACGTTATAGGGAAAGCCAAACAGAATCAGCAGCGGAGTCATCAGCGAGCCACCGCCGACACCGGTCAATCCGATAGCCAGACCAACACCGGCTCCAGCGGCTATATACAGCAAAATATCTATTATCATTATTATTTTTTTTCACTTTCTGGATTAAACAGATCGACCACTCTAACAAGGTCAAACTATTCTAAGAAGTAATAGTTTTGCATATTTTTATAGCTTTATCGTATAGATAGGCGTATGTTTTAAGTATTGAAATTGTTCGGTATTATCAACACAACAGCCGACCATCCTGAAAATATTGTCTGAGGGATAACAATGAAGCTGCAACAATTGCGCTATATCTGGGAAGTGGCCCATCACGACCTCAATGTTTCTGCCACTGCCCAAAGCCTGTACACATCACAACCTGGTATCAGTAAACAGATACGTCTGCTCGAAGATGAACTGGGTGTAGAGATATTCTCCCGCAGCGGCAAACACCTAACTCGAGTGACGCCGGCCGGTGAAGATATCTTGAAAATCGCCGGCGATATACTACGCCAGGTTGAAAGTATCAAGCAGCTGACCCAGCAATATAACAATCCCAATAAAGGCAGTCTTTCTATTGCCACTACCCATACCCAGGCGCGCTACGCACTGCCCACGGTGATCGAGAGTTTTATCTCCAAGTACCCAGAAGTGTCACTGCATATGCATCAGGGCACGCCGGTACAGATTTCCGAAAAGGCCGCTGATGGTAGCGTCGATTTTGCTATCGCCACCGAGGCGATGGAGCTGTTTAGCGATTTGTTGATGATGCCTTGCTATCGCTGGAACCGCTGTATTCTAGTGCCCAAAGATCATCCACTGGCAAAACTGGCCGATGTCAGCATCGAAGATGTCGCTGAACACCCGATTGTCACCTATGTATTTGGCTTTACCGGGCGGTCGAGACTGGATGATGCCTTTAGCGAAAAGGGGCTGACCCCCAAAGTGGTATTTACCGCCACAGATGCCGATGTGATTAAAACCTATGTGAGATTGGGACTGGGTATTGGGATTGTCGCCCATATGGCCTATGACCCTGTGCTCGACCACGATCTGGTGGCTATAGAAGCAGGGCATCTATTTGAGTCTAGTGTGACCAGTATTGGTTTTCGCAAGGGGACTTATCTGCGTGGTTATATGTATGACTTTATTCATGCCTTTGCGCCTCATCTGACTCGCGATATAGTCGATAAGGCGATGGCACTGCCGAATAAGGATGCTCAGGAGCAGTTTTTTGCACCGATAAAGTTACCGGTTTACTAAAGCGTCATTCCACCACTGTCATACCAGCGAAGGCTGGTATCTGTTGGTGATTGCATCTTTCTCTGGAATAACGGTATTGGGGTGCTCGGAACAGGAATCGGCAACGCTAGATAGAGGCCCCAGCCTTCGCTGGGGTGACGTTTCTACGTTGGTATAACGGTGGTGATGCTGAAATGTAGCAGCAGAAAAATGATCCTACAAAAAATCCAAATCTACATCGTTCATAATTTCTTTAAGCTCTTCCTCTTCGCTGGTCTTGGCATTCAGCACTTCTTTGACAAACTTAAAATAAACCGTGTAAATTTCCGCGTCCTGTCCATCGCGCTCAACAATAAAGAACGGCGCGCGGTCGACACTGTGCTGTGCAGCTAACTGCATACCCTCAGATTCAGGGTCCGCTTCGTAGGCAATAACAATCTTATCCAGCTGTTCCAGCTGACCGGCATCGCGCATTTTCTCTTCGACTTCACCGCACTTTTTGCACGGTGAGCCATCGGCGAAGATCTTTTTTACCATTGTTATAGTGGTCATAGCGTTTACTTCTGTATGTTCACAGCGTGCAGGCCACATTCTTTCAATGTCGCTTCTTCCCACCACCAGCGACCTTCACGTTCGTGCTGACCAGGGCCAGTTGGACGTGTGCAGGGTTCGCAGCCGATGCTGATAAAGCCTTTGTCGTGAAGCTCGTTGTAGGGAACATTGTTCTCGCGGATGTAGTCCCACACCTGCTTGGATGTCCAGTTCGCAAGGGGGTTGAACTTGGTTAATTTGTCGTCTGGGCGGGCAAAGGCTTTATCGTCCTGCATAACCGGAACGGCGGCACGAGTGCCTGGGCTCTGGTCACGGCGCTGACCGGTGATCCATGCATCGACAGTCAACAGCTGCTTACGCAGTGGAGCGATTTTACGGATACCACAGCACTCTTTGTGGTCGCCATCGTAGAAACTGAACAGGCCTTTCTCTTTAACCAACTTTTCTACTCGACTGGCCTCTGGATAGACTACATCTATATTGATGTTGTAGTGCTTGCGAACCATCTCAATAAAACGGTAGGTCTCTGCATGGAGTCGACCCGTATCAAGTGAGAACACCTGCAGGTCTTTACGGATTTTAGAGGCCATATCAATAAGCACCACATCTTCAGCGCCGCTGAATGAAATGGCGATATTGTCGTGATTCTCCAGAGCGTATCTGAGGATTTCTTGTGGTGTCTGTACTGCTAGTTCGCTGTCAATATCGACGATGTTAGTGATGCTGCCCATTTATTATTTATCCGACCGGTTGAAAAGGGCGGCACTATAACAAATGCCTATCCAGTATAAAAATAATAAGCAGCTATAGCCTTATAACTTTTTGTTTTAGTTGATGGTAATTGCGCCGATCTTTGTAACCACGTAAAGTGCGGATCAAATTTATTGGGGAGTAGGATCTGTGGAAATTGCATGTTTAGATTTAGAGGGTGTTCTGGTACCCGAAATATGGATTGCCTTTGCTGAAAAGACTGGTATTGAAGCCTTAAAGAAAACCACCCGCGATGAGCCGGACTACGATGTATTGATGAAATACCGTCTGGATATACTCCGCGAGAATGGTCTTGGTTTAAATGAAATTCAAGAGGTGATTGCGACTCTTGAGCCATTGCCCGGCGCCAAAGATTTTATCGATTGGTTGCGCGAGCGTTTCCAGGTAGTGATTCTGTCGGACACTTTTTATGAGTTTGCCAGCCCGCTGATGAAGCAGTTAGGTTATCCAACACTACTCTGCCATAAACTCGAGTGCGCTGAAGATGGCACGGTGGTCAATTATCATCTGCGTCAGGCCAACCCTAAGCGCCAAGCGGTTGTTGGCTTTAAGAGCATGTACTACAGAACGATTGCTGCTGGTGATTCGTATAACGATACAACCATGCTGGCTGAAGCTGATGCTGGAATTCTTTTCCACGCGCCAGATAATGTTATCAGTGAGTTCCCACAGTTTCCGGCGGTGCAGACTTTTGATGATTTAAAGCGTGAGTTTATCCGTGCCAGTAACCGTGATTTAAGCCTTTAATCATTGTTATTGGCTTAAATTCAGTTTCTAATGGTAGGTCTAAATACGTACCGAAAAAAAATGTAATTATGAATAGCAAAACCTCCAGTGCAGATAGAATTCGAGAAAAGAAAAAGCTTTTTCTCAATCGTGAGCAGAAGATTATCGATGCTGCACTGGCGCTATTCCTCTCCGATGGCATAGATCGGGTTACGGTCTCTAGTATTGCGGTTAAGGCTGGCATTGGTAAGGGCACGGTCTACAAGCACTTCCTGACTAAAAATGAAATCCTGGTTCGGATTATGTTCGATTATGAAGAGAGCATTACCCGTACCCTAGCCGCCGGTATTGCCAAGGCCGAAGCCGGTGAGTCCGGTGCTGCGGCCAAGGCTTATTTTGAATCGCGCCTGCAGCGTCCGGAACTCGATCGTCTGGTTCAGCATCTTGAGGTGCGTCTGATCGACTGTGAGGATGTGGCTCCGCAACTGGACCAGTTGCACAAGATGCGCCGTTCTAATGAAGATTCTCTCAATAGTATGATTACCCGCTTAATTGATCGCGGTGTGCTCGAGGATGTTCCTCCCCATTTTCATTATCTGGCCTGCTGGGCGCTTGCCCAGGGTGCGGTTGAATTGTGCTTTAGTCGCAGCTGGAACTACCGTCTAGATAGTGATGAGCTGATGAAGTTTATTACTGGTGTCGGTGTGACTATTGGTAATAGGGGCCAGTATCGTGATCCCTCCAAGCTTTCGAGTTCCAAATCTAAACTCAGCTCCAAATCTAGTTCTAAATCCAGTTCTGGAAATTCCTAACTGCAGTGGCCTCCAGCCAGATGGATAAGCTGTTTTCCGACCTGCTGAGTTTTCAGCAACAGTCTGTAAATTCTCTGCCTCCGGTGCATCTGTGGAATCCACCTCTCAGTGGCGATATGGATATACATATAGATCGGGAGGGGCGCTGGTTTCATGAGGGTGGCGAGATAAAGCGCGATGAATTGGTAAAGCTTTTTGCTTCGATTTTAGTTCGCGAAGGGGATCAATATTTTTTGCTAACCCCGGTTGAGAAATGGCGAATTAAGGTCGATGTAGCACCCTTATTTGTTGTCGCTGCAAAACGTGAACAAAGGGATGGTCAGCAGGCAATTATCCTCACCACTTCGACTGGGGATATTGTTGTGGTCGATAAGGCTCATCCAGTTTCCCTGGTGGAGCACTCCGGTCAGTCATTGCCTCAGGTGATTGTCAGGAATAATCTGACGGCTCTTATCAGTCGCAATGTCTACTATCAGTTAATTGACTGGGCACTTGAAGCATCTGATGGCAATACAGATAAGCTCTATATAAACAGTATGGGTGAGCGGTTTTTGTTGGGGTTGGGGTAGTTATTACCTGTGGTGTTGGAACCGCGTTAAAGCCTGAGACTCCCTTTAAGATTTAGATATTTTCAGCGCTCGCAAAACTCGCGTTGCTCAAACAGTTGCTCGCTCAATCTGAAAATACCTAAATCATAAGCGGAGCCTGACTCATCTTAAAGGGAGTCTCAGGCTTTAACGCTTACTCCGTGGGTTTGACTGAGCATAAATCTTTTACAGTTTTGTTATCCCAGGCCTACTACCGTCATCCCAGTGAAGGAACGCCCCCCCGGCGTAGGCCGTGGCTGGGATATCCATCAGAACTTGATCAGCTACATCGCTGGATAATTTGGTCCGCCGGAGCCCTCGGGCACAACCCAATTAATATTCTGGCTCGGCTCTTTGATATCACAGGTCTTACAGTGCACGCAGTTCTGCGCATTGATCTGAAAGCGCTGCCTGCCATCATCACTGGCTATCACTTCATAGACACCGGCAGGGCAGTAGCGCTGGGCAGGTTCATCGTATAACTCAAGATTTTTACTGATTGGCAGTTGCGGGTCAGCTAATACCAGATGACAGGGCTGGTCTTCTTCATGATTGGTATTGGACATAAATACCGATGAGGCCTTATCAAAACTTAACACTCCATCGTACTTGGGGTAGTTAATTTTGGCGCACTCACTGGCGGGTTTTAAAGTCTCGTGGTCAGCAACTGGGTCGGAGAGTGTCCAGGGCAGCAGACCATTAAAGATATTTATGTCGATAAAGGCATAGGCAGAACCGAGGATATTGCCGAACTTGTGCTGGGCCGGTCCAAAGTTACGCTGCATATGCAGTTCTTTGTAGGCCCAGGAGTTCTTGTAGGCCTCGGCATACTCAAGCAGATCAGTGTTGTTCTGTTCTGCAGCCAGAGCCGCTGCAACGGTCTCTGCGGCGACCATGCCGGATTTCATCGCGGTGTGGCTGCCTTTAATTTTGGCGAAGTTTAGGGTTCCGGCATCATCGCCAATTAACAGGCCCCCAGGGAATGACATCTTTGGCTGGGATTGCAGGCCACCCTTTAGCAAAGCACGGGCTCCGTAGGTCAGACGCTCGCCACCCTGAAGGTGCGCAGCAATCTGTGGATGGTGCTTATAGCGCTGGAATTCATCGTAGGGGCTGACATGGGGGTTGGTGTAGGAGAGATTGGTAATCAGGCCTACGGCAACTGTACTGTCTTCGAGATGGTAGAGGAATCCACCGCCGAGGGATTTACTTTCATCTAGCGGCCATCCCGCTGAGTGAACTACCAGGCCGGGCTGGTGCTGTTCTGCTGGCACCTTCCACAACTCTTTAATGCCGATTCCGTAATGCTGCGGATCTTTGCCTGCGTCCAGCTGGAATTTCGCGATAAGCTCTTTACCCAGATGTCCACGGCAGCCTTCAGAGAATAGTGTGTATTTGGCACGTAGTTCCATACCCTGCATATACGAGGCTTTGTGTTCGCCATTATGGCCAATGCCCATATCACCGGTGGCAATACCGGTTACTTCACCGCTTTCGCCGTAGAGAACTTCTGCGGCGGCAAAGCCGGGGAATATCTCTACACCAAGATTCTCTGCCTGCTCGGCAAGCCAGCGGCACAGTTTGCCCAGGCTGATAATATAGTTGCCCCTGTTATGCATGGTTTTTGGGGCAAACAGGTTGGGGACTTTGATGCTTTTTTCCGGGCCATTAAAAACGTAAATTTTATCGCCGGATACCGGTGTCAGTAGTGGGGCGCCCAGCTCTTTCCAATCGGGAAACAGCTCATTGAGAGGCGTGGGTTCAAATACAGCACCGGAGAGGATATGAGCGCCGACTTCAGAGCCTTTCTCAACAACACAGACCGAGATATCTGGGTTAACCTGTTTTAGGCGGCATGCTGCTCCGAGTCCCGAGGGGCCTGCGCCGACGATAACCACATCGTAATCCATATACTCTCGTTCCATGCTACTTCTCCAACTATTGATTTGAAAATTTCCACTGTGATTTTACCGGGATTAATAAAGCATAACTATTTTCCATAAAAATAGCCGCAATTTATAAGCATGGCTAATGATTCAAGCTGACTCATTGGTCGTATTCCATGACTTGCCCAATTGCCTGTATGCTTGATTTGAATACAGTGTTTAGGCACTATGATTGCCAATAGTTGAGCCTAGCAATATTGGCTATTTTTCAAAACCAATCTAAGCTAATTAACTTAATCTAAGCTATTTAATCAAAGCAAAAGGAAATCCATGAAAATTCTGGTAGCCGTAAAACGTGTCGTTGATTACAACGTCAAGGTTAGGCCCAAGTCTGATGGATCAGATGTCGACTTGGCCAATGTCAAAATGTCTATTAACCCATTCTGTGAAATTGCCGTTGAAGAGGCTGTGCGTCTTAAAGAAAAGGGCACTGCTACTGAGATAGTTGCAGTTTCTGTTGGCCCGCAGCAGTCCCAGGAGCAGTTGCGTACCGCGCTGGCACTGGGTGCCGATCGGGCTATTCTAATCAATAGCGATGAAACTCTCGAACCACTGGCAATTGCCAAATGCCTAAAGGCGGTTTGTGATTCTGAATCGCCGGATATTGTTTTAATGGGCAAGCAGGCAATTGATGGCGACAATAACCAGACGGGTCAGATGTTGGCTGCACTGTTGGGCTGCGGCCAGGGTACCTTTGCTTCGGAGCTGGTTGTCGATGGCGACAAGATTAAGGTGACTCGTGAAGTCGATGGCGGTTTACAGACGGTCGCATTGAAGTTGCCGGCAGTTGTTACCTCTGACCTGCGTCTTAACGAGCCGCGCTATGCCTCGCTACCAAATATTATGAAAGCCAAGCGCAAGCCGCTGGATACCACTTCACCAGCAGATCTGTCGGTGGATATTGCACCGCGCGTTTCACTGCTCGGCGTTGAATTGCCGGCCCAGCGTCAGGCAGGTATCAAGGTTGATGATGTGGCTATGCTGGTGGATAAACTTAAAAATGAAGCGAAGGTGATCTGATGAGTATTTTAATTATCGCGGAACACGACAACAGCAGCCTTAAGCCTGCCACGTTAAATTCGGTCACCGCCGCTCAGGAAATTGGTGGCGATATCGATATTCTGGTTGCCGGTAGTGCTTGTCAGGGAGCTGCAGAGCAGGCCGCTCAGATTGCGGGCATCAATAAGGTGCTGGTTGCTGATGATGCCGCTTACAACAATGCCCTGGCTGAGAATATTGCGCCTTTGATAGCCGAAGTGGGGGCAGCTTATAGCCATATTCTGGCTACAGCTACTACTACCGCCAAAAATATTATGCCCAGGGCTGCGGCTCTGCTGGATGTTCAGGCTATCTCTGAAATCAGTGCGGTTGTCAGTGCCGATACCTTTAAGCGTCCAATTTATGCGGGTAATGTGATCGCCACTGTACAGAGCAGTGACGCAATTAAGCTGCTGACAGTGCGCGGCACAGCTTTTGATGGCGCTGCTGCGCAGGGTGGTTCGGCTACTATTGAGGCGATTGGTTCCAGCCATAGTGCCGGTATTTCTGAGTTTGTTGGTGAAGAGGTGGCTGCCTCTGACCGTCCGGAATTAACCGCGGCGAAGATTGTTATCTCCGGTGGTCGTGGTATGGCCAATGGCGAGAACTTCGAGTTGCTCTATAGCCTGGCTGATAAGCTTGGGGCTGCGGTTGGCGCCTCTCGAGCAGCGGTCGATGCTGGTTTTGTCCCCAATGATATGCAGGTTGGCCAGACAGGTAAGATTGTTGCGCCGGATCTGTATATTGCCGTGGGTATCTCCGGTGCTATCCAGCATTTGGCAGGTATGAAAGACAGTAAGGTGATTGTGGCGATCAACAAGGATGAGGAAGCGCCGATATTCTCGGTTGCCGACTATGGTTTGGTTGCTGATCTATTCACCGCGCTACCTGAGATTGATTCTGCGGTTTAGCTTGCAACTTATTGTTATATATAGATTTATATAAGAAAAAAAGGCTCCTTTTGGAGCCTTTTTTTATTTCCCTTTCTGTGTTCCTTTATCTCGCTCTCCATCTTTTTTCTTGCCCTTTTCGTGCTTTTTAAGGCGCTTCTGCTTGGCTTCACGCTTTTCTTCGTCAGTCATATTTTCCCAGCGCTTGCGCAGCTCTTTGCGTTCTTCCGGCGGCATATCTTTAAAGCGTTTACGGGCTTTAACAATACGCTTTCGCTCTTCAGGGCTAAGGTTTTTCCAGCGCTCAGCGCGGTTTTTAAAGTTTTTGTCCTGCGCTCTACGCAACAGCTTATGCTGCTGATGGGGTTTTAATTTATCCCAGCGTTTCTCCACAGGTGCCAGATTTTCGCGGGTTTCAGCTGGTAGTTGGTCCCAATCTACAGCTTCGTTATGCTGGTCGGCATAGGCAGGCAGGACGCTGATACTCAGTGCTCCTGAGAGTAATAGTGCTGTGGCAATGGCTTTATTTATCATCTGTTACTTTCCTGAAGTTAGGCCTGTAGTTAGGTTTCTGCACTGGCTAGCCAGTCATAAAAGTCGAGATCCTCATAGATATCAAGAAGAGGCTCATCAACCTGAATATTGGTAATACTGATATCGCCAGACGGCACTATTTGCTCCGTAGGGTTGATCAATACGACAACAAGAAGCGCAACTGAGGCCAGCGAGGTTCCCAGTAAAGGCCAGAAGAAGCGCTTTCTTACCTGGCGCGCCTGGGAGAGCGCGTTCTTACGGGCCTGTGCAAGGCGGAATAGATCTTCACTGGCAGTCACCTGCTCCTGATCGAGCAGTTTGTCGCGCAGACTGTCGACGAGCTGTTTATCGCTAATTTTGGTTTCACGTTTAGTCATAACAGAAATCCTCCAGTGAATTGCGCAATGAGTGCAGGGCTCTCGAGTAGTGAGTTTTAACACTGCCTTCAGTGCAGCCCATGGTCTCTGCGGTTACTGCTGTACTCATACCTTCCCAACAACGCAGCATAAAGGCTTCTCGCTGACGGCGGGGCAGTTGTTTTACCGCTGAGGTTAACTGGGCAATCTGCAGTTCGCGGACAAATAGCTGATCCGGTGTCTCTGAGTTTCGCCCCTCGGCGCGATCTACCAGGTCAGCGCCATTGTCATCGGCCTTCATTCCCCAGCTCGCCAGGCTAATAATCCTGTTTTTAACTGCATTGCGGCGATAGTAGTCGGTAATCTTGCTGTTGAGGATACGGTAAAACAGGGGGCGCCACTCTGAGGCTGGTTTTGCTGAATATTTTTCCACCAGTTTATACATCGCATCCTGAACTATATCCAGCGCATCATCACGACTGCTGGTTGCCATCTGCGCCATATGAAAAGCACGCCGCTCAATATCCGTAAGGAAATTGTCCATGCTAATTATGGAGCCCATACTATCCGCTGGATTAATAGCTTGGCGCGGCGTGTTTTTATCGCTCATAGTCTTGCCTTTAATCGGGCTATAGGCTGGTTGCGGCATATTGTAGCTATCGGTAATCATCGTCCAGCGCTTCATCGAGTAGAAGCATTATGCCAAGCCACTCAAGATAATCATGATCACGAGACCTATGACTGTAATGTCGATGCTTTACCCAATGCTTATTATGTAGTCTGTACTGGTGACTGCGATGGTGGTTATAAGCATGGTAATGTCTGCGCGCTTTCCACTTATTATAGTTACGTCCATTGTAGTGACGGTATTTTTCAACCCTATGACGTTTCTGGTGAATTCTTTTCTTATGCTGGCGTCGCTCTGATCTGTAGTCATGAATGGTCCGATCATGCTTTTGGTATTGATGATCGCTAAATTTTTTATGCTTGTGAGAGCTGTCGGAATCTGCCAGTGCTGATGCGGGGAAGGTCAGCAGTCCCAGACTCAGGGTGAAGGCAATCAGTGCCTGTTTCATAACTATCTCCTTTTAGAAAGTGTCGCGATATATAACGGCAACTATGGAGATTGGTTGACTTATAAAAAAGAAATCGTCAGGTTAATAAAAAGACAGGCTCAATTACCCCAAATCAGCCCAGACAGGGCAGTGATCCGAGGGTTTCTCAAAACCTCTGGCAGCGATATCAATACCGCTGCCGCTGAGTAATTTCATTGCCGCAGGGCTAGCGAGGATCAGGTCAATCCGCAGTCCACGCTTGGGTTCCTGCTCAAAGCCACGACTGCGATAGTCATACCAGCTGTAGCTATTATCATCGCCGTTCATATCCCTAAAGCTATCTTGCAGACCCCAGTCTTTAAGCCTCTCTAACCATTGGCGCTCTTCAGGTAGGAAGGCGCACTTGCCGGTTTTAATCCAGCGCTTGGCATTCTCTGGCTTTATGCCCACATCGATATCCGCAGGTGCGACATTCATATCACCCATCACCAGAACTATATCCTCAGCGCTAAAGTTAGCTTGCAGATAACCGAGCAGGTCGGCATAGAACTTCTCTTTGGCGGGAAACTTGGTGGGGTGCGTGCGGCTCTCTCCCTGAGGGAAATAGCCATTAATAATATGCAGGGTTTGACCCTGAATACTGTATTGACCGTGGATCATGCGGCGCTGGGCATCTTCATCGTCAGAGGCATAGCCGCGAGTTACCGCCTCAGGCTCAACCTTGCTGAGCAGGGCGACACCGTAGTGGCCTTTCTGGCCGTGATAGGCAACCTGGTAACCCATCCCGTTAATTGCATCGCTGGGGAACTCTTCATCGCTAACCTTGGTTTCCTGCAATCCGATAATATCTGGTGAGTGTTGGTCGATAACTGCCTGCAGCTGATGAAGGCGCGAGCGCAGACCATTGACGTTAAATGAGATAATACGTGCGGGCAAGGTTATTTCTCTCCACTCTGGCGCAGCACTAACAGCTGCTGGTTTTGCGGTTTTGATGCGATGCGAATCTGGTCTGAGAGAATATAGCCGGCTTCCTGAAGCATAGGATCAGATTCGGCGATATCCTCTTCCTCCTCTTCTTCGTCCACACTGCCATCTTTATCGTCTTGGCTATCGGCGACTTTATCCTCATCATCTTCATCACTATTATTAGATTTCCATGCTTCTCGATCGGCATAGAGCTCCAGGCCCTTACTTTTGCGGCGCTGATTTTCTAACAGTAGCTGTTGCTCATCCCACTCAGCCGAGCGCAGACGGCGTTTCTCAATATTTAACGAGATGGTTTTATCGGCGTCCCAGCTATCACTGAACTCAAGCTGATTGACCAGATGTAGGAAGTCAGGGTCATTGCTGCTGCGCTGCTGGTGAGCTGTATTTAACAGCGGTACATACTGCTTAACACCGGCAGAGCGCTTAAAGGGTACAGCGTGAATATTGTCCCAGGGCAGGGCGTTGTCCTTTTGGCTCTCACCGACTTCAGTTTTGTCGTAGACCGAGGGGAATTCGATATCTGGTACCACGCCGCGGTGCTGGGTACTGTCACCTGAGACACGGTAAAACTTGGAGATGGTCAACTTGAGCTGACCGCTGCTAAGGCCGGTAACATCCTGAACCGTACCTTTACCAAAGCTTTGACTGCCGACAACAATAGCTCGATCATAGTCTTGAATTGCACCGGCAAAAATCTCTGAGGCCGAGGCGCTAAGGCGATTAATCATAACCAGAAGAGGGCCGCTGTAGACTGCGCGCATGGTGGCACGCTGGTCGCGAGATACCTGCTGGTAGGCATTGCGAATCTGTACCACAGGGCCTGCATCGATAAAGAGATCGGTGAGCATAGTGGCTTCATGGAGTGAACCGCCGCCATTGTTGCGCAGATCGAGAATAATCCCGTCGACCTTCTCTTCGCGCAACTCCATCAGCAGTTTATAGACGTCTCTGGTGGTGCTCTTATAATCTGGGTCGCGCTTGCGATAGGCTTCGAAATCCATATAGAAGGCCGGGATATCTATGACCCCAAGGCGCATATCGACGCCATCCTGCTGAAGTTCAATAATCTTACTCTGGGCAGATTTCTCCTCGAGCTTTACCTTGTCTCGAACGATGGCAATAACTTCGGTACTATCAGCTGAGTCACTGGCACCATCAATCAATTCGAGGCGAACTGTTGAATCCTTGGGGCCGCGAATAAGATCGACCACGTCGTCTAGGCGCCAGCCAATCACATCGACCAGCTCTTTATCATCCTGGCCGACGCTGATAATTTTATCTTCAGCTTTTAGAAGTCCCTGAAGATCTGCGGGGCCTCCGGGAATAATCCGCGCCACCTTGGTATATTCATCCTCAACCGTTAGCTCAGCGCCAATGCCCTCTAGGGAGAGTGACATATTGATCTGAAAGTTCTCTGTGGTGCGCGGTGAATAATAGGCGGTATGCGGGTCATAGAGCGAGGCGAGGGCGTTTACATAGACTTGGAATACATCCTGACTATCACGCTGCATCATTTGCTTCTTTTGGTTAGTAAAGCGCTTTACCAGCAGTTCACGGGCTTTTTCTGGCTCTTTTTCATTGAGTAGCAGCCTGATCATTGAGTCTTTAATACGCTTGCGCCAGTAATCGCTGCGCTGCTCCGCTGTTTGATGCCAGTCGCGCTCGTCGCCGTCGAGGACAATGTTTTCATCGGCTTTAAAATCAAATTTATAGCCACTTTCAAGCAGCGCGATATTTTCTTCAAGCTGTTTGATCGCTGTCGAGCGCAGACGATTAAATATAATAAAGCCCGGGCTGACATCACCGCGACGGGCGAGATCATCGAGCTTGGTTTGCCACTGTGAGAACTCATTGATATCCGCCTGCAGAAAATAGCTTTTTAACGGATCGAGCATCTCTATATAGGTTGTCAGGTAACGCTCAGATAGCTGATCATTAATTTTCTGCCCATGGTAGTGGCGGGTGGCCAGGCGATCGAGTATCTCGCGATAGAGTGCGGTCTGCTGGGATTCCTTTTCAATCGGTACCAAAGTTGTCGGTGTTTTGACCGATGCCGATGCCGATGCCGATGCCGATGTGCAGATAATGCACAGTAGAAGAGTGACGATAACGCGCTGCATAGTTAAGTTCCTTGTCTGGGTCGCTAAGCATACCAGAAGTGAATTGAAGTACTATAGACAACGTGCTCGCTGGATTACTCCACAGTATTATTGGCAGTAGCATCGGCAGTGCTATGGGGTGGTGGAATAAGTAGATATAAAATGTCCTCTAATCTCAATTAGTGGACATAGATAGACAGTAGGAAAACAGGCTGTTACAGTACATCCCAATAAAACACTGCTCTAGAGCTGTTCTTAAGACGTTTATTCAATATGGTGACAATCTATGTCAAAGCAATTTAAAGGCACTCCTCTATTTGATGCGCATAAAGCATTTGTTCGCCTACCTATGGGCATGGCCATGCTCGACGGCTACCCGGATTCAAAACAGTTTATCGAGACGCTGTGTAAAACCATTCCAGATGTTCGCCAGGATCTTTTACACACTCAGGCGTTCCTTAAAAGCTACAGCAGAAAATCTGAAGCTACCTATCGTGGTTACCGCAATGAGGTTGAGCGCTTATTACTCTGGGCATGGACTATTGCCGATAAGAGCGTTATCCAGCTTAAGCGCCCAGATCTCGAGGCGTACTTTGATTTTGTCCACAGTCCGGCGGCAGCCTGGGTTGGCAGTTCAGTCCAGGATCGCTTTAAAATAATCGGCGGAGAGTCGCGTCAAAATAAAAATTGGCGGCCATTTGCCGTGAAAATCGCCAAGGAAGACCGTAAAGAAGCCATAGCTGAGGGTCTGAATATTGACGTTAGCAGAGACGGGCACCTGTTATCTCATGAGGCGATGAAGATCTGCTATTCAGCGGTTTCCTGTTATTACGACTATTTGACTGATGAAGGCTATGCCTTTGGTAATCCTATACCGGCGATTCGCAAACAGTCACCCTTCCTTATTAAAGGCGCAACCCAGAAGAATATAAAGCGCCTCTCGGATCTGCAGTGGGAATATGTACTCGACTGTGCCGAGAAAGCTGCCGATGATTCACCGACTCATGAACGCACATTGTTTATTATCGCTATGCTGAAAACTCTCTATCTAAGGGTATCAGAGCTATCTGACCGTACCAATTGGCAGCCGGTATGGAAGCATTTCTGGCGTGATAGCGACGGCAACCAGTGGCTTAAAGTGCTGGGTAAAGGTAATAAGATGAGGGATATTTCAGTTCCAAGTGCCCTTTCTCCTTATATTGAGCGCTACCAGGCTTATCGTGCCTCGATAAGCAGTACCTTTGGCGTTAACTCTACATTGGTCGCTAAGAACCGTGGCGTTGGTGGTATGACATCGCGACAGCTGCGCAGAATTGTCCAGGAGGCCTTTGATTTGGCCTATGACAAGATGATTGCCGAGGGCTTTAGCGAAGAGGCAAAAGCCCTTCGTGAGGCTACAACTCACTGGCTGCGGCATACTGGTGCATCCCAGGATATTGCCACTCGCCCCCTAAAGCATATGGCGGATGATCTCGGCCATGCCAGCATGGGCACCACTGATCAGGTCTATATTCAGTCAGATATGAAAGAGCGCGCCAGATCGGGTAAAAGCCGCGACGTATAAGCTGTTTATCGATCCATTCTTGATCTAATTTCTCAACAATATCAATACCTTACTAAATACTCCTAAGGGAAGTATCAGTGCGCTATGGCTTTTTTTTCGCTGTGCTTGACCGCAGGGTTGAGAAAGCATTTGAGAGTGCATTTGAGAGTGCGGTTAATTGCACCTATTTTTGATTATTTTCCCCACTCTTTGTAAGTCTTCACTATTGCTCCCTGTAGCTCTTACCCTGCGTCTTTATCCACAATATGTATAAAATTTCTAGTTTATTGCCTTTTTTGAATAATCATTCAAATATAATTGAATATATATTCGACTATACCTGCATTTTTAGGGTAGACTGCAGTTTCTTAGCTTCCCTGCAGGGACCAATCTACTTGGCTTTCAGTAAATATAGAGAAGGAATAGGTAATGTCGAATAGCGATAATTTGTCGCCACGATCTGCGCCAATGCAGAAGCGTGCACTGGAACGCAGGCAAACAATTCTCCAGGTAACCGCCCTACTTCTCCAGGAAGTTGGTCTGGATGATCTCACTACTATTCTTGTCGCCAAACGTGCAGATATCTCTGTAGGAACCCTTTACCACTATTTTCCCAATAAGCATGCAATTCTCTACGCGCTGGGCGAGCAATGGCTTGAGGAGGTTAAGACTGCGCTTACTGAGCTGGAGGAGTTTAAGGTTGAATCGCTGAGCCTAAAGCGCTTTGTCGATATGAGTGTAGAGCGTATATATGCTGCCTATACAGCGCGGCAAGGACTGCTGCCATTAGTAAGAGCAATGTACGGTGTGCCGCAGCTTAAGGAGTTGGATAGCGCCTATAACCAGCTGATTATCAGTGCTATGGGTCGACTGTTTGAGCGCCTGGAAGTGGCTGAGCGCCCTGCTGAGCTGGCAAGACTTGGGCGCGCATACCATGAGGTCAGTCACGCTATGCTATTGCTGGTGGTTAATCAGGGGAAGGCAGATAGCCTTAAAACCTTAAATGACCTTAAGTATTTGACGCTGTGCTTGCTGGAGCGGGCGAAAAGCCAGTTCTAGGACTGTTCCACGGGTTACAGTTGAGGTTAAATGTTACGCATAACTATATGATAATTATGAATATATAGCCCTATCTAATCTGAGTTCTCATGGTGACAAATTCTTCCGCTGCCGAGGGGTGAATACCAACAGTGGCATCAAAATGGGCTTTGGTGGCCCCTGCTTTTAAGGCTATACCAAGCCCCTGAATAATCTCAGCCGCATGATCACCGACCATATGACAGCCAACGACCCTGTCCGTCTGGGTATCAACCACCAGTTTCATGGTGATTCGATCAGCACCGCCACCGAGGGTTTGCAGCATAGGCTTAAAGTCTGAAGTGTAAACGGCGATATCCTGATACTCCGCCCTGGCCTGCTCTTCACTAAGCCCCACCGTGCCCAGTTCCGGCTGGCAGAACACTGCCGTTGGAATATCGCTGTAGTCTATAGCGGCACTGCCATCGCCGTAGAGGTGATCGACAAGCACCATAGCCTCTTGAATTGCCACAGGGGTAAGCTGAACGCGATCAATAACATCTCCCAGAGCATAGATACTCGGCTCGGCACTGCAAAAGTTATCGTCAACCACAATCGAGCCATTATCACGCAGTACCACTGCAGTATTTTCCAGCCCGAGATTGGCGGTGTTGGCCTGACGGCCTGTGGCATAGAGCACTAGCCCGCTGTCAATTGAGGTCATATCCTGCAAGACCACTGAAAGACTACCCTCAGATTTGTTAATCTCATTGATCTGGGTATTTAAATGAATATTAACCCCTTTGGCAGCCATACCCTCCGTCACCTTATCGCTCATCTCGCGATCAAAGGATTTAAGCAGATTGGCGCCGCGATAGACCAGATGGGTCTCGACACCCAGGCCATTTAGAATACCGGCAAACTCAACGGCTATATAGCCACCGCCAACCACTACAGCAGTTTTAGGCAGCTGCTCAAGCGAGAACATCTCATTGGAGCTAAGGGCGAGCTCGCTGCCGGGAAACTCGGGGATATAGGGCCATCCACCGGTGGCGATAAGAATGGTTTTAGCACTGTAAGTGGTGCCGTTAACTGTGACCCTGTGCGGCCCAGCAACTGTGGCACGACCATCGAATAGATCGGCCCCACTATTTTCGATCAAGTTATTGTAGATACCGTTCAGGCGCTCAATTTCACGGGTTTTGTTATCCCGCAAGCTCGGCCAATCAAAGCTGGGCTGTTCTGTTAAGGACCAACCAAAGCCTTTACTGGCATGGAATAGCTCGGAAAATTGTGAGGCGTAGACAAACAGTTTTTTCGGTACACAGCCAACATTGACACAGGTGCCGCCAAGATAGCGATCTTCTGCCACTGCGACTTTTTTGCCTTTGGATGCGGCCATACGGGCAGCGCGCACACCGCCGGAACCGGCGCCAATAACAAACAGATCGTAATCAAATTCAGTGGCCATCTGTCCTAGTCCTTTATGTTAAACCAGTTGAGTTTGTTATGCAGGCTGACCACATGGCCAACAATAATCAGGGTTGGCGCTTTGGCACCAGCCTCGCGAACAATTGCCGGCAGAGTATCCAGATTGCCGGTAAACACGCGCTGTTTATCCGTTGTGCCCTTTTCAACCAGAGCTACAGGTGTATCTGCGGCAAGGCCATGATCTTTAAGGTGCTGGCAGATAGTTTCCATACCACTTAAACCCATATAAAACACCAGGGTTTGATTGGGCTGAACTAATTCCGGCCAGTTTAGATCCATCTTGCCTGAACGCAGATGTCCAGCGATAAAGCGCACCGACTGAGCGTGATCGCGATGGGTCAGCGGTATACCGGCATAGCTTGCACAGCCAGAGGCCGCAGTGATGCCCGGCACTACCTGAAAGGGAATATTGTGTTGGGCAAGGGTTTCAATCTCTTCGCCACCGCGGCCAAAGATAAACGGATCGCCGCCCTTAAGGCGCACTACCCGATTGCCTTCGAGAGCGAAATCAACCAGCTTCTGGTTAATATTCTCCTGGGTTACCGGGTGGTCACCCGCGGTTTTGCCCACAAAGATACGCGAGGCATCACGGCGCACAAGGTTGAGCACTTCAGGTGAGACCAGACGATCATATAAGACGATATCGGCCTGTTGCATCAGGCGCAGAGCTTTAAAGGTCAGCAGATCAGGATCACCGGGGCCTCCGCCAACCAGATAGACTTCACCGGTCTTAAATTCATCAGTGTTATCGAGTTTATCGGTTAATAGGCGCTCGGCTTCGTCGAGATTGTTAGCGTAGGCCTGCTCGGCGATTGGGCCATAAAACACCTCTTCCCAAAACGCCTTGCGGTCTGCGCCATTGGAAAACTTGGCTTTTACCCGCTCGCGAAAACTGCCGGCCAGTGCGCCGAGCTTGCTCATACCTGCAGGTAATAGAGCTTCAAATTTGGTGCGCAGCAGTCTTACTAATACTGGTGCATCACCACCGCTTGAGATGGCGACTTGAATCGGTGAGCGATCGACAATGGACGGAAAGATAACAGTGGAGAATCCAGGATCATCAACCACATTGGAGAGTATATTTGCGCTCTGGGCGTGCTCTGACACCAGGCGATTAAGATCGCGATCATTGGTGGCGGCTATCACCATGACTATATTGGGGATATCCAACATCTGCTGATGTTCGTAGGAGGCGGTAATCAGATGTAGGCCATTGCAACCATGTTTCTTGTCGGCGGCATCCATTTCTAAAAGGTCTGGGCAAAAGTCTTTGGCGACTATGGTGATAATGGCGCTGGCTTCTTGCACCAGGCGTACTTTGCGCAGGGCGATTTCACCGCCGCCGACGACCATAATATTGCGGCCTTTAAGATTGTGGAATAGTGGTAGGTAGTCCATTTGTGCTCTTTGGTTTAAACGTTTTTAACTTTATAGATACAGGAGATCTCTCGTCCCTTGCTCTGTCTGGATGACTAGATACTTTGTCGCTGCGCTCTGTCAGGATGGCATATTGGGTGTCGGAGACACCCAATATGTCACTTAATAACCGTCAGCCCGTTCATTAGTGACTGCAAGACTTGAGGAACGGCAATCGATCCATCAGCCTGTTGGTAATTTTCCATCACTGCCAGCAGTGTGCGACCTACCGCCAGACCTGAACCATTCAAGGTGTGCAGCAACTCGGGCTTGCCTTCAGTATTTCTGAAGCGAGCTTTCATTCGACGCGCCTGGAAATCGGCAAAGTTACTGCAGGAAGATATCTCGCGATACTTTTCCTGTGAGGGCAACCAGACTTCAATATCGTAAGTCTTAGCCGCAGAGAAACCGAGATCACCACCACAGAGAATAACTGTTCTGTAAGGCAGTTCGAGCTTTTGCAGAATGGCTTCCGCATGGCCGACCAGGCCTTCAAGGGCATCCCAGGAATTCTCTGGCTGGACAAACTGCACCATCTCAACTTTCTCAAACTGATGCTGGCGAATCATCCCTCGGGTATCACGACCATAGCTACCCGCTTCACTTCTAAAACAGGGTGTATGGGAGACAAACTTAATCGGCAGTGAGTCGACGATTTCATTGCGATAGATATTGGTAATCGGCACCTCTGCTGTGGGGATCAAATAGAACTCGCGCTCGTCGTCGAGCTTAAACAGATCCTCTTCAAACTTGGGTAGCTGACCTGTGCCGTAGAGTGATTCACGGTTGACTATATAGGGTACATAGACCTCTTCGTAACCATGCTCCTGAATATGGGTGTTGAGCATAAACTGGGTTAACGCTCGGTGCATGCTGGCAAGACCGCCGCGCATTTGCGAAAAGCGCGAACCGGTAATTTTCGAGGCGGTATCAAAGTCCAGACCATTGAGTGCATCACCGAGATCCACATGATCTTTTACCGCAAAATCGAAAGACTTGGGTTCACCCCAGCGACGCACCTCAACATTGTCATCTTCATCATTGCCGGCAGGAACCGAGCTATGGGGAATATTGGGAATGCCCTGCAACATCTCTTCAAGGCTGCCCTGCACTTCTGCCAGATTGGCATCAGCCTGAGCACTGTCATTTTTCATCTGCTCGCCTTTAGCCTTAAGAGGTTCAATATCCTCACCCTTGGCCTTGGCTTCACCGATCAGCTTGCCCATGGACTTGGCGTAGGCGTTGCGCTCCTGCTGCAGGCTCTCAGCCGCTAGCTGAAGCTCTTTGCGCTGAGCTTCAAGGGCTAGAAAAGCCTGTGCATCAAGATCGTAGCCCTTGATTTTAAGGCTAGTGGCAACGGCATTTAAATCCGAACGTAACAGCTTCGGGTCGAGCATGGTGGTTTCCTTAAACTATTTTAAAAACAAATTTACATTAAACGGGCAAGCCAGATTGCACAGCTAATGGCAACAAGACAGAGAATAACGGTTGCCAGCACATAAACCAGCGCCAGAAAAAGGTGGCCATTTTGCCACAAACCTAGGGCATCAAGCGAGAATGTTGAGAAGGTTGTAAAAGCACCGAGAAAGCCAATCATTAAAAGACCGCGCATCTCTGCCGGCAAGGCGGCTCTTTCTACAATAATCACAAACAGTATGCCCATTACAAAACTACCTAAGACATTGACAGTTAAAGTGGCATAGGGGAATTTATGGCTTGTAGCATTAAATATCCAGGTACTTACGGCGTAACGAGCCATAGCCCCCAGTGCGCCGCCAATGGCAACAGCTAACCAGTGCATTATTTTTTATCCTTTTTATTGGGGTTATCTAGCGTGCGCAAATAGTCGAGTTTTTCAGCTATCTTTTTTTCCAGCCCGCGGTCAGTGGGAAAGTAGTATTGCTTGTCGGCCAATTCATCCGGTAGATAGGCTTCACCCGCCGCATAGCCGCCCTCTTCATTGTGTGCGTATCTATAGTCCTTACCGTAATCCAGCTCTTTCATTAAACTGGTTGGCGCGTTGCGCAGATGCATAGGCACTTCGTAACTGGGCAGCGAGCGAACATCCGCCATGGTCTGGTTATAGGCACTATAAACCGCATTGCTCTTGGCGGCGATGGCAATATAAACCACTGCCTGAGCCAGGGCCAATTCACCCTCAGGGCTACCGAGGCGCTCCTGCACATCCCAGGCTTTCATACAGATATCCAGCGCGCGAGGATCGGCATTGCCAATATCTTCACTGGCCATACGCACCAGTCGTCTGGCTATATAGATCGGATCACAGCCGCCGTCTAACATGCGACAGAGCCAGTAGAGAGCGGCATCAGGTGAAGAGCCACGCACCGATTTATGCAGTGCGGAAATCTGGTCGTAAAAATATTCACCACCCTTATCAAAGCGTCGGGTATCGCCGACTAATACCTGCTCGAGAACCTGCTTGTCGATCACAGCTTGATCGCCCTGCTCGGTTGCAAGATCATTGGCAATTTCTAAAAGATTTAGCGCACGGCGGGCATCGCCATCCGAGGCCGCAGCCAAAAGATCCAAGGCCTGATCATCGAGCTTCAGTTGACGTTCACCCAGACCACTACTCTGGTCGGCCAGGGCTTGCTTAACAACAGTTTTAATCTGCTGCTCTTCGAGGCTTTTCAGCACATAGACACGACAGCGAGATAAGAGCGCATTGTTTAATTCAAAGGAAGGGTTTTCTGTAGTCGCACCGATAAAAACCACAGTGCCATCTTCAACAAAAGGCAAAAAGGCATCCTGCTGTGATTTATTAAAGCGATGGACTTCATCGACAAACAGTATGGTTTTGCGACCGCGCAGATCGCGCTGTTCTGTGGCCTTGGCAATAGCTGCGCGAATCTCTTTAACCCCAGAGAGAACCGCCGAAATACTTTCAAAGTGGGCATCCGCAGAGGCGGCAATAATCTTTGCCAGAGTGGTTTTACCCACACCGGGGGGACCCCAGAAGATCATTGAGTGCAGCGCACCGCTCTCAATAGCCTCGCGTAGCGGTTTACCGGGGCCAATAAGATGTTCCTGCCCATAGAAGCCATCGAGGGTTCCCGGGCGCATACGCGCAGCCAGTGGGCGGTAGACTTCCTGGGCAAACAGATCAGTTGGCATTAGGGTTTAGATTGCTAGTTAAGTTGTTAATAACATCGACCCCGGGAGGCACGGCGAATATAAACCGATCAGCAGTTATCTGAGGGTTTATCTGCAAATCCGAAAAGGTAATAGTCGTTGTCTGCTCGAGGTTATCCGTGAGGGTAATCAATACTGGCTGCTGATCAACAAAGCGAATCAGCATACTGCTAAACAGGCTGCCAACGCGTTGCGGTGTCAGGGTAAATAGCCCAGCAGAATCCTCGCGAACAAAATAAGCCCTGTCGAGCTGATCCAGGTCCCCTGAGAAAAGAATCGCCGGTGTGGCGGCTATATCCTGATTAAAAGGCTGAATAATCACCTGCTCAAGATCCGGATCAAAGACCCATAAGGTGCTGCCATCAGAGATAATCTGCTGTGGCATAGGCTGGGTAATATGCCAGCGCAATTTAGCTGGCTGAGCGACTTCAAACAGACCCTCGGAGGCTTCGAGCTCGAAACCCTCGGCATCGGTTATCTGCTGGGTAAAGTTTGCCGAAAGGCTGGTGATCGGCTGTAGAAGATTACGCAGGGCCTGAATATCTTCAGGGGTTCCACCGGCCTGTAATTGGGTCGTGCAACAAAGGCATGCAAGAAGAAGCGTTCTTTGAATAAGAGCCATTATTGGGGTCCTGTTGTTCTTAATCACGCCCGTATTTATTCTCTACCACCTGGCGCCAAAATCTCACGACTGCCATTACTGCTCATTGGGCTGACCACGCCGCTGGCTTCCATCTGTTCAATCAGACGGGCTGCACGGTTATAGCCGACACGTAATTTGCGCTGTACTGATGAAATAGAGGCTTTACGGCTCTCCAAGACAAAGGCCACGGCTTCGTCATAGAGTGGATCTGATTCATTGCCCTCTTCGCCACCGCCCTCTTCGCTGCCGCTGTAACCAGGCACAGCAATGTTGGACACGGCTGCTTCGTCGGTAATCTCTGTGAGGTAGTTGGGTTCGCCGCGACGCTTCCAGTCGGCAACTACTTTATGCACTTCATGGTCATCGACAAAAGCACCGTGGACACGTTCAGGAACACTGGTTCCCGGTGGTAGATAGAGCATATCGCCATTACCCAGTAACTGTTCTGCACCGCCTTGATCAAGGATAGTTCGCGAGTCAATTTTAGATGAGACCTGGAAGGCAATTCGGGTTGGTACGTTGGCTTTAATCAGGCCGGTAATAACATCCACCGAGGGACGCTGGGTGGCGAGAATCAAATGGATACCTGCAGCACGGGCTTTTTGCGCAATACGGGCAATCAACTGTTCAACTTTCTTGCCGACGATCATCATCATATCGGCAAATTCATCGATCACCACGACTATATAGGGCAGTGTTTCTAGGGTTGGCGCTTCCGGTGGTTCTTCATTTCCATCCCAACCCATTTCGGCGGGATCAAAGGTCCAGAGTGGATCGGTGATCGGGTTACCGGCTTTAATCGCATCTTCAATCTTGCGGTTGTAACCGGCCAAATTACGCACACCGAGCGCGGCCATCAGCTTATAGCGTCGCTCCATCTCGCCGACACACCAGCGCAATCCACTGGCTGCATCTTTCATATCGGTAATCACTGGTGTTAACAGGTGAGGAATACCATCGTATACCGAGAGCTCGAGCATCTTTGGATCGATAAGGATTAACTTAACTTCTTCCGGCGAGGCTTTAAACAGCAGGCTTAAAAGCATGGTATTAATACCCACCGACTTACCGGAACCGGTTGTACCAGCTACCAGCAAGTGCGGCATACGGCCGAGGTCGGCAACGACCGGAGAACCGGCAATATCATGACCCAGTGCCAGAGTGACCGGCGAACTGGAGCGGTCATAGGCTTCCGATGAGAGTATTTCGCTAAGGCGAACCATCTGGCGTTTTTCATTGGGAATTTCAATACCGACTACAGATTTGCCGGGTATCACTTCAACCACGCGAACACTGATAACCGCCATGGAGCGCGCCAGGTCTTTGGCAAGCCCGCTGATACGGCTCACTTTAATACCGGCGGCCGGCTGGATTTCAAAACGGGTAACTACTGGCCCGGGAAGTACCTCGACCACGTCGGCTTTAATGCCGAAATCCAGCAGCTTGTGCTCCAGCAGTCGCGATAAATGTTCGAGGGAGTCAGCCGAATAGCCATTGCCGCTGTTGTCATCCGCTGGGTCGAGTAGATTAATCTGCGGCAGCGTGCCGACAACGGCACTGTCCTCAAACAGAGTCTGCTGCTGCTCTCGCTGTATACGCTTGCTGGCAACCGGTTTCGGCTTGGGTGTCTGAATAGTCGGTGGCACCCGAAGCTTTTGCTTTTTGGTCTCAATTTCAACTTTAACCTGACGTTCCAGCGATGCTTCGCGGGACTTGGCTTTCTCTATGCGAGCCATATTCCACTCGGTGAGTTTGCTGCGGGTAATATCGTAGAAATTAATCGCCGCAATACCCAGTCGATCAATTAAGGCAATCCATGAGATATCGACAAACACAGTCAAGCCAAAAAGAAACAGTGACAACAGGATCATGGTGCTGCCGACATAGCTAAATACAGCCATGGTGGCATCGCCAATCTTATTGCCGAGAATACCGCCAACACCAAAGGGGTAACTGTTGTGAACTTCGGCGTACTGAATATTGGCCAGGGATGTTGCACTGATCATAACCAATAAGAAGCCAATAACCCGCAGAGTAAAGGTCACAGAGTCAAAGGGGTCGGCTTCGCGAAGAATATAGTTTCTTAATATCTGGATGGCTCGCACGGCAAGCAGTGCCGGGAACAGGTAGGCCATAACTCCAAAGAGTGCATAGAAAATATCAGCAAACCAGGCGCCGGCCAGACCCACAGCATTGCTTATCTCTGTTCTGGTGCCGGTATGGGACCAGCCTGGATCGTCCGGTGAATAACTGAGCAGTGCCAGCAAAAGGATTGAGCAGAGTGCAATCCAGCCTATTAATGCGCCCTCAGCTAACAAACGTTTGCTGCGGCTATTATTATTGGCCAGCTCGGTTGGTGCAGAACTGCGCTGCTTTTTCTTTTCTGTGCTCAACGGGTCGATCCCTGTTATTTTTTTCAGCGTCAATTGTAGCCGGTTCACAATTAAAAGCCATCTATGAGCCATGCATAAAAGCCAGGTTGGGCATCTTTTATGCGAGATAGTTAAAAAAGCTATTTGTGCTGGGCAAAGTATTGATTATGATAGCGACCCTAATTGTCACCTACGACTAAACATATTCAATTCTGGAGAGATTACTTGTCTACCCAACAGTCTGATACGCAGCATTTTCCACTGATTATTTTAGGTTCCGGGCCAGCCGGTTGGACCGCTGCTGTCTATGCAGCAAGAGCCAACCTGAGTCCTGTGGTTATCACTGGTATGCAACAAGGCGGTCAGTTGACCACCACCACTGATGTGGATAATTGGCCTGGCGACGCCGACGGTGTTCAGGGTCCAGACTTAATGGTTCGCATGCAAAAGCATGCTGAGCGCTTTGATACTAAAACAATTTTTGATCATATTCATGAAGTTCAGCTTGATCAGCGCCCGTTTAAATTAACCGGCTCAAGCAACTACAGCTGTGATGCACTAATTATCGCGACTGGCGCATCTGCCCAGTATCTGGGCCTGCCCTCTGAAGAAGCGTTTATGGGTAAAGGTGTCAGCGCCTGCGCTACCTGTGATGGTTTTTTCTACCGCAACCAGAAAGTCGCGGTTCTCGGTGGTGGTAACACTGCTGTTGAAGAAGCTCTCTATCTATCCAATATCTGTAGCGAAGTTACTCTGATCCACCGCCGCGACGAGCTGCGTGCCGAGAAGATGCTGCAAGATAAGCTGTTCGAGAAGCAAAAGAACGGTAATATCAATATTGAATGGAGCCACAATCTGGATGAAGTTTTGGGCGATGATGCTGGTGTTACCGGTGTACGCCTAAAGAGCTCAAAAGATGACTCAACCAAAGAGCTGGATGTGACCGGTGTATTTATTGCCATTGGCCATAAACCCAACACCGATATATTTACCGATAAACTTATTATGAAAGACGGCTACCTAAAAATTGCTGGTGGTATGTCAGGCAATGCTACCGAAACCAGTGTTAGCGGAGTCTTTGCCGCTGGTGATGTGGCCGACCATGTCTACCGTCAGGCAGTGACATCAGCTGGCAGCGGCTGTATGGCTGCCCTTGATGCAGAGCGCTTTCTCGACAAGTAACTCTCAAGGCACAAAAAGGGATGCAGATTCCACTGCTTGATCAAGAGGATCCACAGTTTCCAAATCCTCGCAACGCATTGGCAGAGCCAGATGGACTTCTGGCTGCCGGTGGCAATCTGCACCCCACTACCCTTTTAACGGCCTATCGCCAGGGCATCTTTCCCTGGTTCGACGATGAAGATCCTATTCTCTGGTGGAGCCCCGCCACTCGCTGCGTACTTGAGCCGGGTAAATTCCACTGTTCAAAAAGTCTCGCCAAGGCACTACGCCGCAATAACTATTCAGTCACTACCAATCGCGCCTTTGCCGAGGTTATCTCAGCCTGCAGTGATCCGCGGGATATTGAAGGCGGCACCTGGATTACCGATGAGATGATCGATGCCTATACT
>Ga0209833_1000358_pt1 | contig 34407 bp, 29 predicted proteins | sample COGITO_mtgs_1105_3_FD_184797 | JGI IMG/M metagenome (GOLD analysis project Ga0209833, IMG submission 184797) | Pelagic marine microbial communities from North Sea - COGITO_mtgs_110506 (SPAdes) (version 2) | ecosystem: Environmental > Aquatic > Marine > Epipelagic ... | reverse complement strand
TTTATCAAATTCTTTCATGTATTCAAATGCCTTTAAATGCATAAACATTTGCCCTTTATCATCACAAGCCCCTCTAGCATATATTGCACCTTCAGGATGAGTTTTTGTTTTTTTTATAATTGGATCAAATGGAGGGTTGTCCCACAATTCTACAGGGTCTGCAGGTTGGACATCATAATGACCATAAACCAGAACGGTAGGAGCAGAATCACTAACTATCTTATCTGCATAAACAATTGGATGTCCAGCAGTTTCAATTATTTCAATATTTTCGCATCCTATTTTTTCAAAATTATCTTTTAAAAATATAGCAGCATCTTTCACATTTTTTTTAAAATTACTATCAGCACTTACTGATTTTATTTTTAACAAATCAAATAATTCAGTTAGAATTCTATCATTGTTGTTTTGTATAAATTGTTTTATTTCCTTCATATTGTAAAAGTACAAAACATGATAAACTTTTTATTTAAGAAATATTTTATTTTCAAAGTATTGTTTATATTAGCACTCCAAATTGCGGGCGTGGTGGAATTGGTAGACACGCTAGACTTAGGATCTAGTGCCGCGAGGTGTGAGAGTTCGAGTCTCTCCGCCCGCACTTTTTTAATATTTCTCATTATAATTCAATTTTTCCTTAATGAATACTGTTAAAGATTTGCTTGAGGTTTTGCTTTTAAAAAAAAAACAAGGTTTTTTTATTGGTAAAAGTGAGACAGTTGGCAGCTCTAATGTATTTGGTGGACAAGTTTTAGCTCAATCTTTGAATGCTGCTTACCGAACTATTACAAATGGTAGAATATTACATTCTCTTCACTCTTATTTTTTAGAGCCTGGAGATTTAAATAAACCTATACAATATAAAGTAGATGATACTAGAGACGGTGGTAGTTTTTCCACCAGAAGAGTCACTGCTGTTCAAGGGGATAAAACTATATTTATTTTAGCAGCTTCATTTCATAAAATTGAGTTTGGATTTGAGCATTTTCGTAAAATAGAACGAATAATCACTCCTCCAGAAGAATTGACAAGTTGGAGTGAACTAGCAGAGAAAAATGGCAATTTCATGCCTTTTAAATTAAAGAGCTTTTTAAGTGTTGAGCGTCCTATTGAGTTTAAACCTACTAATATTCTAAACCTTTCTAGTGATGCAGTCCTTCCTCCAAAAATGGATGTATGGTTTAAACTAAAGGGTGATATTCCAAATCTGACGATTGAAATTAAGCATCAAATATTAACTTATATTTCTGATTACAATCTGCTATGGTCATCTATCCTTCCACATATGAAAAAAATTAGTTTTTCCGATATTCAAATGGCTAGTTTGGATCATGCAATGTGGTTTTATAGAGATTTTGACTTTACAGACTGGCTACTATATTCAATTGAAAGCCCTAACTCTGCCAATGCAAGAGGGGTTGCTCAAGGGCATATTTACACAAGAAAAGGAGTTCTAGTTGCATCTGTAGTTCAAGAAGGTTTAGTTAGACCTTTGACTAAATGATAATAATTTTAACTTAGTATATTTACATTAATTAGCTAAATGAAAAAAGAAGATTTTATTTATAATGACAATTTTGAAGCCCCATTAAGTGGTACTTCCCATTGGGAATCTCCTAGTAATATTGCTTTAGTCAAGTACTGGGGAAAATCTGATATTCAAATACCTAAAAACACTTCTATTAGTTTCACATTAAATAAATGTTTAACCAACACAAAGCTGGACTTTAGCAAGAAAAAAAATAATTCAGAATTTGTAGATTTTGATATTTATTTTAATGAACAACTTAAATTAGATTTTAAGCCTAAAATCCAATCTTTTTTTGAAAGAATACTTAAATATTGCCCTTATATCTTAAGTTATAAATTTAAAATAAATACAAGCAACACATTTCCTCATAGTAGTGGAATTGCTTCATCTGCAAGTGGTATAAGTGCTTTAGCGCTTTGTATTATGTCACTTGAAAAACTTATTAACCCAAAAATCTCAGATGACTATTTCTATATGAAGGCATCTTTTTTATCAAGATTAGGGTCTGGTAGCGCTTGTAGAAGTTTAAAAGGAAGTGTTAATTTGTGGGGGACTCACTCATCTTTCAATACTAGTTCTAACCTATATTCAATTGAATTTCCATATAAAGTTCATGATATTTTCAACACTTATCATGATGCTGTATTGTTGGTTGATAAAGGAATTAAAACAGTTTCTAGTACCGTAGGTCACAATCTTATGAATAATCATCCATTCGCTGATAAAAGATTCCAAATTGCTCAAAATAACATTGACAAGTTATCTGCTATTTTAAAAAATGGAGATACTAATGAATTTGTTAAACTTGTTGAGGATGAAGCTTTAATGCTTCATGGCTTAATGATGACTAGTGACCCGTCTTATATTCTTATAAAATCTAAAACACTACAAATCATTGATAGTATTCGTGAATTTAGATCTAAAAATAATATTCCAGTGTGTTTTACTTTAGATGCTGGAGCAAATGTTCATGTTTTATTTCCTGATCGATACTCAGATAGGGTTTACGATTTTATTGAGAGAAACTTAAAGATCCATTGTGAAAATAATTCATATATAAGAGATTGTGTTGGTTTTGGCGCTAAACAATTGTAAATTTGAATATCAAAAAGCACTTATGAGAGGCCCGTTGTTTTATTCTAAAATACTTTTATTCGGAGAGTATGGTATTATAAAAGATTCAAAAGGACTATCTATTCCATATAATTTTTATAATGGTGCTCTTAAAAGAACTGATGTAAATACTTCTTTTGCGAAGGATTCAAATTCTAAATTATTTAAGTTCTATGACTATTTAAAAAACTTAAATAGTCCAATAGTAAATTTTAATTTAGACAAATTTTATAATGATCTAAAATTAGGAATGTATTTTGATTCTTCTATACCTGAAGGTTATGGAGTAGGAAGTAGTGGTGCATTAGTAGCTGCAGTTTATGATTATTATGCCAATGATAAAATAACTGTCTTAGAAAACCTTACAAGAGAAAAGCTTTTAAAATTAAAGGAGGTATTTTCTACTATGGAATCATTTTTTCATGGTAAATCCTCAGGTTTAGATCCATTAAACAGTTATTTAAGTATACCAATTCTTATAAATTCTAAAAAAGATATTAAAGTCACTGGTATTCCATCTCAAGAAAGAGTTGGAGAAGGAGCTGTGTTTTTATTAGACAGCGGGGAGGTAAGTACCACTGCGCCAATGATTAATATTTTCATGGAAAGTATGAAAAAAGATGGTTTTAGAAAAATGCTAAATGATAAGTTCATCAAATACACAAATATGTGTGTTGAAGATTTTTTAAACGGAGATTTAAGTTCATTGTTTCAAAACACGAAAAAATTATCAAAAGTTGTTTTTGATAATTTCAAGCCAATGATTCCTAATAAATACCATTCTTTGTGGCAAAAAGGAATAGCCAATGATTCTTATTTTTTAAAACTTTGTGGTTCTGGCGGTGGAGGATATATCTTAGGCTTTGCTAAAGATTTTGAAAAAGCAAAAAAAGAATTGGCTGGACACAAAATTGAAGTCGTTTATAACTTCTAGGGATTAACTCTAACGATATATCATGAAAGATATATTTTATAAATTTATCAGTTTATTTTCAGTAATTAGGTTATATAATATTTTTATTATAATAATTGCTCAATACTTTACCTCTATTTTTATTATATCAATTGATAATTCAATTTCTAGTATTTTATTCGACTTTCAATTATTTCTTTTAATATTATCTTCCTCTATTGCAATAGCTTCTGGATATATTATTAATAATTTTTATGATTATGAAAAGGACCTTATTAATAAGCCAGTAAAATCTAAAATCGATAAAGTTGTTAGAAAAAGAACTAAACTAAGTCTTTATATTATTCTAAACTTTTTATGTATTTATACTTCTTCATTAGTTTCTTGGAAGTCCGTTCTTTTTTTTTCAATCTATATATTTATGATCTGGTTTTATTCCCATAAGTTAAAAAGAATACTGTTTGTTGGAAATATAGTTTCTTCTCTATTATCGGTTATTCCTTTTCTTATAATACTGATTTACTATAAAAATTTTGAGTTAATTATTTTTATGTATGCAATATTTCTATTTCTAGTTGTTTATATGCGTGAAATTATAAAGGATTTAGAAAACATTAAAGGGGACTTTACTTTAAATTATAGAACTATTCCAGTTGTTTATGGAGAGCAATTAAGTAAGTATTTATTAATGGTAATTTCTTTTATTGTTGTTATAATAGTTTGCTTTTTACTCACTTATTTTGATACTGGAATGATGTATTATTATTACTATTTAAGTATTGTTATACTACTATTATTTACTATTATTTTACGGAAATATAATTCGAAAAAATATTATAATTTACTTCATAATTTATTAAAATTTCTTATTGTATTGGGAGTTTTAAGTATTGTCTTAATAGACTTTGATTTGTTTTTAGATAAATTTTATTTATTATTTAATTATTTAATTTAATACTTCTTAAATATATCTATATATCTTTGAAAAAAAATGTCATGGATAACAAAATTCGTTTAAATAAATTTATCTCCAATTCAGGTATATGTTCTAGAAGAGATGCAGACATGCATATCTCTATTGGAAGTGTTAAAGTTAACGGAAAAGTTATTACTGAAATGGGTTATAAGGTAAATTTAGATGATGAAGTTCGGTTTGACGGGGCTCGTATTTATCCAGAAAAAAAAGCCTATGTCCTTTTAAACAAACCAAAAGGTTTTTCAACAACAGATAGTAAATCTAAGGGTAAAACCGTTATGGATTTAGTGTCTAATGCTACTAGCGCAAGAATTAAGCCTATTGGTAGGTTAGGTCGGAACACAACAGGCTTATTATTATTTACCAATGATGAATTGATTATGAATAAATTTACCAATTCTAAAAAAGGTGTAGCAAGATTATTTTATATAGAACTTGATAAAAACTTAAAAGCAGAGCATTTAAAACAGATTAAAGAGGGCTTTAAAATAGATGGTAAATTAATTTCAGTTGAAGAAATTAGTTATGTAGAAAACTCCACAAAAAAAGAAATTGGGTTAAGTATTAAAAATACAGGAAATACCATTATAAGGACAATATTTGATCATTTCAAGTACGATATAATTAAACTAGACTGTGTTAAGATTGCAAACTTAACCAAGAAGGATATTCCAAGAGGTCATTGGAAAAACCTTACTGAACTAGAGATTAATAACTTAAAGATGCTCTAAATTTAGTACTCAAGGTGGGAATCGAACCCACACGACCAAAGTCACTGGATTTTGAATCCAGCGCGTCTACCAATTCCGCCACTTGAGCATAATAATTGATTTGCGAAAATAACAATAATTAGTAATAAGTCCCCAAAATATTAGGCATATAATAACAGTTCACTGAAAATTAATTTATATTTTTGTCATTAATATTCTCAACATATCTAACAGACTAAATAACAGTAAATTATAATGAGCAAAACACAAGTTAACCCAAAACTATTTCACTGTTCAAAGACAGAAATACTTGCAAAAAATATTGCTAATTCATTCGGAGCTGATTTAGGAAAAATAATTACATCTCACTATAGTGATGGAGAGTTTCAACCTTCTTTTGAAGAATCAATTAGAGGCGCTAGAATATTTATAATAGGTTCAACTAATCCTTCTTCTGAAAACCTAATGGAGATGCTGTTAATGATTGATGCTGCTAAACGTGCATCGGCAAGACATATAACTGCTGTAATTCCATATTTTGGTTGGGCTAGGCAGGATAGAAAAGACAAACCGAGAGTTCCAATTGCTGCTAAAATGATTGCTAAAATATTAGAATCAGCAGGAGCAACTCGAATTATTACAATGGATTTACATGCAGATCAAATACAAGGATTTTTTGAAGTTCCTGTAGATCACCTGTACGCATCAACTATCTTTTTACCTTATTTACAAAGTCTAAATTTAGAAAATTTAACCATAGCTTCTCCAGACATGGGTGGATCAAAACGTGCTTATGCTTATGCTAAAGCGTTAGAAAGTGATGTAGTAATTTGTTATAAACAAAGAGCAAAAGCTAATGTTATTTCTCATATGGAACTCATCGGTAACGTTGAAGGTAAAAATGTAGTACTTGTTGATGATATGGTAGATACTGCTGGCACTCTTACTAAAGCTGCTGATCTTATGATTGAAAGAGGTGCACTAAGTGTTAGAGCAATATGCACTCACCCAATACTTTCTGGCAATGCTTATAAAAACATTGAGAACTCAAAACTTAAAGAGTTAATAGTGACAGACTCTATTCCTTTAATTAGTTCAAATTCTAAAATTAAAGTGTTATCTTGCGCCGATTTATTTGCTGATGTTATGAAAAGAGTTCATAATAATGAGTCAATAAGTTCAAAATTTATTATGTAAATAATTAACCTTAAAATTAAATAATGAAATCAATTACAATTAACGGATCTAAAAGAGAAAGCGTAGGCAAAAAGTCAACAAAAGCCTTACGTAATGCTGGACAGGTACCTTGCGTTATATACGGAGGAGATACCCCACTGCATTTCTCTGCACCAGAGTTGGCATTCTCTAAACTAGTATATACTTCAAAAGCGCATACTGTTGTAGTTACACTTGATAGTGGAGAAAAATTAGACGCAGTTTTACAAGATATTCAGTTTCATCCTGTAACGGATAGAATTTTGCACATTGACTTTTATCAACTATTTAATGATAAACCAATTGCAATGAATATTCCTGTAAACATTGTTGGAAATTCTATTGGAGTTAAAATGGGTGGAAATCTTCAAAAAAATCAACGTAAGTTGAGAATTAAAGCTCTTCCAACTAATTTGCCTGATTATATAGAAATAGATATTACAAAACTTGAAATTGGTCAGAGAGTATACATTAGAGAAATTTTAAATGACTCTTATACTTTCTTGCAACCAGAAAGTACTGTTGTTTGTCAAATTAGAAGAGCTAGAGCTGCTTTAGTTGAAGCTACTCTAGATGATGAGGATGAAGATTCAGAAGATACTGGTGATTCTAAAGAAGCACCTGCTGAAGGAGCTGCAGCACCAGCTGCACCTGCTGAAGGAGCTGATCAAGCTGCAAATTAAATATTTAGTTATTTATTAACTTATTTAAAGCATTCTGGCTGTATGTCAGAATGCTTTTTTATTTTTGTGATGTTATATTTATTTGATGAAAAAGTATTTAATTGTAGGTTTAGGTAATATTGGTCAGGAGTATACTAATACAAGACATAATATTGGATTTGAAATACTAGATTTTTTTGCAGAACAAGCCAATATTTCATTTTCAAATGCCAGATTTGGTAGTATCAGTGAATACAAGTTAAAAGGACGTTCATTTATTTTTCTAAAGCCAAATACTTATATGAATCTAAGCGGTTCAGCGGTAACACACTGGCTTAAATCAGAAAAAATTCCACTTACTAATTTGCTGATTATTAGTGATGATTTAAATCTCCCATTTGCAAAATTAAGATTAAAACCAAGTGGTAGTAATGGGGGTCATAATGGTTTGAAAGATATTGAAAATTCATTAAACACTTCCGAATATAACAGATTGAGAGTTGGAATTTCTAATGAATTCAAAAAAGGACAGCAAAGTAATTTTGTTTTATCTAGATTTTCTGATGAAGAACTTTTAGAGTTAACTCATCTTAAAGAAACCGTTAATGAATTAATTATTTCATTTGTAATGAGTGGTATTTCAATTACAATGAATACTTATAATTTAAAAAATTGATTAGAGAAAACTTACAAGATTATAATTCAACTAAGCCATCTGTAGTAACTATAGGGACTTTTGACGGGGTTCATATTGGTCACACAAAAATCATTAATCAATTAACAACTATTTCCTTAAAAAATAATTTAAAATCTATATTGTTGTCATTTTTTCCTCATCCTAAAATGGTATTACAAAATGACAATGAACTTAAGTTAATTAATACAATTCAAGAGAAAGAAGGACTGTTAAATAGTTTGAATTTAGATTACTTGATAATAAAAGAGTTTACTAAAGAGTTTTCAAGACTAAGTGCACTGGAATTTGTTCGTGACATTCTTGTCAACAAATTAAACGCTAAGCATATAATAATTGGTTATGATCATCATTTTGGAAGAAATAGAACTGCAAATATTGAACAGTTAAAAGAATTTGGAGAGTTATATGATTTTAAAGTAACAGAAATTTTAGCCCAAGACATTGATGATATTGCAATTAGCTCAACAAAAATTAGAAAAGCTTTAATTAATGGAGAGATTAAATTAGCCAATAAATTCTTAGGCTACAATTTCTTTTTTAGTGGTGATGTTGTTCATGGTAATAACATAGGAAAGACAATATCCTTTCCTACCGCAAATATAAAAGTAGATCAGCCTTATAAATTAATTCCTAAAAATGGAGTTTACATAGTTAAGACTATTATTGATAATCAAACTACTTTTGGAATGATGAATATTGGCTATAACCCTACATTTGATGGAAAACAAAAATCTATTGAAATTCATTTTCTAAATTTTAATAAAAACATCTATCATAAAAATTTAACTATTGAAATGATAATGAGAATTAGAAATGAAATAAGATTCAATTCAGTTGATGATTTAAAAAAACAACTTGGGCAAGATAAACTAAGTACTTTGAACTACATTAATAGTTTAAATATTTGATATCAAATCAATTATGATTAATTTGGATTAATTATTATTTATATGTTAGAAATAAATTTTATTAAAGAAAATAAAGCTTTAGTAGTTGAATCACTTTCAAAAAGAAATATGGACTCATCTTCTTTGATCGATACTGTTATTGAAATGGATGCTAAAAAGAGAAAGATTCAAACAGAGCTAGACGGTATATTACATCAGTTGAATTTGATATCTAAAGATATTGGAGATTTATTCAAACAAGGACTTCAAAAGGATGCTATAATTTTAAAAGAAAAAACAGTCACGTTAAAACAAAATAGTAAAAAGTTAAATGAAGACTTGATCACTACAAAAGAAGAGTTACAAAGCATTCTTTATAAAATACCTAATATTCCCCACAATTTGGTTCCTAAAGGAAATAGCGAAGAAGATAATGTCGAAATACTTAGCGATGGCTACAAGCCAAAACTTGCAGAAGGTTCTTTACCTCACTGGGAACTAGCAAAAAAATATGATATAATTGATTTTGAGTTAGGAAATAAGATTACAGGAGCTGGATTTCCTGTTTATAAAGGTAAAGGAGCTAAGTTACAAAGAGCATTAATTTCTTTTTTCCTTGATATGAATACCCAAGCAGGTTATAATGAAGTTCAGGTTCCTCATTTAATTAACGAAAAATCAGGATTTGGTACTGGGCAATTACCTGATAAAGAGGGAATGATGTATTATATTAATGAAGATAATTTATATTTAATTCCTACTGCAGAAGTCCCAGCTACAAATATTTTTAGGGATGAAATTATACTAGAATCTGACTTACCTAAAATGCTTACTTCCTATACTCCGTGTTTTAGAAGAGAGGCAGGTAGTTACGGAGCACATGTAAGAGGTTTAAATAGATTGCATCAATTTGATAAAGTTGAAATTTTAAGGGTCGAGCATCCTAATAATTCATACGCTGCTCTTGATACAATGGTGGAACACGTAAAGTCTATTATTAATAAATTAAATCTTCCATATAGAATTTTAAAATTATGCGGATCAGACTTAGGGTTTACCTCTTGTTTGACTTATGATTTTGAGTTATTTTCAGCAGGTCAAAATAAATGGCTAGAAGTGTCATCAGTCTCAAATTTTGAGTCGTTTCAAGCAAATAGATTAAAATTAAGATATAAAAACTCATCTGGAAAAACACAACTAGCACACACTTTGAATGGGAGTTCATTAGCTCTTCCTAGAGTATTAGCTACACTGCTAGAGAACAATCAAACCCCAAAAGGTATTATTATCCCCGAAGTTCTTGTTCCTTACACAGGATTCTCGATAATTGATTAATCATGAGAAATGTTAAGCCAAAAAAATATTTAGGTCAACATTTTTTAAACGATGAGAACATAGCTAGAAAAGTAGTTGATTCATTATCCTTATGTAATTATTCAAATGTTTTAGAAATAGGTCCTGGTACAGGAGTTTTAACCAAATATTTGATCAAAAAAAAAATAAATTTAAAACTTGTTGAAATTGATAGTGAGTCTGTAGAATTTCTAAAAGCACAATTATTTATTGATCCTTTAATTATATTAGAACACGATTTTTTGAAATTGGATTTATCAGATATTTTTACAGAGAATTTTGCTATAATTGGTAACTTCCCTTATAATATTTCAACTCAGATTATTTTTAAAACCTTAGAATATAAAAGTAGTGTTCCTGAATTAATTGGAATGTTTCAAAAGGAGGTTGCAGAGAGAATTTGTGAAAAAAAAGGAAGTAAAAAATATGGTATACTGTCTGTTTTAACCCAAGCATATTACGATACGGAATATTTGTTTTCAGTTCCTGCCTCAGTATTCACTCCTGCTCCTAAAGTTGTTTCTGCAGTCATAAGACTTAAAAGAAAAGAACAAATTGAGATTAAATATAATGAAAAACTATTTTTTAAAGTCGTTAAATTATCTTTCCAGCAAAGAAGAAAAACACTGAGAAATAGCTTAAAATCTTTTAATTTAAGTGATATTTTAAGAGAAGATGCTATCTTTGATTTGAGACCGGAACAATTATCTGTTAAAGATTTCATATATATAACGGATTTAATTGACTAAAACATTTAGACTTTTGAACAAAGTTGAAAAAAATATAAAATTTGAATTAACTGATTTATTAATAAATCAGGTCATTGATTTAGTTGACAATAATCAGGATACATTATTGCTAGTCAAATTAAATGAACTTCACCATGCTGATATTGCAGAAATTTTAGAGGAATTAAATGTCGATCAATCTACCTATATAATTAAGCTTTTAGAAAGTGATAAAACTTCTGAAATTCTTATGGAATTGGATGAAGATTTTAGAGAGCAAATTTTAAATAATCTTTCTCCTAATGAAATCGCCAAAGAGATTGAAGAATTAGATACAGATGACGCTACAGATATAATTTCTGAATTATCTGTTGAGAAGCAAAAGAAAGTTATTTCAAAAATAATTGATGCTGAACATAAAGCTGATATTAAAGAATTATTAAAATATGATGAAGATTCTGCCGGAGGTTTAATGGCAAAAGAATTAGTTAAAGTTAACGAAAATTGGACAGTAACAAAGTGCGTTAAGGAAATGAGAATCCAAGCAACTGAAGTCACTAGAGTTCATTCTATTTATGTTGTTAATGATAAAGATAAACTAATTGGAAGATTATCTTTGAAAGATTTATTAGTTGCAAATCCAAGATCAAGTATTAAGTCAGTTTATATTCCTAAAGTTGATTTTGTAAATGTTAATGATGAAGCAGAAAGTGTTGCTAATATTATGCAAAAATATGATCTTGAAGCAATTCCTGTTGTAGATGATAACAATATTTTACTTGGAAGAATAACTATTGATGATATTGTAGATTTAATTAAGGAAGAAGCAGAAAAAGATTATCAACTAGCAGCAGGTATACTGCAAGATGTTGATGTTGATGACACAATTTTTCAGCTGTCTAGAGCTAGACTACCTTGGCTTTTATTAGGTCTTTTAGGTGGTATTGGAGCCGCTATTGTTATGGGTGCTTTTGATGACATATTAGCAAAACATCAAATATTATTTTATTTCACTCCTTTAATAGCAGCTATGGCTGGAAATGTTGGAGTTCAGTCAAGTGCAATTATTGTACAAGGACTTGCTAATGATGACATAAGAGGAAGTGTAAATAATAGGTTAATTAAAGAGACTTTTTTATCTATTCTTAATGGAGTTATTTTATCTGTAATCTTGTTTTTATTTATTATGATTTCCGGCGAAGAATATTTGGTCGCTCTAGCAATTTCAATTTCATTAGTAATTGTGATAATCGTTGCTGGAATAATTGGAACCTTCATACCTCTATTTTTAGATAAAAGAGGTATTGATCCAGCCATAGCTACAGGTCCATTCATTACCACAAGTAATGATATATTTGGGATTTTAATTTATTTTTATATCGCTAAATTAATTTTACCTCTTTAATGAAGATTCTTCATCTTGATTCTAATCACCCAATTTTAATTTCTTCTTTAAAAAAAAAGGGATACATCAATGACCTTGATATTTCTTCATCTAAACACGATATCGGAAAGGTTATAGAAAACTACGATGGCTTAATTTTAAGAAGCAGATTTGAAATTGATAAAGATTTTATTGATAAAGCTACAAATTTAAAATTTATAGCTAGAGTAGGTTCAGGTCTGGAAAATATAGATTGTAATTACGCAAAAAGTAAAAATATTGAAGTGATATCTTCGCCAGAAGGAAATAGTAATGCAGTTGGTGAACACGCTGTAGGATTATTATTATCATTATTAAATAATATTAACACATCTTCAAGTCAAGTTAAAAAAGGGCTTTGGTATAGAGAAGAAAACAGAGGGTTCGAAATTGAAGGAAAAACAGTAGCTATAATAGGGATGGGTAATACAGGAAAAAATTTTGCAAAAAAAATTTCTGGATTTAATTGTAAGCTTTTTTTTTATGATATAGATGATAAAATTGATAGTAAATATGCGAAAAAATCTTCTTTAGATTTTTTATTTAAAAACGCTGATATTGTTAGTTTACACTTACCTCTTACAGCAGAAACCATTAATTTATTTAATAAAGAAATTATTCAAAAATTTAATAAACCTTTTTGGTTAATTAATACTAGTAGAGGTAAAATAGTTAATACTCCTGACTTAATTGATGCTTTAAATGATAAGAAAATTCTTGGAGCTGGCTTAGATGTGATAGATATTGAAAGTTCATCTTTTAATAACATAAAGAAAGAAATAAATTCATACTTTAATGAATTAAAAAATTTAAAAAATGTAATTATTACTCCTCATATTGCTGGATGGACATTTGAAAGCAATGTTAAATTATCTCAAATTATAATAGACAAAATAGAAACTTACTTTAAATAAAATGAAAAAAATTTTAGTATTATGTACTGGCAATTCATGTAGGAGTCAAATGGCACATGGCTACTTAGAATTTTTTGCTAAATCAAGATTAAAAATATATAGTGCAGGTATTGAGGTTCATGGTGTTAATCAGACAGCAATTAAGATTATGAAAGAAGACAAAATTGATATTTCAAATTATTCTTCAAACCACGTTGATGAATATTTATCAGTAGACTTTGATTATATAATAACTGTTTGCGATCACGCTAAGGAAAGCTGCCCTTTGTTTGACGTAAAAGATGCTATTAAAATCCACAAGGATTTTATTGACCCTTCAAAATCAGATCACAAATCAAAATTATTTTTAGAAAACTTTAGAATTGTAAGAGATGATATAAAAAAATATTTCAAGGATTTTATAAATGAAGTAACTTAAACTTTAAACACAAATCATTTGTGAAGTATTATTGTAAGTCTGTTCAATTAATATAGTTTTACCCTTTTTAAATGCAGTAAAAGATTTTTTCTCAAAATTTCTCACAGTATATAGTTTTAAACCTTTTTCAATATTAATTTTAAAATTAGACTTTAGCTCAGAAGTTAATTTATCTATATTGTTATAGTCATCTTCTACACATAAGATTAGACTAATTGCAGAATTTTGAGTTAAATTTATTTTAACTTTATTTTGAGATAATAAAGTTAAAATTGCTTTTGTTTTATCATTAATTGTAAATGAAAAATCCAATGAAGAAATACTTAGAAGTATTTGATTTTCTTTTAAAATATAGCAAGGTACTTTAGGAAATATATCTTTAGATTTGCTGACACATGTACCTAAAGCTTTTGGGTTTATATACGATTTAACATATAAAGGAATTTCCTTTTTTTGTAAAGGCTGTATTGTTTTTGGATGAATAACAGAGGCACCATAAAATGCAAGTTCAATTGCCTCAGTGTATGATATTTTTTCTAATAAAATAGTGTTTTTGAATTTCTTTGGATCAGCATTAAATATTCCGTCTACATCTTTCCAAATAGTTACTGAGTTAGCATTTAAACAATATGCAAATATCGAAGCTGTATAATCGCTAGCTTCCCTTCCCATAGTCGTAGTGAAGTTATCTTCATTACTAGAAATAAATCCTTGGGTTAAGCTTATATTGGGATTAAACTTTGTTTTTAAAATATTTGCTTGAGTTAATTTCCAATTTATATTTGCATTTCTAAAGAAAGAATCTGTTTTTATTAACTCTCGAACATCCTTAAATTCGCTTTTTATATTAACACTGTTAAAATATTCATTTATAATTTTAGAAGCCAATAACTCTCCAAAGGGAATTATTTGATCGTAAATAAAATTATAGTTTGGTGATTTATTATTTTTTAAAAAATCATGTATTTTTTGAAAGTCACTGCTAACAATTTTATAGATTTCATGATTTTCTATAAATAGATCATCTATAATTTTTATATGTAATTCGTGTAATTCATTTATGCAGTTTAATAAGTTATTACTTTTTTTTAAGTAATGATCCACAATAGCCTCTAATGCGTTTGTTGTCTTTCCAATTGCAGAAACAATTATGATTGTATCTTTATAATCTATACCATTTATTATAGTAGCAACTTTTTTAATATTAACTGCATCTTTAATAGAAGCACCTCCAAATTTCAGAATCTGCATAGCTTATTTATAATTTTTTAATGCTTTATTATCTAGATGAACAATACTCCAATCTTGTTTTATCTGAGCACCTTTTTTTAAATAAAATTTAATAGCCTTTTTATTCCAGTTAATAACTTCCCAAGAGACTCTTTTTACATTTAATTTCTTTGCATAGTTAACAACTTGATTTAGTAATAAAGTACCAACCCCATTTGCTCTCATTTTTTCAGTAACAATTAAATCCTCTAAGTGAATTGTTCTTCCTTTCCAAGTTGAATATCTGTTATAAATTATCGCTGTACCAATAATACTATCATTATTTTCTGCGACAAAACATTTAAAGTATGAATTTTCTTCAAAACCATCATTAACGAGTACAGTAGAATCAATATCAACCTCATTTGGTTCTTTTTCAAATTCAGCTAGCTCCTTAATCAGACTGATTACATCTGACATGTCATCCTTTTGAGCCTCTCTAATTATGATTTTCATAATCTAAATATTATTGCCAAATATAGGTATATAATAAAAAAATTATATCTAAATTTAATAAATAATAATACAGAATTTTGACAAATAAAAATCAAACCCTTGGTGAGTTTATTATTGAAAATCAAAAATCTCATCAATATTCCTCTGGTGAATTATCTTCATTAATTAATTCGATAAGACTTGCTGCAAAGGTTGTAAATTTTCAAGTAAACAAAGCTGGCTTAGTTGATATAATCGGTGATAGTAATACAATTAATACTCAAGGAGAAGAACAACAAAAATTAGATTTTTATGCCAACGATATATTTATTAATGCATTAAGAAATAGAAATATTGTTTGTGGAATTGCAAGTGAAGAAGAAGAAGATTTTATTTCTATAAATAGTTTAGATAAATCTAATAATAATAAATATGTTGTTTTAATTGACCCGCTTGATGGATCATCTAATATTGATGTAAATGTTTCAGTCGGAACAATATTTTCAATATACAAGAGAATTAGTAAAACTGGTACAAAAGTAGTCTTAGATGACTTTTTACAGAAAGGAAATAAGCAGGTTGCTGCAGGGTACATTATTTACGGAACTTCTACAATGTTGGTTTATACAACTGGTTTTGGTGTTAATGGATTTACACTAAACCCCGCAATAGGGAGTTTTTATTTATCACACCCAGAAATCAAATTTCCGAAAAATGGAAATATTTATTCGATTAACGAGGGCAATTATTTGCAATTTCCAAAAGGGATAAAAAAGTATATTAAGTATTGTCAAGATGAAACTGATAAAGTTGCATACACTTCCAGGTACATTGGTTCTTTGGTCTCTGATTTTCATAGAAACATGATTAAAGGTGGTATATATATGTACCCAAACACCTCTAAAAATATAAATGGTAAATTAAGACTTCTTTACGAGTGTAATCCAATAGCATTTATTTGTGAACAAGCTGGAGGAATTGCTACTGACGGGTTTTTAAGAATATTAGATGTAAATCCAAAAACTCTACACCAAAGAATTCCTTTCTATTGCGGTAGTCCTCAAATGGTAAAAAAATTAAAATCTTTAATGATTAATAATTAAATTTTAATTTTCAAATTTTATATTTGCATCAAATTTAAAAAGTGAGTAATAAAGATATCTCGCAACTTTTTGTAAAGTCTTTGCAAACGCAAAAACTAGAATCTTCTATTGCCAAAAACGAAAATAAGATACTATTAAAAGGTCTAATAGGCTCTTCATTATCTTTTCTTGTTTCTTCCATTTTTTCAAAAAATCAAAAATTAACTGTATTAATACTAGAAAATAAAGAAACTGCTGCATATCATTTCAACGATCTTGAAAAATTAAAGAATAATGTACTTTTTTATCCTGAAAGCTACAAAAACCCTTATACTACTAGCAATACCGATAATTCTAATATATTACTTCGAGCAGATGTACTTAATAAAATTAACTCAAACCCTAATAACTATTTAGTTGTTACTCATTATAAAGCATTATTTGAAAAAGTTGTTACAAAATCAGAATTACAAAAAAATACATTAAATATTAAAGTTGAAGACGAATTATCTATAGACTTTATCAACGAAATATTATTTGAATATGAGTTTTCAAGAGTTGATTTTGTTACTCAGCCTGGAGATTTTTCCGTTAGAGGAGGTATTATCGATGTTTTTTCTTTTTCTAATGATAAGCCATACAGAATTGAGTTCTTTGGCGATGAAATTACAAGAATTAGATCGTTTGATTTAGAATCTCAACTTTCAATTAAGAACTATTGTGAAATCAAAATAATTCCGAATATTCAATCTGATATCAAAATAGAAAATAGAGTAAATTTTCTTGATATACTATCCCCTAACACTAGTATTTTTTTAAAAAACTCAAAATACTTACTTAAAGAAATAAAATTATTATTTGAAAAGTCTATTTCTATATATGAAGATTTTTCTGATTCTACTGTTCAACTTAAACCACAAGTATTATTTAGTTCTTCAAAAGAAATAAAATCAAGTTTAATAAAACACAAATTAATTGAGATAGGATCTAATTCTATTTTTAATGATAATGAAATCAAATATGATGTTAAGCCTCAACCATCATTTAACAAGTCTTTCGAGTTATTAATAGAAAACTTGAATAATTATGAAAAACTTGGCTTTCAAAATTATTTATGTTGTGCTAATGAACAGCAGAAAAATAGATTTAGTGATATTTTTGATAATTTGGATTTAGATGTTAATTATATTCCTATCATTCTTCCTTTATACCAAGGTTTTATTGATAATGATAATAAAATCGTATGTTATACTGATCATCAAATATTTGACAGATATCACAAGTATAAAATCAAAGATGTTTATGCTAAAAAACAAGCTTTGAATATCAAAGAACTTACCAAATTAAAAGTTGGGGACTTTATTACTCATATCGATCACGGTATTGGAAAATTTGGTGGCTTAAAAAAGATTAGTGTTGAGGGTAAAATGCAGGAATCAATTAAACTTATTTATGGAGAGAGAGATACACTGTATTTAAGTATACATTCTCTACACAAGATAACAAAGTATAACAGTAAAGACGGAACCCCACCAAAGATATATAAGTTGGGAAGTAAAGCTTGGAAGGTGTTAAAACAAAAGACCAGAGCTAAAGTAAAAATAATTGCTTATGATTTAATTAAATTATATGCAAAAAGAAAAAACCAAAAAGGGTTTCAATACTCAAAAGACAGTTATTTGCAACACGAGCTTGAGGCTTCCTTTATTTATGAAGACACCCCTGATCAAGTTAGTTCTACTGTAGATGTTAAAAATGATATGGAAAGTCATAAACCAATGGATAGATTGATTTGTGGAGATGTTGGTTTTGGTAAAACTGAAATAGCAATTAGAGCTGCATTTAAAGCTGTTGATAATAATAAGCAAGTTGCTATTCTAGTTCCTACAACAATTCTTGCATTTCAGCATTACAAAACATTTTCATCCAGGTTAAAAGATTTTCCAGTTTCAATAGATTATTTAAACAGGTTCAGAACTTCTAAAGACAAGAAAAATATTATTGAAGAAATTTCTAATGGAAAAATTGACATTATTATTGGCACTCATCAAATAGTTAATAAAAGTATAAATTTTAAGGATTTAGGTTTATTAATAGTCGATGAAGAACAAAAGTTTGGTGTTTCAATAAAAGAAAAACTTAAAAACATTAAAGAAAATGTTGATGTTTTAACATTATCTGCCACTCCTATTCCTAGAACACTTCAATTCAGTTTAATGGCAGCAAGAGATTTGTCAATTATAAATACACCACCTCCAAATAGATACCCTATTTCTAGTGAAGTTGTTAGATTTAGTGAATCTACAATTCGGGATGCCATTACATTGGAAATATTAAGACGAGGACAGGTATTTTTTATTCACAATAGAATTGAAAATATTAACGAAGTAGCTGGTTTAATCCAAAGATTAGTACCCGATGCAAGAATTCGAGTTGGTCACGGAAGATTGGAAGGAAGAAAACTAGAACAACTTATGTTAGATTTTATGCAAGGGTCATTTGATGTGCTAGTAAGTACTACAATAGTTGAAAGTGGTTTAGATGTTCCTAATGCTAATACAATTTTCATAAACAATGCCAATAACTTTGGTTTAAGTGATTTACATCAAATGAGAGGAAGAGTTGGTAGGACTAACAAAAAAGCATATTGTTATTTTATTACCCCGGATTATTCAACTATGACCGATGATGCAAGAAAAAGGATCACTGCTTTAGAAGAACATACTGAACTTGGAAGTGGGTTTAATATTGCTATGAAGGATTTAGAGATAAGAGGAGCTGGAGATTTATTAGGAGGTGAACAAAGTGGATTTATTAATGATATGGGTTTTGAAACTTACCAAAAGATTTTAAATGAAACTATAGAAGAATTAAAGCAAAATGAATTTAAAGATCTATACCAAAATGAAAAACCTGAAAATTATATTAGTGAGGTTTCTATAGATACAGATTTTGAATTATTATTTCCTGATTTCTATATAAAATCTGTAAATGAAAGACTACAATTATATTCAGAACTTAACAAAATCATTAATATTTCTCAACTTAACAATTTTGAAACTATGCTTGAAGATAGGTTCGGTAACTTACCATACCAAGTTGAAGATCTTTTAGTAACTGTTAAAATAAAGTGGCTAGCTATTGAACTAGGTTTTGAGAAAGTAGTTATGAAAAAAAGAATTATTAAGGCTTACTTTATTAAGGATAAAAATAGTGATTATTTCAAATCAGCTATTTTCGCTTCGATTTTAAATTACGTGAATTTGAACCCTCATAATTGTAAACTTGAAGAAAAAAAATCTATAAATGGTTCAAAATTAATATTAACAATTCAAAAAATATCTACAATTGATAGAGCTTTATTAGCTTTAGAAGCTATAAACAATTAATTATAAAAAACCACTTTACTTTTTGATTTAGTAACATCTAGTTTAATTTTTCTACCCAAAATAATTGGATAGTTTGTTTTTTCATGACCTGCTGGAAAATCAAATAAAATCGGAAAATCATACTCATCTAATACTTCTAAAATAAGCTCATTTATACTCATCCCAAAATCTGTAGTATTTTTCTTTACATTACTTATTTGACCAACTATTAATCCTTTACAATTGTCAAAATAACCTGCTCTTTTTAGGCTATAAAGCATCCTGTCTATGCTATATGCGTATTCACCTACTTCTTCGATAAATAATATTTTATCTTTTGTTTTTAGTTCTGTTTTTGAACCAATTGTTGATTGTAAAAGAGTGAGATTTCCACCCACTATATTTCCTTCCGATTTTCCAATTTTATTATTTTTATTTGGACCAATTGAATAAGATAAATCATCACCAAATAAAACACTTTTCAACTTACTTAGTGAATTATTATTTTGATCTATTTCTTCAAATCCTGTAATCATCATTGCGTGAATAGATTCACTATTATAAAGATTTAATTTATTATGAATAACAGTGATATCTGAAAACCCTATTATCCATTTAGGATTTCTTAAATAACTATCAAATTTTAATTTATCTATTATTCTTACAGCCCCATAACCTCCTCTGGCACACCAGATAGCTTTTATGTTTTTATTATCTAAAGCTTTTTGAAAATCTTTCTCTCTATTTTTGTCTGTTCCAGCAAAATGACCATTTTTATCATAAATGTGCTTCCCTAAAACAACATTAAGTCCCCAGCTTTCAAATATATTTATTGCTTTTATAATTTTATTATCAAAATTATTTAAAACCCCCGACGGAGCTACAATTGATATAGTATCTCCATATTTAAGGTATTCTGGCTGAATTAATTGTGTTTTCAATACATTTGATGATTTGATATCTGATTGACTAAAAACATTCATATTAGAAATAATACTAATATAAATAAAAGTAAAATATATAATTTTAATTTTCATAACATTATATAAAGTTAATATAATAAACTAATATAAAATCATTTTTATATTAACTGATAAAATGTTTACTTTTACAGGGAAGTATAAAAAAAAATTTTGAGTAAAAGATACACCATAACGGCCGCTTTACCTTACACAAATGGACCAATACATATTGGTCACTTAGCTGGAGTTTATATTCCAGCTGATGTTTACTCTAGATTTTTAAGAATCAAAGGCAATGATGTATTATTTGTTTGTGGTAGTGATGAACATGGAGTACCAATTACTTTAAAGGCTAAAAAAGATGGTATTAACCCACAAGATGTAGTTGATAAATATCATAAGGTTATTAAAGATTCTTTTATTGATTTTGGAATATCATTTGATAACTACTCTAGAACTTCTTCAAAAATACATCATAAAACTGCAAGTGATTTTTTTACAAAATTAAATGATAATAATCAGTTTACTAAAATTGAGTCCGAACAATTTTATGATGAATCTGAGGATCAATTTTTAGCAGACAGATTTATCATTGGTACATGTCCTAAATGTCATAATACAGAATGTTATGGAGATCAATGTGAGAAATGTGGAGCCAGTCATAATGCTATAGACTTGATAAATCCAAAATCCTCAATTACTGGGCTTAGTCCAGAGCTAAAAAAAACTACACATTGGTACTTGAAACTAGATTCTCATCAATCCTTTCTTGAAGATTGGATTTTGAAAAGTCACAAATTAGATTGGAAACCTAATGTTTATGGGCAGTGTAAATCTTGGCTAGATGATGGACTTAAACCAAGAGCAGTAACAAGAGACCTAGAATGGGGAGTTCCAGTTCCTTTAGACAGTGCCAATGGAAAGGTTTTATACGTATGGTTTGATGCACCAATAGGTTATATTTCATCAAGTATAGAATGGGCAAAAAATAATAATAAAAATTGGGAAAAATACTGGAAAGATCCAGAGACAGAATTAATTCATTTTATTGGTAAAGATAATATTGTTTTCCATTGTATTATTTTCCCAGCTATGCTTAAAGCTGAGGGATCTTATATATTACCTAAAAATGTTCCAGCTAATGAGTTTTTAAATCTTGAGGGAGATAAGATATCAACGTCAAAAAACTGGGCAGTCTGGCTCCCAGATTATCTTATAGATTTTCCTAATCAACAGGACGTTTTACGTTATGTGCTAACTTCTAATGCACCTGAAACAAAAGATAACGATTTTACCTGGAAAGATTTTCAAGCAAAAAATAATAACGAATTAGTAGCTATTTTTGGAAATTTCATTAATAGAGTAGTAGTTCTTACAAACAAATATTATGACGGTCTTATCCCTAAATCAAATAACATTTTAGATATTGATAAAGAAGTATTAAATCTGATTGATTTATCTATCTTAAAAATTGAAAAATCTATTCATAAATTTAGATTTCGTGAGGCATGTAATGAATTAATTAATATTGCTAGAATTGGTAATAAATACTTAGCAGATCAAGAGCCTTGGAAAATAATAAAAGAAGATGAAGCAAGGGTAGAAACAGTTATGCATGTCTCTTTACAAATTTCAGCTATTTTATCTGTCATAAGCGAGCCATTTTTACCGAACACATCTAAAAAGCTACAAGATATTTTAAATTATAAAGCTCACCTAATTGAATGGACATGGGATAATTTAAACAAAAATAAGATTCTCATAAATACTGGCGTCACTATTAATAATGCAGAACTATTATTTACTAAAATTGAGGATAAACAAATTGATTTTCAAATTTCAAAACTCAATGCTTCAAAAAAATGTAAATCAATAATTAGTAAAAAACAAGAGATTAGTTATGCTGATTTTTCAAAATTAAATTTAAAAATCGGAACTATTCTTGAAGCTAAAAAAATTAAAAAATCTAAAAAACTTCTTGAATTAAAAGTAGATATAAAAAATGAAATTCGATCAATTGTTAGTGGAATAGCGAAATCATATGATCCATCTGAAATAATTGGCAATAAAGTTGTTGTTTTAATTAACCTAGAGTCTAAAGTAATTGCTGGAGTTCAAAGTCAAGGAATGATATTATTGACAAAAGATGAAAATGATCAAGATATTTTTATATCTCCTGATAATATATCTACAAATAATGGATTAGATATTTCTTAACTAATTATGAGCCTTAAAATTTAGATTTTTCTATTATAAGTTTTGAAATATTATCATGCAAATCACTTTTACTATTAGAGATTTGAATCATCTTTGAATTTTGAAATATTTTTTCCAATGGATGATGTTCTAAAGTATCGTAAGCTCCAAACATTTGAAAACATTTTGAAAGTACTCTGTCCATTAATTGAATTGAAGTTAATTTAGCCATTGAAATTTCTTTTTCTAGATTTTCCGTTGTTTCAAACTTTCTGTTTATTGAAAGAACAAACTGCTTTGAGCATTCAATTTCAGAGGCTAGTTGAGCAATTTGGTGTCTAATTGACTGAGAACTACTCTTTTTAGCTCCATGATCATCAACTAGATTAATATGTTTGATGGTAATATTTATAGTATTTTCAGCAATTCTGATAGTTTTTGTTGCTAATGTTAGATCATGCTTATCTAACTTTTCTAAGGATGAGACATCATAAAGATTTGAAAAATTAGTATTTACTGAATTTTCTTTTGAGTTGATATTTGATTTTGCTTTTTCATATTTCACATCATCAATGATAACTTTAGCAATAATTTCTCTCATAATTTCTGATGTTCCACCTCCAATTGTTCCAATTCTTGAATCTCTAAACATTCTAGCCATTGGATAATCCTCAGTATACCCATTTCCACCAAAAAACTGTAGACATTGTGTAGAAATCTTTTCGTGTAATTCAGTAACAATTAGTTTACCCATAGAACATGATTTAACATCATAAATCCCTTTGTCAAATAAATCACAACAGTAATAACTAAATGCTTTTAGCGCTTCTAGTTCAGATGATAATTGAGATATACGATGTCTTAGAACTTCAAATTTATCTATTGTTCTTCCAAATGCATTTCTCTGAGACATATAATTTAAAGATTCCGATAATGCATATTCCATCGTTGCAACATTACTAGGTAAAAAACAAAGTCTTTCAAGTTGTAATCCATTCATTAAATAGTAAAAGCCTTTTCCTTCCTCTCCAATTAAATTTTCTTTGGGAACTCTTACATCGTCAAAACTTAGTTCTGCAGTGTCAGATGAGTGCCAGCCAAGTTTATTAATTTTATTTTTGGTAATTCCATTTTGATCAAGATCTACACAAATTAGACTTACTCCTTTTGAACCAGCTTTAGGATCTGTTTTTACTACAAGAATAATAAAATCTCCATATAATCCATTCGTGATGAATGTTTTAGATCCATTGATCACATATTCATTGTCTATAAGTTCAGCTCTAGTTTGAATGTTTTTTGTATCTGACCCAGCATTAGGCTCAGTTATTCCTATGCAGCTTATTAAGTCTCCTGAAATTATTCCTGGTAAATATTTATCTTTTAATTTATCACTACCATATTTATAGATATAAGGCGCAGACATGTATTGAACCACTTGCTGAGTAACAACAAAACCACCACTATTCAGCCTTCCTAGCTCTTCGTTAAATATTACTTCAAAAAAGAAATCTAAATCACTTCCACCATATTTTTCTGGAAAAGATAATCCTAGAAAGCCCATATCTCCCATTTTTTTCCATATAGATTTTGGTATTTTCCCATCTTTTTCCCAAACTTCAATATTTGGACTTACCTCCCTGTTAAGAAATTCTCTTAAGCTTTCTCTAAAAAGATTATGTTCTTCATTAAAATACTCCATCAAATTTTTTTTTGTAAAAATAAGTTAATAATGTGGTATAATTATACGTCTTAGTGGGATTTATTGTTTAATAAATCTCAATCATTTATTTTTTAAGATTAGAAAATAATTTTTGACTGATTGTAGTAAAATTTACAGATTTAATTTTGTTTTTTACCCAGCTTGAAAACCTCCATCAACTAATAAACCCTCTCCATTAACAAAACTAGACTTTTCACTTAATAGCCATAAAATACTTTCAGCTACTTCTGTAGTGTTACCTATCCTTTTCATAGGAACTCTAAGGTTTTTCACAAATTCTAGTGACTTTTCTGGAATGTCATCTAAAATTGCAGTTTGAATAAACCCTGGACATACTGAATTAACTCGAATATTATGACCCCCGTATTCTATTGCTGCAGACTTAGTAAGTCCAATAACCCCATGTTTAGCAGCTGAATAATGACTACCATTTCTTACACCATTTAGACCAGCTAAAGAAGAAACATTTACAATTTTACCATTTTTATTTGATAACATATATTTTATTTCTTCTTGCATACAGTAAAAAACGCCTGATAAACAAACAGAGATCATTCTTTCCCAAGTTGACTCCTCAATTGTATGAAGTGAACCTACTAATCCTCCAATACCAGCATTGTTCACTGCTAAATCAATTGAGCCATGTTTTTTAAAAATACTATCTAAAACATTAGCAACATCTTTTTTGATAGATGTGTCTAGTTTATAAAAACAAGCAATTCCACCAGAGTCATTTATAGTTTTAGTTGTTGCTCGTCCTTCCACCTCATTTATGTCGGCTATCATTGTTTTAACTCCATTCTTGGCTAATAATAGTGCTGTTTCTTTTCCAATTCCAGTTGCAGCACCAGTAACAAAAGCAACTTTATTTTTTAAACTTTCATCCATTTATTCCCAGATTATTGTTTCTATATTATCACTCCAGCCTTTAAACTTTTCGCAATATTTATCATTTATCTTATTTCTCTTAATTTTCATTGTTGGAGTTAATATTTCATTTTCTGGATTCCAATCATCTTTTACAAAAATTATAGTGGATATTCTTTTATAGCTAACAAGATCTTTGTTAACGTTGATTAATTTATTTTCTATCATCGATTTTAATACATTCTTTTCGGTTGATTTTCCAGATTCTGACAAAACAACTAGCAACATTGGTTGAGGGTTACCAAGACCTACTATACATATTTGTTCAAATTCAACAGTATCTCCAAAAAATTTCTCAAGACCCAATGGTTCAATAAATTCTCCTTTACTGGTTTTGAATGTATCCTTAACTCTTCCCGTAATGTATAAATATCCATCTTCATCTATTTTACCTTGATCGCCTGTACAAAGCCAGCCATCTTTTATTGTTTCATCTGTTCGCTCTTTATCTTTATAATACCCTTTCATCACAAATGCTCCACTCATCATAATCTCATTATTTTCAGGATTTATTTTAATTTTTACTCCAGATTGAGGTAGTCCTACTGAGTTTATTTTATTAGTAACTGAAGGTGAAATTTGAGTGCAAATAGCACAATTTTCTGTCATTCCATATACGTTAGTAATATTTATGCCTATTTTTTTATACCACTGCTTTAGAACTTCTAACATCGGAGCAGCCCCATTAATTATTACACTAGCATTACTTAAGCCTAAAGCTTTTTTAAGTTTACTTTTAATAATAGTTGAAACAATAGGGATTTTTAAAAAAAGATCTAATTTCTTTTGAGGGAATTTTGAAAGTATTCCCATTTGAAATTTAGTATATAACCTTGGAACTCCAATAAATATTGATGGCTGAACAGCTTTTAAGTTTTCTCCGAACCTTTCTAATGATTCTGTAAATGAAATTACACCACCATACTTAAAACTTGTATATTCAACCCCAACTCTCTCTGCAATATGATTTAATGGCAAATATGAAAACCAACTATTTTTTCCTGATAGACTAATATTATATTTTTCTGCTAAACTTACTTCAAACAAATTCCATACTCCTTGTACTGTACCAAAATCCAATACCACACCTTTTGGATTTCCAGTTGTTCCCGAGGTAAATATAATGGTCCATGTGTCATTAATATTTGGGGAGTAGTTTTCGATTTGAGGATCAAATTTATTTATGAAATCAGACCATTGAAACCCTTCGCTAATTTTAGAAAACCCTTGATAATGAGGGAAAGCTATAAGCGGCATATTTTCAGGAATACCTTTTTGAATTTCATTCCAATCTTCGACCTTTCCCATAAATAACGCTTTTACATCTCCTTGAGTTAGTAATGATTTCGTTTCAGATGAATTTAAGTTTGGAAAAAATGGTACTGATACATAGCCTGCCATAACTATAGCTAAATCAGCAATTATCCATTCTCTACAGTTTTTTGACATTAAACCGATATGACTTTTCTCTGGAAGTCCAAGACTTTTAAGACCTGTAGCTAATTTTCTTGCAAGTTGACCAACTTCACCCCAAGTGTATTCTTCCCAATTTTCACCAAAAGGTTGCCTTAAAAAAGGTTTGTCTTTAAATGTTTTTTCCCAATGATAAAATTTAAAATCAAATTTAGTTTCGTTGCTCATAATAAATTAGTTTTGTTGTTTGACAGAGGCTTGTGAATAACTTGCTATGTTGTTAAAGTATGGAAAAGGTATCTTTTTTTATTGTTAACAGCAAAAATATTAGTAATAAAAGCTGGTATTATTGTTATTCTCTCTACTATCATAAATTTATGGAATTAATTTGGTTTGTCTGAATCTCTTAATTAAAGTATATATTATTTGTTAACTTGCTTAAAAATGAATCCCTATGGATATTAACTTCAATAAAAACGAAGACTTTAACAAACTTTTAATTTCAGATCTACGCAAACGTTTTGCTAAAGTAAAATTAGGTGGAGGTCAGAAGCGTATAGACAAACATCGTGAAAGGGGGAAAATGACAGCACGTGAAAGAGTAGATTTTCTATTTGATAGCAAAACAAAGTCAATAGAAATTGGTGCTTTTGCAGGAGATGAAATGTACAAGGAACATGGAGGTTGTCCCTCGGGTGGAGTTGTTGTAAAAATTGGGTATATTAAAGGAAAACAGTGCATAGTAGTAGCTAATGATGCTACAGTAAAAGCAGGAGCTTGGTTTCCAATCACTGGTAAAAAGAATCTCCGAGCTCAAGAAATATCTATTGAAAATAAAATTCCAATAATTTATTTAGTAGACTCTGCAGGGGTGTATTTACCTATGCAAGATGAAATTTTTCCTGATAAAGAACATTTTGGTCGAATTTTTAGAAATAATGCTATAATGAGCAGTTTGGGAATTACACAAATTTCTGCGGTAATGGGGAGTTGTGTTGCTGGTGGTGCTTATTTGCCAATTATGAGTGATGAATCTATTATTGTAGATAAAACGGCTAGTATTTTCTTAGCAGGAAGCTATTTAGTAAAAGCAGCAATTGGAGAAAGTATTGATAATGAAACTTTAGGTGGAGCTACAACACATTGTGAAATTTCTGGTGTTACAGATTATAAGGCAACAGATGACAAAGACGCATTAGAAAAGATTAAAAGTATAGTTGATAAAATCGGTGATTTTGAAAAGGCAGGTTTTAATAAAGTTAAAAGTCAAGCTCCAAAAGAAAATGAAGACGATATTTTTGGAATTCTACCCAAAGAAAGAAATGCTCAGTATGATATGTTAGAAATTATCAAACGATTGGTAGATAAATCTGAATTTGATCAATATAAACAAGGATATGGACAAACTATTTTGACAGGTTATGCTAGAATAGATGGTTGGGCAGTTGGTATTGTAGCAAATCAAAGAAAATTAGTAAAAACTAAAAAAGGAGAAATGCAATTTGGTGGGGTTATTTATAACGACTCCGCTGATAAAGCAACCCGCTTTATTGCAAACTGTAATCAAAAAAAAATACCCTTAGTTTTTTTACAAGATGTAACTGGATTTATGGTTGGAAGTAAATCTGAACATGCAGGTATCATTAAAGATGGTGCAAAAATGGTAAATGCTGTGAGTAATTCTATTGTACCTAAGTTCACAGTTATTATAGGTAATTCATATGGAGCAGGTAATTACGCCATGTGTGGTAAAGCATATGACCCGAGATTAATTGTTGCATGGCCAAGTGCTGAATTAGCTGTAATGAGTGGGAATTCTGCTGCTAAAGTATTACTACAAATAGAAACAGCATCATTAAAAAAACGAGGAGAAAAAATCACACCAGAAAAAGAAGCCGAATTATTTGATGAAATAAAATCACGTTATGATCAACAAATTTCCCCTTATTATTCAGCAGCAAGAATCTGGACAGACGCAGTGATTAATCCACTAGATACTAGAACTTGGATCTCTATGGGTATTGAAGCTGCAAATCATGCGCCAATTGAAAAACAATTTAATATGGGAGTTTTACAAGTCTAAATATCAGTGTTTATATAGTATATTTTATTAAAAAAAAATGAAACTAAATGAATAATTATAATAATAATCAGGTTGAAAATCTTTCTAATTTTCATTTCTCATTTCTAAATTTAGAAGAAAATAATAATGTCTTTAAGATTACATTAAATAGACCAAACAAAAAAAATGCTTTACACCCTCAAATGGTAAATGAAATTGCTTTCGCAATGCATTATGCTCATTTTAAAAAGACTATTTGGGTAGTATTATTTGAAGCTGAAGGAACTGTGTTTTGTTCAGGTGCAGATTTAAAAGCAATGTCTGGGGATGTTGAACCTAACGACTCAACAATCCCATTGCCTAATAATGAGATTCTAATTGGTGAACTTTTTAATAAAATTTATAAGCCTACAATTGCAGTTGTAAATAAAGATGTTTACGCTGGAGGGTTTTTAATACTCGCTGGCTGTTTGTTTGTTGTTGCAAATAATAGATTAAATTTCTCGCTACCAGAAGTTAAAAGAGGTTTGTTTCCAATGCAGGTAATGGCCAGTTTAATAAATATCATGCCAAAAAGAAAGGTACTGGATTGGTGCGTTAGAGGGTATAGTATTACAGCAAAGGAGGCTCATAGTTTAGGTTTGCTATCTCATATTTGTAATGAGGATGAAATTCATTCGGTTACCAATAAACTAGTAGAAGAAATTAAAGAAAATTCACCAAAGGCAATTAGCTTAGGCTTAGAAGCATATGATAATTTATATAATACAAATAATGAGCATGAATATTTATCTGAGATGTTAAATAAAATGCAACAAAATGATGATGCTAAAGAAGGATTAAGTGCTTTTAGAGAGAAAAGAAAGCCTAATTGGACAGGCAACTAGTGTTTTGATTTTTAAAGATAAATTATGATAAATAAAAAAATGATTTTGGTTAATAGGCCGACTGGTATTCCAGAAAAAAATACTTGGAGCTTTGAAGAAGAGTTAATATCAGAAATAAAAGACGGTCAAATATTAATTAAACAACAATACATATCCCTTGATCCAGCCATGAGAGGCTGGATGAATAACTCAAAGTCCTATATTCCACCTGTTGAGATCGGTACAGTAATGAGAGCTGGTACTGTAGGAGAAGTTATACAAGTAAATAATAATACTAATTTTAAAGTAGGTGATTTTGTTTCTGGCTGGGGTGGAGTGCAAGAGTATTCAATCTCTGATGGAAAAAACTATAGTATTATTAAGGATAAGAATAATCCTATACATAGATATTTAGGTGCACTAGGAATGCCAGGTATGACCGCTTATTTTGGTATAATTAATGAAGGAAAAATAAAGAGTGGAGATATCGTATTGGTCTCTGCTGCAGCTGGTGCTGTTGGTAGTCTGGTTGGACAAATTGCTAAAATCAAAGGCTGCAAAGTAATCGGTATTGCTGGAGGAAATGAGAAGTGTAAATATGTTAAAGAGCAGCTTGGTTTTGATGAGGTAATTGATTACAAAAACGACAATATATATTCTTCTTTAAAGAAGTACTGCCCAGAGGGAATAGATGTTTATTTTGATAATGTAGGAGGTGAAATTTTGGATGCTGCACTGGCAAAATTAAGAATGAATGCTAGAATTGTAATATGTGGTGCTATTTCTCAATATAATAACACTTCTAGAACCAAAGGTCCTTCCAATTATCTTTCCCTATTAGTTAATAGAGCAACTATGAAAGGGATGGTTGTGTTTGATTATAAAAATGATTACCCTATGGCTATAAATCAAATATCCGAATGGTTTAATCAAGGAAAGTTAAAAAGTAATGAGAGTATTTTTGAAGGTATTGATAATTTTTATGAAACATTCTTAAAACTATTCAATGGAAATAAACGCGGTAAATTAATTCTTAAACTTTAAATTTTTATTATGAGTAAACCATCATTTATCAATGAATTATCCATTCCAGTTATAGCAGCTCCACTATTTTTAATTTCTGGCCCAAAACTAGTAATTGAATGTTGTAAAAATGGAATTGTTGGAACTTTTCCTGCTCTTAACCAAAGAACAACTGAAGGTTTTGAAGAATGGGTTATTGAGATTAAGTCAAAACTTAAAAGCTTTGAAAATGAGACAGGTAAAAAACCTGCTCCATTTGGAGTTAATTTAATTGTTCACCATTCTAATCCAAGATTACAAGCAGATTTAGATATATGTATAAAGCACGAAGTTCCGATTATAATAACTTCATTAGGAGCAGTTTCGGATTTAGTCGAGTCTGTTCATAATTATGGCGGTTTAGTTTTTCATGATATTATTAAAAAACGTCATGCTGAGAAAGCGGCAGAAGCAGGAGTTGATGGGCTAATTTTGGTTGCAGCTGGAGCTGGAGGTCACGCAGGAACTTTAAACCCCATGCCTCTTGTTGCTGAAATTAAGAAGTTTTTTAATAAGACTATAATCCTTTCAGGTTGTATAAGTAACGGAAAAGATGTGGCTTCTGCCATGCAAATGGGTGCAGATATTGCTTATATGGGAACAAGATTTATAAATACCAATGAAAGTAAAGCCTCTGATGATTATAAAAATATGATAATTGAAAGTGGTGCTGGGGATATTGTATATACTGCTGTGGTTTCAGGAGTTCCAGCTAGTTTTTTACGACCAAGCTTAGAAAAGATGGGAATTAGTGAAAAAATGTGGGGCGGTTCTCCAACATTTATGCAAAAGCTAAAAATGTATTTTAAAGTACTAACATCAAAATTTAGTTTTGCAAAAGAATTAGATCTTGCAAAAGCAGAAGCAAAAGCTTGGAGTACAATTTGGTCTGCTGGTCAGGGTGTTACCAATATTCAAGACACTTTATCTGTGAAAGAATTAGTGAGTAATATCAAGATTGAATTTAAAGAATCTCTAACTGAGCAAGCGAAGTTATTGGATAAATATTTATAGTGGTGTGACTAAGTCCCAAAAATAAGGTAGTACATAATATATTGTAAAAGTCAAAGTAACAATAGAGATTAAGTTTAGCCATAATCCTTTTTTAAACATATCCTCAATTTTCAATAGTCCTGACCCAAAAACAACAGTATTTGGAGGCGTCGCAACAGGTAACATAAATGCGCAGGATGCTGCTAAAGTTGCACTAACTAACAAATAATAAGGATGTAAATCAAGAATAACAGCTAAGGAGACCAGAATAGGTAATAACATAGCGGTAGTTGCCATATTAGATGTTACTTCCGTTAAAAAATTAACGCTAGCAATTAATATTAATATTAAAACCACTAATGGGACATCACTTAAATATGTTAGTTGACTGCCAATCCATATAGCTAACCCACTGCTATCAAAACCTTGAGCAAGAGCCATGCCAGCACCAAATAATAATAGTATTCCCCAAGGAAGTTTCATAGCATCTTCCCAATCAATAATTTTGGTTATTTTATTTGTAATTGTAGATTTTTTAGAAGGCAATATAAACAATACTAGAGCAGAAATAATAGCTATAATTGTATCATCTAAATTTGGAATTATTTTTGTTAATCCGTATTGAACACCATCTATTTGAACGTTTCTTGTTATCCAAGCTAATGCAGTTAAAATAAATACTATTAATATAGTTTTTTCTTCGAAAGATATTTTGCCTAACCCTTTCAGTTGAAATACAATTTCTTCTTTTCCAGCCGAGAATTCCTTTTGTTTAAACCTGAAAGCTATTTTGGTTAAATAAAACCAGCAGATAAACAGAAAAAATATACTTAAGGGTAGTCCAAACTTAAACCAATCAAAGAAAGAAATCTCAATATTATAACTTTCTTTAATCACCCCAGCAAATATCATGTTAGGTGGAGTTCCTATAATAGTAGCCATTCCTCCGATTGATGCGCTGTAAGCTATTGCAAGCATTAAAGCTTTCCCAAATAAAGAGTTTTCATTTTCAGGAGTGTTAGGATCATCTTTAAGTTGCGAAATAATTGCTAAACCTACGGGTAAAATCATCACCGATGTCGCAGTATTACTAATCCACATCGATAAAAATGCTGTAGCAGTCATGAACCCTAAAATTATATTACTTTTATTTACTCCAACCTGATTAATGATGTTTAGAGCAATTCTTTTGTGCAGTTTCCATTTTTGAATAGCTATAGCCAAAATAAAACTCCCAATAAATAAAAAAACGTATTTGTGTCCAAAAGCAGCCGTTGTTGTTTTTATATCTAACCCACCAGAAAGAGGAAAAATTATTATTGGTAACAATGAAGTGGCAGCAATTGGAATAGGTTCAGTTACCCACCATATAGCTATCCAGGACGCACATGCTAAAATAGCTTTTCCTTGAAATTCTAAATCATCAGGATTGAAAAACAACATTATTAAAATAAAAGATAAAGGCCCTAAAACAAATCCTATTTTACTTGCGGATATTTTCATCTTAATTAAATATTAGGTCACATCCATATTCAATAGAATCACCAGTATTATGAGATAAACCATTTATAATATTAAGTGTCCAATTAAAAGTTAATGAATTCGTTTGTGCAAAATCTTGAGCTTGATTATAAAAATGAATTGCTCTATCAACTCTATGTAGACCCTGAGCATCTGCAAATTCATTATGTCTTAACCCTGGAAAATCTGGGTCATTATCTAAATTTCCAACTTGAATTATATGATTCTTAGCTAAAATATCTATTAAGTAGCTATTGTTAGATAATGGAGGTTCTTGTGTTAAAATACTATTATTTAAGCCATAAGGAAACTGAATGTTATTATCTAAAACAGTAAACCAGCCAGCTGCAGAGGTTAGGATTTTATCATACCTAGCATTTGGATTAAAAAGCATAAATCGGTGTGCAAATTGAGCTCCAGCTGAATGTCCAAATAAATGATATTTGTCAACATTTGTGTTAGTATTGGCTAGAAATATATCAAAAATTGGTTCTATTATTGAAAATGCCCATTCGTTTACATCATTAAGTGATTCTGGTGTTGGATTATCTCCGTCTACATATACGTTTCCTAAATTAAAACCGTCTCCACCCGGAAAATTAACATTACTAATTTCAGGTGCAATAATTATAAATCCATATTGATCTGCTTTAACCTCCATCATGTTTCTCGTTGATTCTCCATCTCTTCCACCTCCGTGAATATTAAATACTACTGGTGTACTTGAATTTACATTGTTAGGGATGTAGTAATAGATAGGAATGACTTTTTCATTAAAAGTTTGGTAAAATAAACCAGCACCTAAATTTTCTAATACCACACTATTATTATTGTCAATTGGTTCATTTGGTGTAAATGTAGTTTCTTGGTTTTGGCAATTGAAAAGCAACAATAATAGAAAAAACAGGAACTTATTAATATGCATAATTTATAGTAAAATTTTGTTAAATATAGAAGGATTTTTCTTTATTTTAGAGAAAAATTTAAA
>Ga0209833_1000350_pt1 | contig 34869 bp, 39 predicted proteins | sample COGITO_mtgs_1105_3_FD_184797 | JGI IMG/M metagenome (GOLD analysis project Ga0209833, IMG submission 184797) | Pelagic marine microbial communities from North Sea - COGITO_mtgs_110506 (SPAdes) (version 2) | ecosystem: Environmental > Aquatic > Marine > Epipelagic ... | reverse complement strand
CTAAAGGTTGGTTTTTTAATAAGGTATGTCCTAAGCCATCATCAAAATAATCCTCATCACCGTAATAAATAGCAGCTTTTCCTGTAAAAATACACGGACCGTCTTCTGGCATCGGGTCTTTAATAGCAGCTACTTCAATCGATTCGATATAAATTAACTCATCAGTAGGGTAATTTTTAGGATCTAAGATTCTGTAAGGCTTACGAGCTCTAATCTCAATAGTTCCAAAGCCAGCATCTGTCAAGGCTTTTACATAATCAGCAATCGATAAACTTCCGCTTAAACACAAAGCACGTAAACGTTCGTCGTTACGTAATTCATCATTCATAGGTTGTTCACAAATGGGGTCACTCATGACAAAACGTCCATGAGGTTTTAAAACACGATACATTTCTGATATGGCTTTTTGTAAGTCGTCTTCTTTGAAAATATTGAATAAACAATTTTGAGCCGCTACATCAATAGAATTGTCTTCAACAGGTAAATTCATAGCATCTCCTTTTCGAAGATCTACAAAGTCGCTTTGAAACCAAGGGTTCATTTCTTCTGCCTCAATAAAATTCTTTTGAGAAGCCCCTAACATTTCATCAACAACATCCAAACCAATAACACCACCTTTATTTCGATTGAAATAGGCAAACTGCAACAATTCCATTCCACCTCCTACACCAACATATAGCATTTTCGGATTGTTGGTTAAATCACGTGCATGAACAGTAGAACCACATCCGTAGTTCATTTCTTGCATGATACGTGGGATCTTTAATCCTGGTAATTCCCAAATAGGGTTGGTAGTACAGCATAGACCAACATCTGGTGTTAATGCTGCTTCTTTATATACATTATATGTAGTTTCTAAATAACTCATTCTTTTTTTGATAAAAGAGACAAGATACTAGACTCAAGATTTTCCAAAATAGTGTCTTGGTTCTTGATTCTAAAAATCTTACTTCTAAATTTTATGTATTAATTCTTTAAATAATAAAATCATTTTGGGTTCTGCTTCTCCTGCAATTTGAATGATTTCTTGAATATTGACAGGCGCTAAGTTTTTAGGGTCACATTCGTCTGTCAATACAGAAATCGCTGCACAAGGCAAGTCCAAATGTTTTGCGACTATGACTTCAGGAACAGTGCTCATTCCTACAGCATCAACTTCTAAAATTTGTAACATTCTATATTCTGCTCGGGTTTCTAATTGCGGTCCGAAAACACCTGCATAAACACCTTCATGTAAGTGTATGTCGTTTTCTTTTGCAATTGATTTCAGTAAACCGTTTGTTTTTTTTGAATAAGGTGCTAACATATCTGCAAAACGCTCTCCGAACTCACCTACTTCAGCAAAAGCAAGAGGTGAGCCTCCTTGTAAATTGAGATGATCGTCAATAACCATTAAATCTCCTTTTTTATAGGATAAATTAATGGCTCCAGCAGCGTTAGAAATTAATAAGTTCTTAATGCCCAATTGATGCATGGCTCTAATTCCATAAGTTACTTCCCATTGGGTGTATCCTTCATACAAATGAAATCTTCCAGACATCACCACTACTTTTTTTCCAGAAAGCATTCCATAGACTAATTTTCCAGAATGAAATTCAACTGTGGCTTTGGGAAAATGAGGAATGTCTGCATAGGCAATCTCTTGTTCAATCTTAATCTCATTAATTAATTGACCTAACCCAGTGCCTAAAACAATTCCGATTTCAGGATTTTGAAAACCTTTTGATTGCAAAAAATTAATGGTCTCCTGTAGTTGCTGTTCTTTCATTCTTTACAATGTTTTGTATATGTAAGTTTTGTTTGTAAAAATCGGAAGCAATTAAGTCCTCAAAAGTATCAATATCATTCATAGGTGTTAATAGAGAAACAGATGATTCTTGATCCGATAATTGACGTAAAGTTACATCTAATAATGAAGATTGGCTCCAAGGTTTATGATCAAAAACAGAGTCATTCATTTTGGACAATCCGATAAGATAATAGCCCCCGTCTGTAGCAGGTCCAAAAACAACATCATTTCCTTTTAGTTTTTCAAATCCAGATTCGATTATTTCATTAGAAATAGTAGGTAAATCTGATCCTATTAAAATGATGTTTTCATAACCTTTATTAAACCCATGCTGAAAGGCATTCTTCATCTTTTCTCCTAAATCTTTACCTTCTTGAACAAACTTTTGATCATGTTCCCATTTAGATGAAATCACAACATCAGAAAAATAAATATGACGACCTGCATCAACCTCTCTAGTTTGTCTTTCTGTGATTTGAACCAATTCACTGTAGATTTGAAAAGCACCTTCATCTCCAATAGTTTTTGCCAATCGAGTTTTTACTTTTCCTAGAATGATGTTTTTGACAAAAACGATGAGTAAATTCTTATTCATAGACTTTTATTCCTTTTGTAAGCCAAACACCCCATTCTTTTGAGAATGCGTGAACCTTTTGGGTTTCTATTCCTTTCTGATTTACCACCTTATTCTCGTTGTTTTTCCATTCAAAAATACCACCATATAAATTAAATACATTGGTATAACCTGCTTCTTTTAATTTCTCAGCGATATCTTCAGAGCGAACTCCTAATGAGCAGTAAACAACAATACAAGCCTCTTTATTGGGTAAAGATTTGATGGTTTTTTTTAAGTTGAATTTTTCATATCCAACAAACTTAGCACCTTTTAAATGACTGACTTTGTATTCCTTTTTTTCTCTTCCATCCAGAAGAATAATATCTTTTGAAATCTTTTGTAAACTATCCGTATAGATGTATGGAACACTTTCAGTATTGTATTTTTTCAAAAGACTTTGTAAATCTCCTTGAGAAAAGAGATTAAATGAAATTAGAAAACACAAAAACAACAGTTTGTTTAGTGTCCTTATTTTTGGGGATGTGAAAATTTCACTAATTATGAGGATTTTATTGGTTTGTTTTTTTCTATACATTTAAATCTTGTTAATTTTCAATATTTTATACTATGTTAAAAAATGTTTCAAACTTAGGTTCAGTTTTAAATAAAACTGAACAAAAATCAATCAATGGCGGCGGACTAGTCTGTTGTGCAAGGTCTTGTGATGACAATTATTGTACTGCATGGGCTCCCTCATACTTGCTTTGTCCAGATCAAGAACCTCCATGTTTTTAATTTAAATTAAAAAATAGCGAGTTAAAAGCCGCTATTTTTTATCAGTTTTTTCATATGCAAATTTAAGCAACTACTCCTTGACAACTACTACCAGCACCTGCGGTACACCCATAGCAATGTTGATTGATAATAATATTTCTGTTTTGTAACAACTCCTCATTGTAATCTGAGATGTGTTTTACTTTACTTGCAACTTTTAAATTAAGCATTTGATTGAAATCGCAATCATACAACCATCCATCCCAACTGATAGATAATGTATTGGTACACATCACGTTTTCTACTACTACTGGATTGTAAGCTTCTACCAATGAATACATGTAGTCTTCATAATTTTCTGAAGCGATTAAGTAATCTAAAAACCGACTGATAGGTAGATTTGTAATTGCAAACAGGCTATGAAAATCGATGTTGAATTCCTCTTTCAGTGCTTTTTTAAAGTCGCTCTCTAACGCCATTTGATCTCCTGGTAAAAAAGCTCCAGATGGGTTGTATACCAAATCCAAACGTAGATTACTATTAGGCATTCCGTAACCCACAGCATTTAAATCTTGTAAGGCTTTGATGGACTTGTCAAAAACACCATCACCACGTTGTTTGTCGGTTTTACCTCTTGTCCAGTGTGGCATAGAACTCACTACGTGAACATTATGTTTTTTAAAAAACTCTGGTAAATCGTAATATTTTTTATTGGCTCTAATGATTGTCAAATTAGAACGGACAATAAAATCTTTGATGCCCACTTTAGCAGCTTCTTCAACAAACCATCTGAAGTTTGGATTCATCTCTGGAGCCCCTCCAGTTAAATCTAACGTGTGCGCTCCTGTTTTTTTAATGACATCCAAACACTGCTGCATGGTTTCTTTGGTCATAATTTCTTTACGATCAGGACCAGCATCTACATGACAATGAGAACATACTTGATTGCACATATACCCTACATTAATTTGTAGCACCTCTAGTTTTTTTGGACGTAGCGGAAACTGATTCGTTTCCTTTATTTTTTTCGCGAACGTTGGTAGTTCTCCATCTGCAAACATGCCATTTGAGAGAATTTCTAACTGACGTTCTGTATTGGCTAGATCATTGTTTCTAGCTAAAAGTGATTTTTTTAACATTCTTATATCTTACTTCATTTTGTCAGGTCGAGCGCAGTCGAGACCTCCCTAAAACCTCTCGACTGCGCTCGACTTGACAAAGACAAATTTTACATCTCTAATTTATTCACTTTATTCATCATTTGAACTCCATGAACGAGTGTTGCTCCACTTTTGATTGCTGCACCTACATGAACAGCTTCCATCATCTCTTCTTTGGTAATTCCCCTTTGTAAACCATCTTTTGTGTAAGCGTCAATGCAATAAGGGCATTGCTCTGTATGTGCAACTGCAAGAGCGATTAACGATTTTTCACGAGCAGTTAAAGCTCCTTCTTCAAAGACTTTTCCATAATAATCAAAGAACTTGTTTCCAAGTTCTTCACTCCATTCTGTAATCTTGCCAAATTTGCGTAAATCAGCAGGGTCGTAATATGTTTTTGACATACTGTTATATTTATATGTCACTTCGAGTGATTTTCGGAGAAAATAGGATCGAGAAGTCCAATGTTCTCGATACAAAATTCATAACTGAATTTCACTCGAACTGACAGTGCGTTTTATTTTCCGTTCAAACTCCAATCGTAAGGTAAGTATTTTATTTTGGCTTTTTTATTCACTTGCTCATTAGCATATCGGTTGATATAATCGATTACCGTTCCATTAGCTGTGAAATCTCCTTTAAACCAATTAAATATCTCCGAAATTTCAACTTTTTTCTTACTGATTTTATTTCTTGTGGAGTCATTGATAAACTCTTTCATTAAGCGTTCTAATTCTGACTCAATATTCTCTTTTGTAAAAGCTATGTTTCCTAATTTTGGACAAGAACCTGAAGCACAATTCACACCAACATGAATTCTTGGGTCTTTAAATTTCTTCCGCAAAATTTCATGCTCAACATGATCTAAGGTATAGATTTTACCACCTACTCGAACCAATGGAGTTTTCCATGCGGTTTTTCCTTTTCTTTTTATATCAGTGATGCTTTTTAAAGGATAATTATTCAAAATAATCTTAATAGTATAAGCGTTGTAAGCATTGATCCAAAATGCTTTCTCCTTATTTGCAGACCATTCTTTATTTGGAGCTATTTTGTTTAGATAGCTTAAATAACTATCTAATTTTGCTTCGTTAGTTTTTAAAGATTTGTAATCTACATTACCTCGTTCATCTACGTGTTTTTGTAGCAAAGCATTGAACTCTGATGTTTGAGCAGATAGCTTTGTTAAGGTTATAATAAATATAAGTGTGATAAGTTTTTTCATCGTCTCTTTGTTGTTATGTGCGTTTAGACGAAACGTCTTTGGATTGTTTACAGAGAAATTAAATTTCTATTTCTTCTCCCATCTTTAAACCAAAATGTTTTCTAAAGAAAAAGACGACAGCATATAGTATTGGAGTATCCAAGGCAGCAATCATCATTTTAAAAATAACGCCACTAACTAATAAACCTAAGAATTTATCCCAGGCAATAATATCAAAAGAGCACAGTAATAATAATACCGTAAGAGTATCTACAATCTGAGATGAAAATGTAGAAAAATTATTTCGCAGCCAAAGATGTTTTCCTTTGGTGTAATTTTTCCAAAAATGATAAACTCTAATATCAATAAATTGAGCAAACAAGTAAGCCATCATAGAAGCTAGAACAGCCAATGGAGCTGCTCCAAAAACTTTTACAAACATTGGGTCGTCTACTGTAGACCAAGAAGTTGAAGGAACTTCCTTAGAAACATATATGATAGCCAATGAAAAGAATGAAGCAAAAATTCCAGCTATAACCACATGATTCGCTTTCTTTTTTCCATAAATTTCGGACAAAATGTCTGTAATTAAAAATGTAATAGGATAAGGTAGTAGACCTACTGATACTTCAAATAATTTCACATTAAAAATTTCTGCATCAAAAGGATACCAATAAAAAAACTTTTGGAAAATCAAATTAGAAGTAACTAAAGAAGCAATAAATAACGCCGCTAAAATGATATAGATAACCTGTGCCTGAGATTTTTTTTGTGCTGTCATATAGACGAAATTACTAATTAATTTGTCATTTCGAGCAAAGCGAAGTAATCTTATAGAAAGGATTGCTTCAGCTTTCACTAAAAGCTTCGCAATGACATTATAAATTCTTATTTTTGCCCCAATAAATAATGAAATCAAACTTAGATGAAGGCATATATTTTTCCAGGACAAGGAGCGCAGTTTACAGGAATGGGTTTAGACCTATATGAAAATTCTGAATTAGCACAAGAACTTTTTGAGCAAGCAAATGAAATTTTAGGATTTAGCATTACTGATGTGATGTTTGAAGGAACTGTAGATGAATTGAAAGAAACGAAGGTAACACAGCCTGCCATCTTTTTACATTCGGTAATCTTAGCAAAAGTGTTAGGAGATACTTTTCAGCCTGAAATGGTTGCGGGTCATTCTTTAGGCGAGTTATCTGCATTGGTAGCAGCAGGAGTATTGTCTTTTGAAGATGGATTAAAATTGGTTTCTAAACGAGCATTAGCCATGCAAAAAGCATGTGAAGCTCAACCTTCTACAATGGCAGCTGTTTTAGGATTAGGTGATGATGTTGTAGAGCAAGTTTGTAATGATATTGATGGAGTAGTAGTGGCAGCAAATTATAACTGTCCAGGGCAATTGGTGATTTCTGGAGAAATTTCTGCTGTAGAAAAAGCTTGTGAAGTATTAACAGAAAAAGGAGCAAGAAGAGCATTGTTATTACCTGTAGGAGGAGCCTTTCATTCACCAATGATGGAGCCTGCTAGAGAGGAGTTAGCAGCAGCAATTGAAGCAACTGAATTTAACGAACCTGCTTGTCCAGTATATCAAAATGTACCTGCAAAATCAGTAAACAATGCTAAGGAAATTAAAGAAAATTTAATGGCGCAATTAACGGCTCCAGTAAAATGGACACAATCTATTCAAGCGATGGTAGCCGATGGAGGAACCGAATTCGTAGAGGTTGGGCCAGGAAAGGTATTACAAGGATTGATGCGAAAAATAGATAGGAGTGTTGCCGCTAGTGGAGCTAGTTATAAAGCATAATTTTTTTGCTCATTTTAAATTTAAAGAATAATTCTTTAGGTTGGGCAACTTACTGGGCATTTGAAAATTATAGCGATTTTAGATAATATAATGCTAACCAAATTTAAGATTTCTGGCTTTCAAAATCAGCAATTTTTTTCATTACCTCTCTTTTATAAGTTTTAGAAATAGGAATTTTAGTAGTATTATTTAGGATTAGTTTTAATCCCTGAGAGCTTCCTGTAACTTTTATGACATGTCTTAAGTTGACTAAATAAGAGCGATGACTTTGAATAATATAAGGATCATTCAATTGCTGAAGTGTATTAATTAAGGATATGCGTAGCAGAATGTGCTCATCTTTTTCGTTTTTATTAAGGAATACATTGATATAATTCTTCTCAGCTTGAATGTATAAAAGCTCTTTGTTGTTGGTTTCTAGAACTTCATTAACAATGTTTGATTTAATTACGAAGGGTATACTTCCATTATCTTCTATTTTCTTTTTGTTAATCAATTGATTCAATTTTTGAACTTCTTCCAAACGTTTTTCTAATAGCATATTATTGATGCTCAGGTTTCTATAAAAGAAAGGAACAATAGCGATCAAGAATGCATAAAACACAAACTTTACAGCTAGAGAAGTGTCAAAATTATTTCCTATAAAATGAGCATACCATAGAAGAGTCAATGCATTTACAATCAGAAAAATAAGCGATCGAATAATGTCTTTAAAAACAGTCCATTTTTCAGTGTCAATAAATTGTGAAAAGACAAAATGTGCAAGAGACCAATTCATCAATGCAGAGAGAAAAGCAATGATTCCAAAAATCATTAAATGTGTTGTTGAAGCACATTGAATTCCAAAAGGTTCTACCCAATAAAATAAAAACGCGATTACCACACATAGTCTTAATGCAGCAGACATTTCCGTAAAAAAACCTCTTGTATAAGGAAAAGGATCAAATAACTTCTTAGATACTTCTTTGAATCTACTCACTTGTTTTTATTGTTGCAAGTTTAATGACATATTTATCAATTTTCTATAGAGTTTGGTGTCAAAACTAACCATTTCATAACATTTAGCGTGCTTTCTATAAAATCACTTAAAAATAATAAGAATATTTGTGAAGAGATACAATCAAAAATAAAAACTTAAAATGATGAACAAATATCTAAAAAGACTCAAATTTATTGGCTTGTTTTTTTTGCTTTTTGGGATACAAAACATCACAAATGCACAAACACAAAAGGATAGTCTTGCTATTAAAAGCACTATTAAAGATTTTATAGAAGGTTGGTATGAAGGAAATGCTCAAAGAATGGAAGCCAGTTTGCATGAAGAAGTGATCTCCAAAATAGTAATTCCTAATAAAGAAGGAGGTCGTTTAGGACGTTTTACAGCTATTAGATTAGTTGAGCTTACTAAGAATGGAGGAGGAACTAAAGTGCCAAAAGCTAAACAACGAAAAGAGATTAAGATTTTAGAAATTTATCAGAACGTAGCAACGGCGAGAGTATTGGCTTATGATGCGATGGAGTTTTTGCATTTAGCCAAGTGGAATGGGCAATGGAAAATTATGAATATCTTATTTGAGAGGTCAGAAAAATAAGTTTTCTTTAACATTTATTTCTTTTTGGATTAAACCACAATTTTATGATGTATAAAATTTTAAAATCAATTTCCCTTTCTTTTTGTGTGAGCTTACTAATTTCTTTCACAGTTGTAAGTCAATCGAATAAAGAACTAGGGAATGCATATTTAGATTCTTTACGATTGGCGAAAAACACACCAGGAATGTCTGCTGCAATCGCTGTAAATGGTAAAATGATTTGGGAGTATGGATCTGGATATTCAAATTTAGACAAAAAAAAGAAAGCTTCTCCAAATACACTGTATAGAATTGCTTCTGTCTCAAAATTAATTACCACAGCAGCAATGGCAAAAATGGTACAAGACAAAAAACTGAAGTTCTCTGATGATGTCAATAAATTTTTTAAAGTCTCTGATCAAAAAATGAGTATCGCACAAGTGCTCTCACATACCTCAGGAATTAGACATTATAGATATAATGAAAGAACAGATCGGTTTCCGCATTATGACAATGTTATAAAAGCGCTCGAAGTATTTATCAATGATTCCTTACTATTTACTCCAGGAGAAAAGCATCAATATTCAAGCTACGGAATTGATTTGATTGGAGCGATTGTTGAAAAGCAATCAAAACAATCTTTTGAAAAATATGTACAAAAGAATGTTTTGAAACCTCTAAAGATGAAGAATACATTTTTAAGAGAACCTAAAAACACTAAGAACTTATCTAAGTTTTATGATGGTAATCAGACCTTAATACCTAAAGTAGATTTGAGTTATAACATTCCGGGTGGAGGGATGTATTCTACGGTACAAGATTTAACAAAACTAGGAAACGCTTTTTTATCAGATGACTTTGTAAGCAAACAGGTTAAAGAAAAATTATTTACCAAAGCAAAGCTTAATAATGGAAAAGAAATTGACTATGGCTTAGGTTGGATTGTGCAAAAATTAGATGACGGTTCAGAAGCATATTATCATGATGGCCACATGGATGGAACTCACTCTACTTTAGTAATTTATCCAAAATACAAAGCAAGTATTTCAATGATTGCCAATAGAGGAAGTAATTGGGGGATAACAGAAGCTTTAGAGTTGTTATGTAAAGTTTATAAAATTGAAAAATGCCCTAAAATTGTTGTGAAAAAAAATAGAGATCGCCAATACATTATGAAGATCTTTCAGAATTTAAGCACTAGTTTTCAAGACTTTCAAAATGCTTTAGGAAACAGTGATAGATCAAAGCTTGAAGAATTGATAGCAAATACATTTCAGAGCAAAGTATGGTCAGACAAAAAAACATTCATAGATTTTTTAATGAAGGTTGAAAGTAAGTATGAAGTGTTTGATATGGATTTAAGTGTAAAAGGGTTAGAAGATGGTGATGAAGCTAATGTGAAAACCATAAGATTTCTAGATAAACAATCAAACAAAAGTTGGTCCTTGAAATATCAATTAAATAAAACTCAGTGGTCTTTAATATCAATAGATGTATTTGAATAAAGTTAATTTTTTCTAAAAATTTTAAAAATGAAAATAAAATTATTAATCACAGGTTTTTTTATAACAGTAGTTTCTTATGTTGGATTTACAACACTTACTGAAAATCAAAAATCGAGTTTATCAGACGAGTTTATCAATTCAAAATCTTTAAAGAACTGGAAACGATTCTATAAAGAAGAAAATTGGCCAGATATGATGAAAAGAGTTACGGTTGAAGATGGAATGCTTATTATGGAGCCTAATACGAGTGGTTGGTATGCAGATTACCACGCGCCTTTTATTTTTAAAGAGGTAACAGGTAATTTTGCGGTAACTACAAGATTAAAAATAAGTGGATTAACTTCAGAAGTTCCAAAAACTACGTGGTCATTATCAGGAATTATGATTCGTACACCAAGAGATATCACCCCTAAAACTTGGACACCAAATGGAGAAAACTGGATGTTTCTAACAACAGGTTTTGCTGGTGATTTAAATCAACCTGTTTTTGAAACCAAAACAACAGTAAACAGTAAGTCTAAATTAAAACTTCACCCTAATAAGCAGGATTGGGTAAGCTTAAAAATTGATCGTAAAGGAGGAGTATTTACTTTATTTTATCGATATGATGATAAAGATAAATGGACACAAATTGAAACCTTTATAAGAAACGACTTCCCAAAAACACTACAAGTAGGTTTAAATGCTTACACCGATTTTTATTCTGCAGGCAAAGAATTGATGAAAGATTATTATAAATACAATACCACCGTAGTAAATTATGGAAAACCTGATTTACGAGTGAAAGTAGATTACTTTAGATTTAACAATAATCGACTTAGCAAACCCAAATTGAAATAATACGTATAGAATATTAGTACAACATCTATATTAGTATTTATCGTCTTTTCGATAGACTACAGCATGCTAACACACACACAATAGGGGTGACATTTATCTTGTTCACCGCATTCATGTATTCTCAGTCAGTTTTTAAAAAAGGTTTCCAAAATCGTGTGTCTTTCCAACGCCTTTCCTGTTGATACAACTGGTTTTTTGAAGCTAGATATTGATTGAAGATAGTGTTTCATCATAATTGATGAATGAACTATTTATTTCTAATAGATGTTTTCTTTTTCCAGTTACGTAATTCCACCTATTTTACAAAAAGGAGAATTATACGCTACATTAAATCAATACATTAAAAGATATTGATACGAAATAAGAAAAATAATTTATTCAAATATAAAAAGGAAAGAAATGGGACACACATATATAGATACTTTGCAATTGGAAGTAAATAATGAAATGACTCCAGAAATTGCTTTATCAATTTTTAGGTATGGCAATCAAAATTTTGTTGATAATTGGATACGGAGGAGAAACTATAGAAACGAAGTGAGAAGAACATCTAATGGACAATCGCCATTTGCAGCTATATTAAGTTGTATTGACTCCAGAGTGCCCGCAGAAATTATTTTTAATCTAGGGCTTGGAGATATTTTTAATATTCGTATCGCAGGTAACTTTGTAAATGATGATATTATGGGAAGTCTTGAATTTGCATATACTGAAGGCGTGAAATTGATACTCGTTTTAGGGCATACGGGTTGTGGTGCTATAAATGCAGCTATAACAAGTTGCGATTGTAAAAGTGAAGAAGAATGTTCTAAAAATAGTGAAAAATTGGATAATGGTAAAAAATGCAATTATATTTTGCCTATGATTAAGAAACTTTGTCGTGCAGTGTGTAGTAATATAGAATTCAAATTGGAAGAAGATTATAAATATAAAGTGACAAGAAAAAATGTTGAAATTAGTATTGAAGATATACGAAAGAAAAGCACTACGTGTATAGGAATTGCAGAGAAAGAAGGAAAGATTAAAATTATTGGAGGAATTTATGATATTTCTAAAGGAAAAGTATCTTTTTTTGAATGCCTCCCAAAGGAATAAAAAAGCCCGCTTTAAGCAGACTTTTTTATTTCACATCTATATGTCAGTTCGAGTGAAAATTTAGAATAAATTTTTGTATCGAGAAGTTATTTAATTCTCGATACAATCCCAAAAAACTGGAATCACTCGAAGTGACATTTCGTTTAATATTTAATTGGAATTTCCGTTTTATTCAATAAAACTGGTTCTCCAAATCCAAGTTTTTCCATTCGTTTGAGTTGAGTTTTAGCATCGCCTACGACCAACCATATCATCTTGTTTGGATTTACGTATTTATTTGCCAATTCTTGTACACGCTCAATAGTCATTTCATTAACAATCTTCTCGCGGTCTTTTACATAATCAGCTTGTAATCCGTAATTGCTAATATTCTCTAACATTCTCAATTTAGCACCCATGGTTTCGAAAGCTCGTGCATTACTTTTAATTAAAAAACCTTTGGTTGTTGCCAAGTCTTTCTCATTATAGTTCTTAGGGTAATTAGTTAAGATTTGCTTTACCAATTGAGAGGCTTCTAAAGTCACATTACTACGAACTCCACTAGAAATGCTAAAAGAACCTTTGTCTTTAGTGCCAGAGAAGCGAGATCGTATTCCATAAGTATACCCTTTCCCTTCACGTAATTGTTGCGTTAATTGAGAAGCAAAACCACCACCGCCAAGAATATAATTCATTACGTTCGCTGGGTAGTAGTCAGCATCATTAAAGGCTAGTGCTGGTGCGCCAAAACTCAATTGAGATTGCTTAGCATTTGGAATGTCGTAGAAGTATACGGTCGATTTTTTAGGTGCGTCTGGAGTTTTGAAACTTGGAATGATTACATCTTTTGAAGCCCAATCGCTTTCTAACCCTTTTAATGAAGTCACTACATTTTCTTTACTAATGTCTCCTACTACATGCATTTTGGCAACTGAAGGAGATATATAGCTGTTATAATAAGCTTTTAAATCATCTATGGTAATTGCATTTACAGATTCCATGGTTCCTAAAACATTTTTAGAACGTATGTTATCTTTTCCGTAAATCAATTCGTTGTAAGTATTTGCGGCTACAGACCTTGGACTAGCTTCTTGTTGTCTTAAATTGGTGATAGCTCTTTTCTTTAACAAGTCAAATTCAGTTTCATCCCATCTAGGCTCCAATAACATTTCTTTCGCTAATGCTAAAGTTGCATTGTAGTTTTTAGTTAATGTAGTTCCACTGATTCTGATGCTTTCCTTTCCTGCAAAAATATTAACAGAGGCTCCTAGTTGAGCTAAAGCATCTTCCAATTCACTTACCGTTTTATTTTTTGTACCTTTTTCCATTAGATCTGCTGTCAAATTAGCAACACCTAATTTGTCCATACTCTCTAGTAATTGTCCACCGTCAATCACTAAATTAAACTGTACTAAAGGAACTTCATCACTTTGAACTCCATATACTTTTAATCCATTTTCTAATGTATTTTCCCAAACTTCAGGAACTTTTACTTCAGGAGATTTTCCATAAGGAGGTTCCACAGAGCGATCAAAAGACGAAGGTGTTTTTTTGTATTTTGCAGCGACAGAAGCATCAAATGTTTCTTCTGCTCCAATGACAATTTTTTCTTCTTTGATGATTGCTTCAGTAGCATTACTAAGCGCTAAATCTTTTCCATTTCTAGGAACAAAACTAGTAGCAATATAATTTTTCCCTTTAATGTATTTGTTATAAACATTCATTACATCTTCAGTTGTTACTGATAATGTGTTTTTAATATCTTGAGAAACAAAACCTGGATCGTTAGCATATGTATTATAGGATGCTAAACGAGTTCCTTTTCCTAAAACACTAGAAAGACTTCTGTAGAAGTTTGTTTCTTGACCTGCTTTAATTCGATCCAAATCTTTTTGAGGAATTTCATTTTTTTCAAACTCAACAAAAGCTTGATCAACCCCTTTTTTAACATCATCTAGTTTTGTATTGTTGAAAGCAGTCACAAAAAGTTGTGTTTGACCTGCCAATTCGGAATCTCTATTAAACATGAAAATAGATGAGGTTAATTTTAAATCATCTACTAGAATTTTGTTTAAAGGAGCTTTTTTTCCATCAGATAGGTATTCGGTTAAAATGTTTAAAGCGTACGAATCTTTATGATACAATTCAACTGTAGGCCATGTCATTGTTAAACGTGGTAAACGAGCAAAGTTGTCTTCATAATATAAAGATTTTGTTTCTGTAACAATACTAGGTTTTTTCTCTAAAGGAGTAATTTCTTCTCCTCTTGGAATTTCATCAAAATATTTGTACACCCATTTTTTAGCTTGTTCTACATCAATATCTCCAGATAAAACCAACGTAGAATTGTTTGGTACATACCATTTTCTAAAGAATGTTTTTACATCTTCTAAAGTGGCATTTTGCAAGTCCTCTAAAGACCCAATCACCTGCCAATTGTAAGGATGATTTTTTGGATATAAATTGCGATCAATAATTTGTTGATTGAATCCATAAGGTGCATTATCGACACGTTGTCTTTTTTCGTTTTTAACCACTTGTTTTTCTTTGGCTAATACAGGATCAGTTACTGTATTTATAAACCAACCTAATTTGTCAGCTTCAGCCCAAATCATTTTTTCTAGTGCATCACTTGGTACTGTTTGTAAATAGTTTGTTCTATCTCTTGAAGTAGATCCGTTAGCTCCTGAACCTCCAATACGAGCACTCATTTTATCTAGTCCACCTTTTCCAAGGTTTTCAGATTCTAAGAACAATAAATGTTCAAATAGATGCGCAAAGCCTGTTCGTCCTTCTATTTCTCTAGCAGATCCTACATGTGCCATTAATTCAACTGCAACAACAGGGTCAGAGCGGTCTACATGAAATACCACATCCAAACCATTGTCTAATGTGATTTTTTCGTAGTTGATTGAAAGTTCTGGAGTTTCTTCTTTGGAAGGTTGACAAGCAATAAAAAATGCGGTCATCAGTCCTAAAATGATTCTTTTGGTCATGAGTTTAGTTTTGGTGTGTGAATTTACTAAAATCTGAAAGATGAAAAGCTTAATTGATTGTTAAAGAACGAATGAATTATTGTTTCTTTTGCCATAGCCATGCCGATAATAAAGCTTCTTCTAAGGTTTTTTCTGCCTTCCAGCCTAATTCGTTATTAGCTAAAGAAGTATCTGCATAAGCAGCTGTAATATCACCTTCTCGCCTCCCAACAATTTTATAATTCAATTTAGTGTTTGAAACTTTCTCAAATACTTTGATAACTTCTAATACGGAGTTTCCTTTTCCAGTTCCTATATTAAAAACTTCAAAGTTCGATTTGTTGTTGTTTTCTAATAATCTTTCTAAAGCAGTAATATGAGCTTTTGCTAAATCCACTACATGAATATAATCACGGACAGCTGTTCCATCTACTGTGTCATAATCATCACCAAAAACAGATAATTGTTCTCTTATCCCAGCAGCAGTTTGAGTGATGTATGGAATTAAGTTTTGAGGAACGCCCAAAGGTAATTCACCAATATTAGCAGTATCATGAGCTCCGATTGGATTGAAATAACGTAATGCAATTGCTTTTAGTTCGCTTGCTTTACAGTTTTCTTTGATAATTTCTTCACCAATCTGTTTCGTATTTCCATAAGGAGATTCAGCAGGTTTTATTGGTGCATTTTCTGTAATTGGTAACTCATCAGCTTGACCATATACCGTACAAGAAGAACTAAATATAAAATTAGAGAGTTGATGTTGTTGAATCTCTTGTAGAAGATATACTAAACTCCCGATGTTGTTTTCGTAATATTCTAATGGTTTTTCTATACTTTCTCCTACTGCCTTAGAAGCAGCAAAGTGAATAATGCCCTCAACTTTATTATTTTGAAAAAACTCTTGAACATCTTTTTTGTTCCGAAGATCAATGTTGTGATATTCAGGCTTGATTCCTGTAATGGAAACGATATTATCTAAAACGTCAATTTTTGAGTTGTATAAATTGTCGATAATAACAACGTCATAACCTGATTGCTGAAGTTCAACCACTGTATGTGATCCAATAAAACCTAATCCGCCAGTAACAAGAATTTTTTTCATGAATTTATCCTACAAAGTCATTGATAGTTTTTGTAATAAAGGCTAATTGTTCATCATCCAGCTCTGTATGCATAGGAAGCGAGATCACTTCATCAATTAATTTGTTAGTCACTATAAAATCATCTTCATTATATCGATCGTCTCGATACGCCTTTTGAGCATGTAAAGGAACAGGATAGTAAATTGCATTTGGAATGCCTTTATCTAATAAATGTTGATGTAATTCATTTCTTTTGACATTTTTAATTTGCAAAGTATATTGATGAAAAACATGACAAGTACAGGTGTCACAAATAGCACCACACGACTTTGATGTTGGAGTGATAATGTTTGGATTGTTTGCAAATGCATTGTTGTAATATCTGGCAGCATCTCTTCTTGCATCACAATAAGCATCTAGCTTTGGAAGCTTCGTTTTTAAAACGGCAGCTTGAATGCTGTCTAATCTCGAATTAACACCTACAACATCATGATAATAGCGTTTGTACATTCCATGATTTACCATTCCGCGAATAATGTGAGCTAAATCATCATCATTAGTAAAAATAGCACCACCATCACCATAACATCCTAAATTTTTAGAAGGGAAGAAAGAAGTTGTTCCCACGTGTCCAATAGTTCCTGCTTTCTTTTTTGTATCATCTTTGAAAGTATAATCAGCTCCAATGGCTTGTGCTGTGTCTTCAATAACATATAAGTTATGCTGTGCAGCTATTTCCATTACAGCGTCCATATTAGCACACTGACCAAATAAATGAACCGGTACAATGGCTTTTGTTTTCGGAGTAATAGCTTTTTTTAACGCTTCAATATCTATGTTAAATGTGTCTGATTCTACATCAACCAAAACTGGGGTCAACTTTAATAAAGCAATAACTTCCACTGTGGCTGCAAAAGTAAAATCTGCTGTAATCACTTCATCGCCTTGTTCCAAACCTAATCCCATCATGGCTATTTGTAAAGCATCAGTTCCGTTTGCACATGGAATTACATGCTTTACATTCAAATAAGCTTCTAAGTCTGCTTGAAATTGATGAACATAAGGACCGTTTATATAGGCAGCTGAATTTAAAACCTCTTCGATAGATGAATCAACTGTTTCTTTGATTTTTGCATATTGACCTTGGAGGTCAACCATCTGAATTTTTTTCATTGAGACTGTTTTTGTAGACTCCAAAAATACAATTTAAATCTATGTATATTTGAGTAAAATCAAAATTTACGAATGAGGCGCTTCAAAAAAATCTTAAAAATCACGGTCTTAATAATTGCTATGGTTTCCATAGCTGTTTGGTTATATTCAAGAAGTTTTCACCCTACTTATAATGGAGAATTGGAGTTGGAAAATATTTCTGAGGAAGTAACCGTTTATTTTGATGATTATGGAGTTCCTCATATCAATGCTCAAAATCAGAAAGATGCTTATACAGCTTTAGGGTATGTTCATGCACAAGATAGACTGTGGCAAATGGAATTGATGCGAAGAATCGCTCCTGGAAGATTGTCGGAGATTCTTGGTGAAAAGTTGATTGAAACGGACATGTTTTTTGCTGGATTAGGAATTGTAGAAAACGCAGATGAAGCCATTCAGAAATTAGACAAGAATTCAAAATCCTATCAATATGCGATGGCGTATTTAAATGGGATTAATCAATTTATAGATAAGGGTCCAACTCCAATTGAATATATGTTGCTAGGAATAGAGAAGGAGAAGTTTACGATTCATGATGTTTATCATGTATTTGGATATATGTCATTCAGCTTTGCAATGGCACAAAAAACAGACCCCTTATTACAAGAGATAAAAGAAAAGTTAGGGACTGATTATTTAGCTGAATTAGGAATCCCTATCAATGAGAATACTGCGATTTTAAAGAATGAGAAAAATCCAGAAATGAAAGCCGATTTTGCAAAAGCAATGAATACTATTTATAAGCAATTGCCTGTTTCTCCATTTATTGGAAGTAATTCTTGGGTGATTGGAGCAGATAAAACGAAAAATGGGAAAGTTATTTTTGCAAACGATCCACATATTGGTTTTTCTCAACCTTCAGTTTGGTATCAATCACATATTAAAACTCCAGATTATGAACTGTATGGTTACAATTTAGCCTTAACACCATTTGCACTTTTAGGGCATAACAGAAATTACGCTTACGGATTAACGATGTTTGAAAATGATGATATCGATTTTTATTTTGAAGAAAACAATCCTGATAATTCAAATGAGTATAAAACACCAGAAGGATTTTTAGCCTATCAAATTATAGAAAAAACAATTCATATTAAAGACCAGTCTGATTCAACTTTCCAAGTAAAAATAAGTCGACATGGTCCGATTATGAACGATTTGATTAAAGAGATTAATGATGATAGGCCTATGGCAATGCAATGGGCGTATACGAAGTTAGAAAATCAAATTTTGGATGTAGGGTATAAAATTTCTCATGCCAATTCGTTGTCAGAATTTAAAGACGGAGCAAAATTATTACATGCTCCAGGATTAAATATTATGTATGGTGATGCAAAAAACAACATTGCTTGGTTTGCTTCTGGAAAATTATATAAGTATCGCGATTCTTTAAATACCAAATTAGTTTTAGATGGAGCAAGCGGAAAAGATGAAATTCAAGAGTATTTAGATTTTGAAGAGAACCCACAAGCTATTAATCCAGATTGGAGTTATGTGTATTCTGCCAATAACCAAACAGATACTATTGCAGGAATGTTATATCCAGGATATTATTTGCCAGAAGACAGAGGTCAAAGAATAGAGCAATTATTGAAAGAAAAAAATGATTGGACTGGTGAAGATGTTCAAAAAATGATTTTTGATGTGACTTCTCCAATTGTACCTAAAAATATAGCCAATTTAGTAGAAAGTTTAAACACAATCGATTTTACTGAAAATGAACAAAAAGCATTAGAGGTTTTAAATGAATGGAATGGAGAATACAGAAAAGAAAGAAACGCACCTACAATCTACAATCGATTTTTGTATGAGTTTTTGAAGAATACATTTAAAGATGAAATGGGTGATAGTTTTGCTGGATTTATGTCTACACATTTGATGAAAAAAGTAATTGCTGTTCAAGCAGCCAAAAAAGAGTCTGTTTGGTGGGATGATGTAAATACAGAGAATAAAGAAACTAAAAAAGAGATTGTACAAATGTCCTTTAAAAAAGCAGTTGCTTTCTTGGAGAATCAATTAGGAGACAATGTTTTGGAATGGTCTTGGAATAAAGTAGCGTCAGTAGAACACGGACATGCATTGGCTGCTGGAGGTGAAACTCTAAGGAGTATTTTTAATGTAGGTCCATTTACTATGGATGGAGGAAATGAAGTCATCAACAATCAATTGTTTAAGCTGGATAGTACGGGTGTTTATAAAGTTCATGCTGGACCTTCAACAAGAAGAGTTATTGATTTCTCAGATGTTGAAAATAGCGTTAGTATTCTACCAACTGGTCAATCTGGAAATGTTTTTAGTGATCATTATGATGATCAGGCTCAAAAGTATTTGAATGGAGAGTTTGTGAAGATGCTATTAAACCAAAAAGAAATTGAAAAATCTAAGAATGTATTAGTTTTTAGACTTAAAAAGTAAATGCATAGCAGTTATTTTAACTGCTATGCATGAAAGATTAATCAGAATTAGCGTAATCACATCTATATTGATTTTGTCCGCAAGGTATGCATTGCCCTTGTACTCCACATGTAGCTTCGCATTCTGATAGGGATTGGCCTTCACCTTCTTGACAGTCAGTTCGACCGATAAATAATAGACCTCCGTTAATTTGCTGCTGTTCAACTTTGTTTAACGCTTTTCCAATGTTTAAAATTTGTTTTCTCATCGTTTAAATTTTTAAATAAAATAATTCCTTGATCTATTAAAGACACTCAAGGTTTATGTCTTTTGTGTAAATATATTTTCGCTTTTACATATACTGATTGTGAATAGGTTATAGCATTTTTCCCTTTAATAAATATAATTTTCAGTAAAAAGGCAAAACGGTTTCCCTAAAGTAGAGAGATTAACTTGTAGAAATTTTTAAAAATGATAAGCGTTGAGTTCTAAATGATAGAAGTAGCTCTTTTTAAGATAACTGATTAATGACATCCATTAACTTAGATTTATTTCTCACGGAAACATTTACATATTTTTTATTAGAAAGTAGAATTTCTTCTTTATGCTTTATACTTACAATATGTTTGATATTAATTAAGTTGAATCGATTTGCTCTAAAAAAACCTTTTTCAGTAAGTAATTGTTCGTAATATTTTAATGGCTTTGATACCAGAAATTTTGATGAATCACTCATTAAAAAATAAGTATAATTCCCTTCAGAATTACATTTAACAATGTCTTCTACTAAGATGTTGATATATTGAGAACCCGTTTTTATCATCAAAATAGTATCTTGTTTTTTTAGAAAACTATGCAAACCAACAAGATTATGTTTTGTGGAATTTTGAGATTTAATTTTTTGATAACGTTCTAGTACGTTTTTTAGACTGTCTAGATGAATAGGTTTTAATAAGTAGTAAAAAGCATAATGCTCAATTGCTTTTTGAATATAGCTATTATGAGCTGTAGTAAATATAACTTCATAGTCTACATCTTTTATCTTTTTTAAGATATCAAAACCAGTACCTCCCTTTAATTCAATATCTAAGAAAATAAGCTCGGGCTTTTCTGATTGAATTAATTCGACCCCTTTTTTAACGGAACTTGAAGTTCCTACGATAGAAATTTCATTAAAATGAGTTTGCAATAAAGACTTCAAATACAATAAAGCATCTGAGTTGTCTTCAATAATCACAGTATTTATTTTTTCTGACATATATTAGAGGTAAAAATCTAAAAAATTGAATATGAAAAATACAATCTTTTTCTTAATTATAAGCCTTTATACTTATGGATCTTTTGCTCAGAAACAATACAAGCAACAAGATTTAGACACCATTACATTTTCTCATTTACTCAACATAAAGAGTAAAGGAGAATTGCTTAAAGAAATGCTAGATTCTGATGCATCTTTGATTGGGTATGCCAAATATTACACGTACTTAAGTTATTTACAAATGTTAAAAAGAAACTACGATTCTACAAAGTATTTTGCCAATAAAGCCATTGATGTTTACAATAATAGAGAGTTTGAAAAAGAACTAGGGGAACGGTTTATATACAAAGCATATTACATAAAAGGGTTACGAGAATATTTTGATGACAAAATTTTAACATCTGCAAAAACCTTGTATAAGGCATTAGAACTAAGTAGTAAACATAGAGAAGTAGGTTTTGAAGACTGGCGGTTTTATATCCTTGGAAGATTAGTAACGATTCATTCAAAGAAGTTAGGAGATTATACATTGGCTATTAAATATCAAAAAGAAATTGTAAAAGATTCCTTACATGTTTCTTATGCATATGATGGAGGAAATGCATTTTCAAAATTGGGTGTGTTATATTCCTATAACCATAATCAAGATTCGGCTAAACTATATTTTAAAAAGGCAATACAACGGTTTAATTTTGGTACAAAAGATGGATATACTTTAAAACCTGCCTTTTTAACTTCAAAATCACTAGCGTATGCTAACCTCGCAAATACATATAAAAACCTTCAACAAATAGATTCTGCAATTTATTATGTGAAAATTAAACAGGAGATTCTTAAAAGGATAAAAGGAGAAAAATTATTTTATAAAGCCTACAATAACATCTATTATAATAGGGATGAAGCTTTTTTATTATTACAAGATAATAAGCCTGATAAAGCGATCCATATTTTAAGGTCTAACCTAGATAGTTTACAAAAGGATCAATCTTCTGACAGAGCTTTTAAAGAATTAAAAACAGATTTGTATGATCTTTTAGCAGAAGCATACGAGCAAAAGAAAAATTATAAAGAAGCAATCAGTATTCTTAAAAATAAAAACGATTTTATTAATAAGTTCGATGAGAATAAAAGAGCATATCAACTTCAACAATTGAATACAGAATATGAGCTTCGAGAAAAAGAAAGTCAAATTGAAGTAGCTGAACTAAAATCGTTAGATCAAGAAAACTCATTAGTGTTAAAAAACACATACATTTTTGGTTTGATTGGGTTATTAATTATTTTAATAATAACAAGTTTATTATTTTCAAAGCAGAGAAAACTTCAGAATAAATACAATCAAATTATTTTAAATCAAAGACTTTTGCGCTCTCAGATGAACCCTCATTTTGTATTTAATGCATTGAATACTACAGCCGTTTTGGTTACAAAAGAATCTAGACATACATTACCTTATATACATAAATTGTCAAGTTTATTTCGCTCTATGTTAGAGACATCTAGGGAAGAATTTATATCGATGAATGACGAAGTAAAAATGGTAACGGACTATTTGGATTTGGAATCTAATTTTTCTGAAAATTTTAATTACTCATTAAAAATTCAAAACGATATTGAGGTTGATGAAATCTTTATCCCGCCAATGTTTATTCAGCCTTTTGTTGAAAATTCAATCAAACACGGAGTGAGTTCTATAGAAAAAAAAGGAGAAGTTGAATTAGATTTTTCACTTCTAAAGAAAGAAAAACTCTTAAGGTGTATTATATGTGATAATGGAATTGGTCTGAAAGAAAACGAAAATGAAATTCATAAATCTATGTCTAGTGCTATTATTAAAGAACGATTAGAGATTTTTAAAAAGAAATTTAAAGTAGAAACTAGGTATGAAATCTATGAAAAAGACAACAAGACCATTGTAGAATTGTTTCTTCCTTATGTGGAAGATTGATTTTATAAATTGGTCTCTTACTAACAGGACAATCGGGGAAAGTGTTTAGTAAGCATTATAAATATCAAGCTCAAAAATATTTGAAAGGTAAATTTGTAAAAATGCTATTAAATCAGGAAAAAATTGAGAAGTCTAGAAACGTTTTGGTATTTAAAAAGAAATGATTTCCCTAAAATAATATCTACGATTAACTATTATTAATCGTAGATACTTAAGCTAATTAACCTATGTTACAAAATCCTTGTATACAAATCCAAGGGGCGAAAGGGTCTCCAATTGTTATGCAGTCAATTTCGTCATCGCATGGACATCCAGCATTACCTAAGCCTGGGTTACAGCCTCCGGTGATTTGCTTCTGTTCAGCTTTGTTTAAAGCTTTTCCAATGTTTAAGATGTGTTTTTTCATCATATAAATATCTATGTTAACTACATTTTGGTCCTAAGTTACAGTAGTTGTTAGTTACTCTTCCATAACAAACTTCACCAAATATTGAGCTAGGATAAGCGCAACAGTTGCTAGTTCCAGATAAAAAATAGAGAGCAGATCCAGATGCACATCCAGATAACATCATACCTCCGTTAATTTGTTTTTGTTCAGCTTTGTTTAAAGCTGTTCCGATGTTTAAGATTGATTTTTTCATAATAATAAAATTTAAAAAGTAATTAAATCCCTGAATATTTAGAGACACTCAAGGCTTGTGTCTATTCTTCGCGAAAAGGGGTATTTAATTTTTTACAATATAATATGAACCCTAATTCTAAAAAAATAGAACTATGGTTTGCTCGTTGATAGAGTCTTTGCTTAAAATTATTCGCAACCCCAAAGTTGTTGGCAGAATTCTACAGATTCACAAATTCCACTAGGAACATGACAAAGATATCCAGGATCACAATCTTCTTGATCTAAACATTCTCTTTCATATCCTCCATTAATTTGTTTTTGTTCAGCTTTGTTTAAAGCTTTTCCGATTTTTAAGATTGATTTTTTCATGATAATAAAATTTAAAAAATAATTAACCCCTGAACATTTAGAGACACTCAAGGTTTGTGTCTATTCTTTGCGAAAAGGGTATTTAGTATACTTATTAGCTATAGGTTTTTTTATCTGAAGTTAGGTAGTACAATATCCATCATCACAAACCCAAGGTAATCTGCCATATCCTAACAATGTAATACAATCATTATCTTCATTGCATTGATTTCCAGATGGTTCTCCTCCGATGATTAGTTTTTGTTGAATTCTATTCAGAGCTTTTCCAATATTTAAGATTGATTTTTTCATAATAATAAGATTTAAAAAATAATTAAACCCTTGAACTTTTAGAGACATTCAAGGTTTATGTCTATTCTTAGCGAGAGACTTATAGTTAAGTATAAGTACTTGATTAATTTATAAACAGTTTGGAATGCTATTAGCTGTAATTACTGTTGTTGTTTCACATTCTGTGTCTTGTATACAACAATGTTCAAATGGATTGTAAGGGCATCCATTGCATGGATTTCTTCCAAAAATTCCTCCATTAATTTGTTGCTGCTCTGTTTTATTGAGAATTTTCCCAATGTTTAAAATTGATTTTTTCATAATAAAAGATTTAAAAAGGTTTTAAACCCTTGAACATTTAGAGACACTCAAGGTTTGTGTCTATGATCAATTATTGAGTTTTGTCAAATAGCTTTGATCAACATAAAGAGAAAGGAGGAGTTCCTATGATACAGGCAATTCCATTACATACATATTGATATATAGGGTTTCCTATACCGCAGCAATCGTAGTCAGTATTACATAAAGTTTTACCGCCTCCATTAATTGATTTTTGTTCAGCTTTGTTTAAAGCTTTACCTAAGTTTAAGATTGATTTTTTCATGATATAAAATTTATTATTAAATCATATTGTAACTCAAGACTGTTTTTCTAGTATTACAATATGATTATTTAATTAAGGTTGAAGACAGTTACCTCCACCTGCAACTAAACATGCATGTGTAGCTACGGTTCCTAGACAACATCCATTGGGTAACGAATATCCACCACAACATTGACATTCATAAGGAGTGTAGATAGGACAGTTTACTCCACCAGTAATTGTCTTCTGTTCTGCTTTGTCTAAAGCTTTTCCTAAATTTAAGATTGATTTTTTCATCATATAAGATTTAAAATGATATTAAACCCTTGACCATTTAAAGACACTCAAGGTTTGTGTCTATTCCTCGCAAGAGAATATTTTTGAAACTAAAATTGATAAATTGAGGTTTTGCATAAACTTCTTTATACGAAACCTTTTTATGAATTAGCAGCTAGCACAACAATAACCTGTTACAGTTGAGTCTGCGACAGTAAAAGATTGATTATATAAATTTTGTGCCTGATTTACACTATAACCACAGTCATTAAATCCGCCGTTGTTTACAGAAATACAGCAAGGACCATCATTGTCGTCTTCTTGAAGGTTCCTACCTCCAAATACCATTTTTTGTTCAGCTTTGTTTAAAGCTTTTCCAATGTTTAAGATTGATTTTTTCATAATAAGTATAAGTAATTTGAAAATTAATTAATTCTTGAACTTTTTAAGAGTGTTCAAGGTTAAGTCTAAAGTGGCCCTTGTGTACACCCACAAGATAGAACTCCAGTTCCTTCCCAAGTCCAATCACCCCACAGGCAGTTTTCACGCAATTCACAAGCTTGTTGATTTGCATAAATTTCGCAATTGTGTGGGCAACCTATGACACCGCCATTAATTGATTGTTGTTCAGCTTTGTTTAAAGCTTTTCCAATGTTTAAGATTGATTTTTTCATCATATAAGATTTAAAAAGTAATTAAATCCTTGAACATTTAGAGACACTCAAGGTTTGCGTCTATTCTTCATTTTTTTAAAAATTTATAGATCAAATCAATACAAAAAACAAAGCTTTTAATAGTTCTTTTTATTGAATTGATTCATGAAGAGTTAAAAGCCCACAAAAACTTTTGTGGGCTTTTTGGTTTTAATTTAATAAAACCAAAATTCATCACTAGCAGTACTAGATGTACATGCGGCTAGGTATCCATTAATAGTACATTTAGTCCCTACGGGTTGACCTATACAAGCAGCAGAATGGCCTACTGTACTACCACCACCGGTTCCGGTACCAAAGCAAAGTGCAGTTGGACCACCAGTTGGACCACCACCATTGACTTGTTTCTGTTCAGCTTTGTTTAAAGCTTTTCCAATGTTTAAGATTGATTTTTTCATAATAATAAGATTTAAAAAATAAGTAAACCCTTGAACTTTTAGAGACACTCAAGGTTCGTGTCTATTTTTCGCGTGAGAATTCAATTACTTTAAAGTTTGATATACTTTCAAAATATTTGAATTACGTTTTAAGAACCACGCAAAATAAATGTTATAGGAAAATGCAGGTGTTATTATAACAAAGAAAAGCGCTTGGTGGTAAAGGATCAAAATGAGTTCTGTTATATTCGTCAGAGCAATCTTGCGGAGTAGAGCAGACTTCTCCACCATTAATTAATTGTTGTTCAGCTTTGTTTAAAGCTTTACCTAAGTTTAAGATTGATTTTTTCATGATAATAAGATTTAAAAAAGTAATTAAATCCTTGAACATTTAGAGACACTCAAGGTCTGTGTCTATTCTTCGCGAGAGAATATTTTAATTAAGAATATTTTTAAGTTGATAGAAAAAACGTTCTATCAACCGTAGGTCTTCAGTTATAATGTTTGCAACTCCTTTCATTTCTTGTCTAAATTCAATTTCTTTATTATAAGAAGTTATTAATTTTTCTGGCAATTCTACATCAATTAAATAATTGCCTTCTTGATTTGGAACTAAAGAAATAGAGGCTACTTTTCCATTCAATTCTCCGTACTCATCCGAAGGATAGTTTACCAATTGAATTTGTACTTTTTGTCCGTTTTTGATTTTGCCAGAGTTTGCAGCTGGAGCTAAAATTTTTCCTATAAAAGATTTATTTTCAGCGGGTATAATTGTAAAAATTTGCTCCCCTGTTTTTACGGCTTGATTTTTATCCCAATAAGATAAAAAAGAGACTTGCCCTTTAATAGATGATTTAAAAACATATTGTTTTTCCCAGTCTGTTATCACTTTTTTCAGTTGATAAAAAGACTGTATGGTTTTTTTTAATAACCGTGTTTCTTTTTGAATATTTTCAATGGTATTTCCTTTAAGGTTTTTTTGAGAATTACTTATAACTTCTCTAACTTGAGAGATAGAAGCCTGTAAACTTTGATGTGCTCTTTTTGCTTGTATGGATTCAACTTGTTTTTGTTCATAATCCTGTGCTGAGATAAAGCCTTTGTCAAAAAGTAATTTTTGTCTTGCTAAATCTTTTTCTTTAAATGTTAGCTCTTTTACGCTTAACTCTTCCTGTGTGAGTAGGATTCCTAATCTACCTTTAGCCTCCAATACAGAGAGTTGATTGGCAAAGGATTCGTTTTTATACGGATTGAGTTTTTTATTGAGTTGATACTCTGAATAATCATTTTCAAAATTAGAAAAGCTGGTATTAATGTCTCCTAAGATAAGAACGGGCAAATCATCTATAGGGAAAGAGAAATTACTTCTGTTTATTGTTAAAGTATCCATGATCCTTTTTAAAAGTAAAACGTCTTTATATAGTGCAGCATTCTCAAGAACAGCAAGTGTTTCGTTAATGGCAACAGAATCTCCATCATGTACAAATATGGCTTCGAATTTTCCGCTTCCATTTGCATATAGTTTTTCGGGCGGATTTACTGTTGTAATCATTACCTGAGTAGCAATTATATCAGGGTATTTTACAAACCAGGTAATCGCCAGAAGCATGAAAATTAAAAACAACAATAGAGTGTTTCCCCAACGAATCATCCAATTTGGGACTTTGGTTAGGATTTCTTGAACCTCTTCACTTCGTATATTTTGATTGTCTTGTGGCATAATTGTTTTTCAAAGGGAGACTTTTAATCTCCCTTATATTTTACTTTAGAATTCATTCAAGAGAAAAACACAGAATCCACTTACACAAGCTACAGGTCCTCCCATATAGTCTGGATCGTCCATACAATTTTTTGCAGTATTGCATGTAAACGGATTTCCTCCATTAATTTGTTTTTGTTCAGTTTTGTCTAAAACTGTTCCAATGTTTAAAATTGATTTTTTCATAATAAAATATTTAAAAAATAATAAAGCCTTGAACATTTAAAGACACTCAAGGTTTGTGTCTATTCTTCGCGAAATAATTTTTTATTTACCTAGGTCTAATTGATTCTTGACAAGGTTGTAATAATTTCCTTTTAGTTTTATAAGCTCTTTATGGTTTCCTTTTTCTACAATTTTCCCTTTGTCTAAGACCACAATCTGATGTGCATTTTTCACAGTGCTTAGCCTATGAGCAATCACAACAGCAGTTTTGTCAGCAAAAAAAGTATTGAGTTTTTCCATAATTACTTTTTCATTATTTGCATCTAATGCAGAAGTAGCTTCATCAAAGAACAAATATTTTGGATTTTTATATACAGATCTAGCAATTAATAGTCGCTGTTTTTGACCTGTACTTAACCCAGACCCTTCGTTTCCAATCTTTGTATTATACCCTAGAGGTAGCCCATCAATATAATCTGATATATTGGCCACATCAATAGCATGAGTCAATTTTTCTTTGTCTACATAATCTTCTCCCACAGCAATATTTTTAGCGATGGTGTCATTAAAAATATACCCTTCTTGCATCACCACACCACAATGCTGCCTCCATACTTTTTGGGATACATTTTTTAAGTTGAAATTATTAATCATAATATCACCTGAATCAACATGGTAAAAACCTAACAATAATTTCATTAAGGTGGTTTTTCCGCTTCCACTAACTCCTACAATAGCAGTCGTTTTATTTGCAGGAATTTCAAGATTTAATTCTTTTAAAACAGGTTCTAATCCACCAGTATATCGAAAAGAGATATTTTTTAGAAGTATAGAAGCATTTTCTGGAATATTGGTAGCTTTTTCATCTTCGGGATTTTCCTCATCATCCATGTTGTGAATTTCACCCAATCTATCTAGAGATATTTTTGCATCCTGAACATCTCGCATAAAGCTGATTAATTGAGCTATAGGTGAGTTGAGTTGTCCAACAATATAGCTAATAGCCATCATCATCCCTAGAGTGATATCTCCATCTATTACTAATTTAGCAGATAGGACAGTGATCAGCATATTTTTTAGTTCATTAATAAAGTTAGAACCGACACTTTGTGTTTGTTCTAAAGCCAAACTTTTTGTAGCTACTTTAAACAATCTTGCTTGAACATATTCCCAATTCCAACGCATTCTTTTTTCAGCATTGTGAAGTTTTATTTCTTGCATTCCATTGATCAGTTCAATGACTTTACTTTGCTCTTGACTCACTTCGGCAAATCTTTTGTAATCAAGCTCTTTACGTTTTTTGAAGAAAAACAATACCCATCCAAAGTAAAGAGCACTTCCTAAGACAAAAATTCCAAAAATTTGCATACTGTAGTATCCCAACACCAAACTAAAAATAATGAGGTTAAACATCGAGAAGAGAATACTTAGTGATGATGTTGTAAGAATTCGTTCAATTCGTTTATGGTCATTGATACGTTGTAATAAATCACCAGTCATTCGAACATCAAAGTATGAAATAGGGAGTTTCATCAATTTTATAAAGAAGTCAGAGATTAGAGAGATGTTAATCCGAGTACTTAGGTGTAATAAGATCCAACTTCTAATGATTTCTAACAAAGCCCTTCCTACGAATAGAAATAACTGTGCAATTAAAATGAGATATATAAAATTGAGGTCTTGGTTTTTAATACCAACATCTACAATACTCTGTGTTAAAAAGGGGAGAATCAATTGCAATAAACTTCCAGCAAGCAGTCCAATAATAAGTTGGACAAGAAATTTTTTGTACTTAAAAAGATATCTGAAAATAAAAGAGAATCCAAATTTTTGATCTGCCTCAAATTTTTCGTTGTAGAATTTGGGAGTAGGTTCTACCAAAAGAGCTATCCCATCTTCTGTACTTTCATCTACATTATTACCAATCCAATGCTTTAAAAACTCTTTTTTGTTGAGAGTAATTAAACCATGAGCAGGATCTGAAATGTAAATAGCATCTTTTTTTATTTTATAGAGAACCACAAAGTGGTTTTTATTCCAATGTAGTATACAAGGAAGCGGAGCTTCTTGTAATTTAATGAAAGACAGTTTTACCCCTAAAGATTTAAATCCAACAGATTCAACAGCTTCACTTAATCCCATTAAGCTGCTACCTGATCTTGTAGTTTCACTTAAGCTACGTAGTTGTTGAGTGTTAATTACTTTACCATAATGTTTGGCAATAATCTTAATACAAGTAGGGCCACAATCTTTAGCTTCTGTTTGTCTATATGTTGGGAATTTTTTCAATCTCTAAATCTTTTTCATTAATTATTTTTAAAGCTACTATTTTTATATGATAATTTATCAAAAAAACAAGACCATTACTATTTAATAATAATGATCTCGTTATGCAATTAATATGCATACAAACAACACCCGAAGTCACACATATAAGGTGCTCCTGATATTGGATTAGGTGGGCAATTGGCAGTGGTTGAACAGCTTATATTCACATGTCCACTATCTCCATTTTGCGGATATGGATATGGTGGAAAAACCCCACAATTTCCTGGGAGACCTGGGTCTCCTCCTAGAACTACTTTCTGCTCTACTTTGTTTAAAGCTTTGCCAATGTTTAAAATTTGTTTTTTCATAATAAAAAATTTAAATTACATTTGCAGCGAACATTTAGAGACACTCACTGTTTGTGTCTATTCTTCGCGAGAGAATATTGTTCAAAGGCAAGGCTCCATTGGAGCCTTGTTCTTTTTTAAGAAACTTGTTCTTGTGTGCTTATATTTTCAGCTATTTCTATATTGTATTCTTCATACAAATCTTCTATAAAATAGCTCAAATCAGATCTATCATACTCTTTAGGAAAAGAGTATCCATTAATAAGGATTTCTGGTGTAAAATTGATTTTATTATCTGAGCACCAAGTTTTTTGTTTGTTAAAAGTTTCTAAGTATAGATCTGTATCAAGATCAAGATCTTGCCACTTATCTAACCATTTTGTTGCTGAAAGTTTGTTGTAAATTTCAGTCATAGCAGTAAGACAAGTCTCTGGCCCTTTTTGTAAATATATTTTCAATAGATTCATCGTAATTTTTGATAAATCGCTTTCAAGATCTTCTGTATTGATGTTAAACCTAATAATTATTTTAACTTGATTGCTATATTGATGCAGTATGTCATCTATAATCTTGTGTACAGGTTTGCAATGACCACAGAAAGGATTTGTAATTATAACTATTTCTAAATTAGAATCTTTATTTCCAAAAATGATTTCTTTACTATTATGAATAGTAGTATTTATTGATGGATTGCTCTTTAGCAGAGTAGAAAATAGGCTGTATTTTCTTTTAAATTTGTAATAATCAATTTTTGACTTTTTATTATCAAGAGCTTCAGTATATTTTGGTTTTATATAGCTCCAAATATTAAAAAAGAGAAGAAAACTTATTGCTACAGTTAGTAACTCTATAAGTTGAAAACTAGTAGTAAAATTAGAGAACATAAAAGGTAAAGCCGCAGAAATCCATAAAAGACCAGCTATACTTAAGCAAAGCAAACACCATTTCTTAACAACAATTGCTTGATAATAAATGGAATAAATTGTAATTGGAAAGCTAATAAGTCCAATAAGAAAGACAATATTTAACGATAGGTTTTGTATTGATAGGAAAAATATACTAAAGCTTAACCCAACAAAGTAAATTAAGCTAAGGTCACTCAGCTTATAATTTTTAAATATTGTGGCTCCTTTGGATGTAAGTACAGCATTACAATCTTTTTTTTCATCATTAGAAGAACAAAAAGCATCACCAATTGTATTTTTAATGCCAAACTCTTGTTTTACAATAGAAATACTTATAAGTATTCCAATAATTGATAATGATAATAACAAATATGATGTGACACTTGAAGTAGATTGAAAGAATATAAAGAGCGAACTGAATACAAGCAAAGTAAGAAAGATGTAATTAAATACACGATTATTATTTGCAGGTTTTATATTTTCATCTTTTTCAACAGCAAGAATAATTCCTGTGAATATTTCTAAGAATGTTTCTTTAGAAACCTTTTTTTTCTTTTTTCCCGAATCGTATAGGATGTACTCATCTTTTTTCTTTTCTGTTAAAATCAATTCCAAACCATTGCCACTATTAATTTGAGCGATAAAACAATTAGGCAATTGATCAAGAGTTTCATTGTTTACAGGAACTTTCGCAGCTACATTTTCGATATTAAAATGATCTAGAACACCTGTAATGGAATGTAAGCTTGGATATGAAGGATGACTTTGTATTTGAAATGCAAACTCCTCTTTATCAAAGGGAATAGCATTATTTTGCAAGAGTAGACTAGCGATTTTTAACATTTTTCTTTTTTTTTGTATCTAAAGTTAATACAATGTTATAGTCTTGTCAATCACCAAAAATGGTGAAATAGTAACATCCCTATTTCTAGGGAGTTATTGATATATCAATTAAATTGTTGATTTTAAGTAAGTTAATTATGGTAATAACACTTTTGTTTTACATATTTAACATTTATTTAAGAAAAAATTAACACTAAACTTCTCTGTATACTTTCTCAAAAGGAATTCTAAAACGCTCACCGTACACACCTTCGGGTTTCCGGATTCCACAACTTACAATCATATTAATTTCTGCTCCTAAAGGCAATTTTAAAACTCGTTTTACTCGCCAAGTATCTGAGCCTTCTGCAGCCATACTTAACATAAAATTCTCAGCGGCTAAAGCGCAAGTTTTATGAACTCCTTTTTCGTGAACGTGATGAGTCCATGAGCAGGATCAGAGATATAGATAGTGTTTTTTTTAATTTTATAAAGAACTACATAATGATTTTTGTTCCAATGAACAATACAAGGAAGTGGAGCTTCTAGTAATTTCTCATAAGAAAGTTTAACTCCCAGAGATTTAAACTCCATAGATTCAACAGCATCACTAAGCCCTAATAGGCTGCTACCTTCACGAGTAGTTTCACTAAGATCGCGTAATTGTTGAGTATTGATTACTTTACCGTAGTGTTTGGAGATAATCTTAACACAGGTAGGACCACAATCTTTGGCCTCAGTTTGTCTATAGGTGGGAAAATTTCTCAAATTTTCTTTTTTTGATATAAAACTACCTTACTATACTCATTAAGTAAATTTTAATAAGAGGTTGAAGCAATTTCGTTTGTGATTGAAATAATTGAAATATAAGAATTGTTTTTCATTATTTAATATTGAAATATCAATAAACTATCCTTATTGTTTGTTCTAAATTGTTTCTTGCATCGTTAAAGTATTACTGGATTCCTCATGCAATTCTTCAATAAAATAAATCAAGTCTCCTCTGTTATATTCTTTAGGGAATGATCGTCCATTAATTAAGATTTCAGGGGTGAAATTTATTTTGTTTTTTAGACACCAATTTTTTTGTTGTTGTAAAGAATTGTAATACTCTTCATTGCTGTGATGTGCTTCCCATTTTTGCAGCCATTCTTTTACAGGTTTTCCATCATAGATTTGACTCATCGCGGTAAGACAAATCTTCATTCCTTTATCTATATATAAACGTAATAAGTTACTAGCAATTTTAACTACATCACTTTCTAAATCATCGATAGGAATGTTAAATCGAACGATAATTTTTGCTTCATTTCCATAATGATTTAAAATAACTTCTAATACTTCATGTACAGGTCTACAATGACCGCAAAACGGGTTAGTAATTAAGACAATTTCTAATTTCGAATTTTTATTCCCAAAAACAATCTCGTCAATACCGCTAATCACAGTATCTTTTGGGTTGTTTTTATTTAGTAGTGTAGAGAATAGACTAAACTTCCTTTTGAATTTGTAATAGTTTATTTTGTAATCTTTGTTCTTAACGGCTTCGTCATATTTAGGTTTTAAGGTATTCCAAAGAAAGAAAACTGACAGGAAACTAAATAGTATTGTTAATGTGCTTTGTAGTTCAAGAGTTATGATTACATCTTGAAAGTAAAAAAAAGCCCCAGCTTGTGCCCATATAATTGCGACAATGCTCATGCATAAAAAGCACCATTTTTTTATAGAGAAAGCTTGATAGTATATTGAATATAGTGTTACTGGTAGGCTCAAAATACTGATTAAAAATAATTCTTGTAACGATAACCCTTGAAAGGAGAGCAATAAAATACTAGTTGCTAGTCCTGAAAAATAGAGTAAGCTTAAAGAGCTTAGTTTGTAACCTTTAATTACGTTAGCTCCTTTTGATGTTAATACAGCGTCGCAATCTTTTTTTTCACCTCCTGAAGAACATAAAGCGTCTCCAACAATGCTTTTAATTCCTAATTCTTGCTTTAGAATAGCAATACTAATGATTATTCCTACAAATGATAGTAAGGTTGAGATATAATAAATTGCATTAGAAAAGGTATTTAGAGATAAGGCAAATAGAGTGGATATTATTAATACAAATGTCTTGTCCTGAAATATGGCTACAGGTTAAAATTGAATTTATGCTGTTTTTAAATATACCATATTCGGTGTTTTATAGTCTAAAGATAAATGTAATCTTATTTCATTGTATAAATTAATTGC
>Ga0209833_1000330_pt1 | contig 35806 bp, 49 predicted proteins | sample COGITO_mtgs_1105_3_FD_184797 | JGI IMG/M metagenome (GOLD analysis project Ga0209833, IMG submission 184797) | Pelagic marine microbial communities from North Sea - COGITO_mtgs_110506 (SPAdes) (version 2) | ecosystem: Environmental > Aquatic > Marine > Epipelagic ... | reverse complement strand
AGAAAAAGTAACCGTGGAGTTAAACGGCCCTGAAGTGTGATATCTATAAACATTGGCGGATGCTGATGTTGCTGTTAACGTGTCTGCTGTTTGATTTCCGTCAGGTGCAATAGAAGAATCTGAGCTTACTGATGCATTAACTTTGGGCCAAGACGCATTACTGAAGTCCTCAGAGTACGTCACCAGATTAGTCCTAGCCTCACTCTCATGCAGCATACCTTCATTGGCCCAGGCAGTGCCGTTGTAAACGTGGTGGCCTACGCGGGGGAGGTAACGTGCGGCTGACGTTGTAGGAACGTATGAGTCACCACGGGCTGGGTTGTTCACCATGCCGCCGAGGTCGCTTCGGTAAGCTCTTGCGTTGCGAATTAATACAGTTTCTGTTCCTACCGCGCTCCATGTAGAGCCAGAGTTGTCTGCGTTAGCAATCGTTAAAGTAAAAAACTCCTCATCAGAAGCAAATTGAACTTCACACAAAAACCACCCATCACCTAAATCTTCTATAGACGCCGTATCACTTCCTTTTATTGTTCCAACAGACCCAGAGGAAAGATTAAAATATGCCCCGTCTGAATTAGGACTCGTGGAAGATAACGATATAAAAGAAACAGTCCCAGCCTTTGCTTCTATGGCTATATTGACTGGCCCTGTTGGGCCGCTGTGATAAATCCAGTGATTTCCAGTTCCAGTAGAAGCCGTCAAAGTTGTGTAGTCAGAACCTACTGAAACGCTGGCAGAAGCCTTATTCCATACCGCATTACTGAAGTCCTCAGAGTACGTCAGCAGATTATGCGGTGCCCACTTCAGCAACCCATCGCTGTCCACCATAGTGGCGTTACCACTGCGGTCGTGAGTGATCGCCTGGTTGAAGTTCTTGGTGCCGTTGGCTACGTACTTATTTATATCAAAGTTGAACGCAAGCGAAGGCTCCGAAGAGCCTACTGCGTTACCTGATAGCGCCTTCTTGACACTAACGCCAAGCCTGTTAAGCGCCCCAAACATCAGATCATCTCCGTTACGTAAGCCGTCCCAGTTGATCCAGATGTAATAAAGCTAATGGTGTCGCCTTCGTAAGTATGAATAAACTCTACGAAGTACGCAGGAAGGAAACAACTAGAAGTCGTAGCAGTACCTTCTATTGAAAAGTGAACGTCTTGTGAAGACACAACGCGGACTACACGATTAGACACAGCAGTGCTAGAAGCGGCTGTTCCTGATATGCTAATGGTTTGTGATGTAGAAGGACGAAGGACTTGAATAGGAGCTGAGTTTGCATCTCTTGCTAAACGTGACATAGGGTTCTCCTTGAGTCAGAAAATAAAAGGGGGTTTTTGAAAGGAACCCCATAACCTTACATTACTTACTCGTCAAATACAGCAATAACAAGACCAGCTTCAGGACGATACACTTGAACACCGTAAAGAGTGTCTGCTGTGTATAGAGTCGAGAGATACTCTTGCTTGTACTGAGTCTGTGAACGTACAGACATTTGCTCCGCATGGACAATTGCATCCTTGTGGAAGAACAAACAGCCACGAACATTAGCCTCAAGTACAGGACAGTTGCTAGAAACATATACGTCAACGCCGTACACGTTACCGATCAGACCAGACTTAACAGTGCGATCATCACGGAAGTCACTAGAAACGTAACGCTCAATACCCATGATAGTGCTACGAGCAGCAGGAGGGATAATCAACGACCGTCCTTCCATTGGAACGTTAGCATCATCAAGGATCTTGATAGCTTCACGGAAACCTTCGTCTGTGAAGTTGTCACCTGTAGCTACTGTAGAAGCAGCAAAGGTAGCAAGACCAGAAGAAGCATTAAAGTAATAGCTGTTACTGTTAACCCAGTCAGCGCCAGTAGGAGCAGATAGGTCAAGAGTGCCATCACCAAAACCAGTACCAGCATTCATCAGGTCAGTATCAACCTTTAGTGCCAACTGATAACCAGCATCTTCAGTATAGAACTGACGGAGGCTGTTAAGTGCCTGTACTTCTACGATGTCTTCAATGAAACGTGAGTATTCAAAGTGACGGTCGATTGCAATTTGAAGCTCTGTTTCTACATTAGCTTGAATTGTTACCGCAGTATCAGCAACCTTCGCTGATGCAGCACCACGAATGGGCTTGGGTACATGAATGGTGTCGCCTTTCTTGCCTTTCATACCGATCTTTTTGACAAGGGGAGACATTTTTAAATTCTTTTGGTACGCAGCAATTACTTCGTCACTCCAGATTTCTGGAATAAACGTAGCGGCAGCAGTTTTATTTACAATAGAACCCCCGCCAACTGTACCGGGATAAACTTGATTAGCCATGATAAATTTCCTTTTAGATTAGGTTAGCGAACACGACCCTCGGAGTATGCTTTAAATACCTCATCCGAGATAGCAGCATAACGATCCGGGTCTTCTCGCATCAGTTTAATAATATCAACCCTACGATAGATTTTGTTTTTTGTAGTTTGCCCAGAACCTCTAGCACTACCTGTATTCGCACTTTTCAACTGTTGTTTACGAGCTTGCTTTTCAACTGCTACGGTTTGTTCTGCTACTGAAGCACGTTCTTTCCAAAGCGTAAACAACTCATTAGCTGCATCGTAATCGTATGATTGATCGGCTTGAATAAACAATTGAGTTCTAATTTTTGAAGCCTTTATCCAATCTTGAAACTTAGAGTTAGACAGCACTTCTTTCATGTCTGGATGACTTGACTGAAGCTGTGATAATGCTGTTTCTTTCTTAGCTTTAAGCGTGTATTCCTTGGCTTCTAAAATACTAGGGTGATTATCAATTGCTCGGTTTACTGCTGATGCTGGATCAACAAAAAAGTCTACATCTTCATCAGGTTGACTGTTGTCATTTACTTCATTATTTATGGGTTGTGCTTTTATGTGATCGTCAACAAGTTTCCGTAACTCCCCAACCTCTGAGCCTTGCTGTCCTAAGAGTTTTTCAGCGTTTTGATGCATATCTACCAAGTCTTTTAGTGACTTGCCTTGATACTTCTCTGGTAACGCCTCTTCCTCTTGAACTGTTTCTTCTTGAGCTACCTCTTCTTGAGACTCAAAATCTTCAGCTTGATCTACAGAATCAGTTACAGTTTCTTCATTGTTCTCAACTTCGCTTCCATCTACTAATGTTGCTCTTGACATTATTTCCCCGCCTAATTGGTTATGGAGATTTATTTACGACCAGCTCTTTCGTGTTCTCGTAACCATTTTTGGTGACGACCTGGGAATTCTCCAGACGACCCATCTAGTACGCACGCCGTTGCTGATACGACCCTTGTAGAATTAGCACCACAACCACATCTGCTGATTGCAATGTCTCCTTCTACAAATTCTTCTGTTAGATGCCCATTACTGCATCTAAATTCATATACTTTAAGCATTATTTTTCTATATCTTCAAATGCATTGTTTACACCTACCTCAAAATTTAAGATAAACGACAATACATTTAACTGACCTTTGCGAAAATGCAAATCATCTGCATCTTTTACCGCGTCAACAGAGTTAATAATTTCTTTGTTTTGCTCTAAGTCACTGATAAACTGTTTCCAGCCTTCAGTTCTAAACAAATCAAAATAATTGTTATAGTACAACTCATGTGTAACAGTGTCTTCCATTATATTATACCACACTTTTAATTGTTTGTCAAGAGCTTTTGGTATTTTTACCTGTTTTCTTGTTAGTGGCTGTACGTTGCCCTCGCTTAGGAAGACTTGGTTTTGATTTAGATTTCTTCATTCCATAACCAGGCATAGCTTTCTCCTTTGCTGTTTTAGATAAATCTTCAAAATGGAAAAGTTTTACAGATGTTTTTGTATGTGTTTTGCCTGAGTGTACTGAACCGTCAGGCATTTTATGAGTACTTCCTTTGTGTACAGCACCATCACGACTATAGTGTTTTACACCTTTAGCCATCTAAATCACCATTTAACTTTATCAGCCCAATAAGCTGCTGACATTTTTCCTTTACTAATATTTCCAGCGTGTCGAGCTTTGAATGACTTTCGTCTAGCTTTTTCTGAAGCTGTAGAAGGATTTTTTCCAGCACCTGATACTCCTTGTTGTCCGAATCGAATTGTTTTAATTTTGTCGCCTTCTTTAGCAACTACTACGTGAGACTTCTTAGGATGGTTAGGAGTCCGCTTTGGCTTGTTGTATCCGCTTACTCCTGCTCGCTTTAACCTTGAGTCTTTTTCCTTCATTGTCCGAATCCTCCGCCTTGATTAGGGATTCTACCTTGGCCTCCACCTCCGACAGCCGATTGAAGTGTTCTTTGAATGCCTCGTTGATCTGGCGCACTAGCTGGTCGAACTCGTTCTGGGTCATTAGCATTTTTAGTTTCCTTTTGATCTACTTCGGCTTGTTTGATTAGTGTTTGAGCTATTTTAAGACGACGATCAAACTCTTTGTCATCTTGATCTCCTTCTCGTAAGTTCTTTGTTATAGCTTCAATCTTATCTATTTCAAGCTCTTGTGGCGCAAGCATAGTATCCATATCGTATTTCTTAGCTCTAGCCATAGACTCCTGTGCTTGACCCGTTAAGGCTGCTGTCTGGCTTTGTTGTAGTGCTAGCTGAACCTGCTGAATTTGCTGCTGGGCTTGTTCTGCTTGTGGATTAGGCTGTGATGCTTGTTTGAGAGTAGCGATAAGCTCTTCACGATTAGATAAATTCATGTTGTCTATAATGCTTTCAATCAAGATAGGGTACAGCGGTGACTGCTTATCCATAGTTTGCAGTAATTGAACTAGCTGAGTAACCTCGTATTCCCTAGCTATAATGCCCAGTGTTGACGTAGCGTTGAACTTGTAATCTGCTACTGGGTAATTATCAGGATCAAACTGCATGTACCTATAGGCCGCTTTCTTAACAAATGGAAGTAAAAACGACTGCTGAAAGTTTATTAATGTTCTCTTTTGCCGCTTAATTAGCGCACCAAGAGACATAGATATACCCGCAGCAGTAGCTTCACCGTTAACCTGACCGGCTAATCCTGCGCTATCTACTGCTCCAGTAGCTTGTTGTACCATTTGCTGTAAGGCTTGAGCCTGTGCAAAAGTAATTTGATTAACTTGACCAAAGTTAAAGGGCTGAAGTATCTCACGAGGATCGCCGTTAGTAAGGATCATCTTACCAGGACGCACTTCTGGCTTAGATCCCCTTGGAAGTCTTGTTGCGTCGATAGCCATCATCGGATGAATTGTTAGTGCTAACGCATCAATACGCGCTCTAAGCTCTGTATCTAGCGCCTTTTGGCTGTTATATCCCTTCTCACACACCCCACGACCCCAAAACATAGAGGGAACTACGTCCCAGGGAAAAGCAATAACGGGTCTATCTTTCATCATGTAGGGGTTTAACTCTGCTTTTAGCAGAAATTCACCGTTAGCTATAACAATAATAGCTTCAACATAAGCATTTTCTTCTTCAATATCTTCATCTATAGCATCTTGAAGAATAGTTTTAGGCACCAATCCATAATACTTAGTTAATCTAACTTGATCTTCTGGGTAAGTAGATAAGTCTTGATCTGGCTCTAAATCTGTATTTGAAGGGGCATTACCAATATAACCTTCATTATATACGCCCTGCTCTTGAAGCTGCTCAATGTGATGACGACCAACAAACTCATCAATAGCAACACCTAGAGCATCATCTACTGACGTAGCTACAGGATCAATTAAAAAGTTCTGAGGCATAATAGGACGTAACTTAACAACTACGCGATCAGTGATGTTTACACCTACAGCCTGTAGCTGACCATCCATTATGGGTTGAGTAGCTGGCTTCATCTCTTTAATTTCTTCTAAAACAATTTCACCAACGCCCGTTCCAAAGACCGCAGAGTTAATTAAGCACTCAGCAACAGCCTTTCTAACCATAGTATTTTCAAAGTCTTCGGTTAGTTTATTTCTAAGATACTGAACGTCTTGCGCTTCTTTATCATTAACATCATCCGCTATATTAAACCACTGACCACGGCCAAAGGTAGCCTCTTCGATCTCAGCTACGTTAGATTCTACGGCTTGCTGTAATGCTGGAGAGATGATACGTGAACGCTCAGACGCCCTATCAACGTCTTCTGCTGCCCAGATCCCTCGCCACAGACGGTAATACTCATCGAACTTGTCTCGGTAATTACTTTCGTAATCATCGCGCCAGTCTTCACATTTTTGCATAACCCAATCTTCGACTGTGGATTCCAGCATTAAAGGATCTGGACTATAAATTTCATCTGCCATTATAATATCCTACTAAAAATTTCTGAGTCTTCCACTATTAGTTGTAAGCTCTAAAGTTACAGCAACCTCAACTACTCCTACAGATCCGGCTTGAAATTTTACCGTTTCGTCTTCATGTAAAACAAACAAAGGGCCACCGCCATTAGATAATGAAATGTTGCTTGTCCCTGCTATAGAGGCAGCATCAAATATATAAATTTGTGGTGTTCCTTCTAAGTCCCAATACAAATCCACTGTATTTGTTGACACCTCGTGATTAGCAACAAAAATATATTTGATAATTGCAGAGTGGTTCTTGGGAACTTCAAACAACTCAGTTAACGTGGTATCTGTCAACGTAGCATGTTTTGTATACAGCTTAGATAATTGTTCACGCATTTTAGTACCCTGCCACAATATCTAAAATTTCAGGTTCATCAAAATCCCAATCACCAATACCATAAGGTACTTGAGCAAGCTGATCTACGTAACTAAGAGAATCAATAAGATCGTCATGTGTCAACGCATCTGGAAATTGATAAAGCTGATCTAAAAAACGAGCGTTCCATTCGCCTTTATTTAAAGTTATCATGCCGTTTTCAAAACGTCCTTGTAATGCCCACATAATTCTATCAGTTTTTTTCTTGTTACCGTGAGTCAGTGTTTGTATGGGGAAGAACTTGCTGTGTCTTCTTTGGAGATCCATAAGGGGTGAAGTAACGGCCTGTTTAGCGATTCCGCGTTCGATACCAACAGAAATAGGATTGTAATCTTTAACAGCTTTAAATATTTTGTTGGCTGTTTCATTTAAATCCCAACGTCCGTATATGATATTATCAACAAACCAATGGCCGTTGTCGCTTACTTTAACAACTGATATTGCCGTGTCGTCTAGTCTTGCGTTCTTACTTCTTGCTTTTCCTACTTCTTCAAAACCAGCTAGGTCAATAGCAACGTAGTAATCACCTGCGTCTTCAGAGTCTTTTTCACCGAATTGAACCCACTCTTCCTTAAACATCTCAGAGCCTTTAGACTCAAACGACGCCATGAACTCTTGACGAAACGCATAAGACGACATAGATCGTTTAGCTGCGTTTATTTCTGATTCTTTTAGAAACGGATTGTCGTAGCTAGTAAAGTGCCACGATTTCCACTCTGCATCTTTGGATATTTCAGAGTACTTGTACAAATCGTAGAAATGGTTACGACCCTTTGGAGTGCCTATAAAGATAGCAGGGGCTTCTTTGTCTGCACAAGCTGGCCTTAGAATTTCTTCCCAGACTTCAGCTTTGATGTCAGCGTATTCGTCTAGCACTAGGTAGTTAAGAGAAACACCACGCATAGTATCTGGACGGTCAGCGCCACGTAAACCTATCGTTTGTCCGTTAATTAACTCGATGTCAAGGTTATTTATGTGTGCCTTTTTAATAACACTATGCCCTAGTTCGAGCAACGTGCGCCACATAATCTGTCTTGCTTGCCCTTGTGTGGGCGCTACGTAAAACGTCCACGATCTAGGGTCATCACTTTGTAGAGCATTTATTAATAAACTCCAAGCGGCCAAGTAAGACTTACCACAACGACGGCCAGCAGCCACCACTTTAAAGCGTGTAGGGTCATTAAACACCTCCTGCTGCCAGTCTGTAAACTGTACGTCTAAATCAGTCATATTAATACAACCACATAACTGAAGAAGCACCTCTTGTGTCTAAATGCACAAACGTATCTGCAACGCCTATTCCTGTAAAGCCTAGTTTCATCGCTTCTTTTATTATTTTAAAACGGCTTGTACTGTCTAGTATTTGTACGTCAGCAGCAATTCCCTGTGCGTGTCTACCCGGTATAGCTTTAGCGGCCTCTATAGAGTGCGTAGGGTCACGATAGCCACTAGTAATCTTAAACGGGAACCCACAGTTATCACGTAAGCCATCTAACAAACGTAAGAAGTCCTTCTCCATGCGATTGTTTCCGGTTTCTTGACAGTCAAACTCTTCAATCTTGAAGTACTTCACCGGAGTCTCCATCTATAACGTCACCGCCGATATTAGCCGAATTAACACCAGTAATGTTGATTTGTATAGCGTTGCGTCCTCCGCTTTGCATTACTTCCTTTTCAAAAGCTCCTACAGGCAGTATACGGTCCATTACTAGTTTCCAGGCGGATGACTGGTTTTTATGGTCGTCATCTAATGCTGCGTTAAAGATGGACTCTAATACTTTAGCTGACTTAGGACTGGCTAACATCCTAGCCTTGTACTCATTTATGATCGCTGCGTCGCCTTTTGGTCGGCCACGAACACCCCTGTTTCCTTTTTTAACAGCCGCCAATGCAGTCTTTTTCGGACGGCCACGGCCACGAATAGATTCTTCTGACACTATAACATCCTCATATAGAACTATATAGAAACTTGACCGTGCCTTGACAACATAAAGGACCATGACCATCGACATTAACGTTATATTTTATATATTTTATCCTTAATGCTTTTATGTTGTCATGGTGTTGTCAAGCATTAGCGGCGCGGTCAAGTTTCTCTTTAGTTAAATGCTTATCTATACAGTATATTATATCATACTTTTCAGTATTTGTCAAGAACTATTTAGCTATTTGTAAACTATTACCAGTATCAACACTTCACCTTTTTTGTTATCATTAGCAGCGCAGTAAGTCTTTGATCTATTTAGACTATTTAGTTGCAATATGCAATGCTATTTAGGTTCTATTTTGCCTCTTTTTTGTGGCTGTGCAGGTACAATAATAATCTACAGCAACATCGACCCTCCCCCGTCCCTAAATAGTAACACGAATCATTCTCATTAGCGTTATTGTTAGCAACAGACTACGCAGATGCGAATGAGAATCATTATCGTTTAGCCAGGTGCGAATGAGAATCATTATCATTACTATTTAGATCTGCATTATCAGAGCGTGTGAGTCTGTGCTGGTACTGTACAGCCATACAGTACTGTACAGCCACACAGTACTGTACATCCATACATGTAGTGATTCTATACAGGTTTGCACTGTTGGCATGGTTCGTGCTAGGCAATATAAATTGTTTTTGTTATTCCAAAATGTTTCTAAAAAATGGTAATAATTCCTATACATTGACGCAAATATCTATAGACTAGCTACACCGGCTTAGGAAAGCCCCGCGCAAGATACCTTGCAACGGTCACCGAGTACTTATAAGCCCAACCGCACCCTAGCGGGTTTTTAAAAGGGGCTTCGCAGCGGGTCAGTAGTGCAGCGTGTGCGTATCGGTCGAGGGTATCCAACACCGAAAACGAACTGCACAAACACCCAAACACACGGAAGCAGCCGACACACTAAACAAGCGGTGTAGTCACAATGGGGCAGACAATCCCGTGACACATTGCACCGCTCAGGTTTGGGGTGTCACTAGTGAGCATTGCGGTGTTCACTACTGACAAACTAAACGGAGGCTTTATGCAAACATACGCACAATTGAAAGAAGTAGCAAGCCGCTACCGTGAAACAAACGACTGTACCGTAAGAGGCATTGCAACGTTGTTTGGCTGCACTTATGGCGTGGCACATCGAGCGCTTTCGAAGAATGGCAGAAAACACCGCCAAGGCGCACGGTGGAGCACGATAGACAAGGCATTAACGCAACTGGCGGAGCGCTTCGGTGTTACGCTGGAAGAGCGCGGGATGCCACAGGCGCGGTTACAGTGGGCGCGTTACAACGGCATAGAAACGCAAACTATTGCGCGGTTTATAAAAAGGAATCCGACAGGCTCTTATTTGCTTTCCATGAACGGACATGTGGCGGCAGTTCGTGACGGTGTTCTATACGACTGGACAGCCAAAACGGCGCAGCGTAGGCAAGTTGTTGGATACATTAAAATCAGCGAAGAGGGTTAAATTATGGCGTCACCTATTGACTACACCGTCACACTCGCAAAGCCCAGTAAGGGTGAAGTATACACCGACACTTTCCACTGGTACGATTATGACACGCCCAGCGATTTACGTTTAGCCGTGGCAAACTACTGTAATGAATCGGTAGAATTAGGCTGGGAAGTAGAGGCATTTGACAGCAACAGTAAAATTATTTTTACATTTAAACACGAGGGTTAAACGATGACAGACTACAACGGCAATCAATGGCCCGGTATATGGGTAAACACTTACAACGATATGACTCGCTTGATTGAGTCTACATATTGCGATGAATTAAGAGAGACTTATTTAAACCAGCGCCACGCGTTTTATGTGCTGTGCGCTAAAATACTAGCGGAGGAAACAGCATGAGCGACAATACTTACAACGGATGGCACAATCGTGGCCCGGTCAGTAAGGGGCATTTTCGAAGATTACCGAACTATTGCGGAGGAGCAATCATGATGGACTACTCAAACATTAAAAAGCGCATCGTCAATTTTACCGACAAGGCATTCACTAGTAGACGCTATGCCATCGCTAACGAATACGGTACCATAGCGTTCGCGTACGGGAACTGTGAGCAGGATGCGCTTGACGCGGCTGCCGATAGCGGACACTTAGACAGTGAACGTATGTCGCCAGACGATTACAATGAATACTCTGATAATGGATGGGATGATTCGTTCTGTTATCTGGGCAACAGGAGTGAGCCATTTTGGTGCCAATACTTACATATTAGGGAGGTTTAGACATGACAGCACATAGACACGCGGAAATCATGGTGATGTACGCACAAGATGCATTGGAAACAAGTAGGCCGTGGGACCGGTGGCGCGTGCGCGTTAACAAGCGCTGGCACGACTTACGCGAAAATCCGCAGTGGATATCGGAGCTTGAGTACCAGCGCAAGCCGCGGACTAGTCGTGAACGGTTCGAGGACTGGGCGCATGATGATGCGGACTTAGAATCATTCTCTGATTCATATCGCAGTCCGCTTACTAACGCAGCATGGGAAGCGTGGAAAGAAGCCGAACGGCAAAAAGAAAAAGAATGGACGGAGAACGACGAAAATCATTAATAGAACGGTAAAATTATATTTACATTTAAACAAGAGGGTTAAACCATGCTTAAACTTTCAAAGGCTTTAAAAATGCCGTGCCGTTCGTGGTCGCTGCAAGCGCTAGACACTTGTCCAGGTTCGCGAGATAAAAGCGGAGAACTTGTTCCGGCTTGTTCGGGATGTTATGCAACGGACGGTAATTATCGTTTTAAGAACGTTAAATCGCCGCGCTTACATAATAGAGAAGATTGGAAGCGCGCGCATTGGGTTGATGATATGGTCGCTGAATTAGACAATGATCGGTATTTTCGGTGGTTTGATAGCGGCGACGTTTACGATGTCAGGTTAGCTAAAAAGATTTTTGAAGTATGCGAGCGCACGCCCTGGGTTAGTCATTGGATACCTACGCGCATGCACAAATTCGCAAAGTTCAAGCCTGTACTTTCCGAGCTTGAAGCATTACCGAACGTGGTGGTTCGCTTGTCTAGCGACTCAATAACGGGAGAGACTATAAGAGGCGCGACTACTTCGACAATTACAACGCTTGACAATGTGCCAGAAAATGCGCAAATATGTGAAGCATACACGCGAGAAGGCAAGTGCAAAGCGTGCCGCGCTTGCTGGGATAAAACCGTGCAAGTGATAGCCTACATTGGACACGGTCGCTCAATGTTGAAACAGCAACGGAACGCTGACATAATTGCGGCAGCATAACTTTAAAGGAGTTTTAATTATGGAAAGGGTAACCGAGGAATTTATAACGAGTATGGTGTGGGCATTCCATGAGGTTCTAGACAAAGAGCTCGAAGTTAAGCCGCACAATTACAAACACCCATTGCGCAAAGTTGTAATAAATAAGAGGATGAAACGCGCATTAGGGCGCGCAAACATTAGAGGGCGTCTTGAGATAGCCGGTTTTTTTGTTGGGCTGGAAAAGACAGAAGACAACCTTGACCAATTATTTGACACTATCATGCATGAATTGGCGCACCTTTATGTAGGCATTCAAGAAGGGCATAACAAAAAATGGCAGCGCATGGCGCTTTACATGGGCGCCAGGCCTGAAAGAGCGGCGAGGGCCAACGATGACATACAAAGAGCAACGCAGCCGCCATGGCTATTGGTAGCTACGCTATCGTCGGGCAAAATAGTAAAATGCAAAACGGCGTACAAAAGGACGTTTAAGTATTTGGAACGTCCAAGCGCCTATAGTATAAGCGGCGAAACGGTTCAAAGTTTCCAATGGATTAGACTATCAAAGGCGGCGTGAACGTGCCGTGCTTGCTGGGGGCATACATGGGCTAACAAGGAGTCAATATGATTGACGCACAGGAATTCACAGTGTACGCTACGTTTCTAGTGGTAATGATTATTTGGATTGAAATTAAGGGGATAGACTAATGAGTACAGATAAGAACAAGGTAGGGACGCTATTGGTGCGTGCCTTGAAAGAAAAAGAGAGCGACGACCGCAGCGCGGCAGAGATCTTTGCGGAGATGTCGGCGCTAGTCGCTGACTTTCTGGACAGCACCGACAACTTGATTAAAAAGGAGCCAGGATGCCAACGCTGATAGAAAGCTTAGTTATGTTAGTTATAGGTGGTTTGATTTGCTATGAACTTTATTTATTGATGGAGGGCGACGAATGAAAGGTGTTTTTGAGTATGAGGGTGGCGACATGGAGTATATTGTTGAATGGGACATGGACGATGGGGTGATGTTCTGTGACGTTTTCATAGTAGCAAACGGAAAGGTCAACGTTAACTATAATCTCTATCCAGCGATTACTGAGCGCATTTACTCGACGGCACACGACTACTACTGGGAGCGCCAATGAACCAGTTAGAAACGTATCATAAACTGTGCGGTGTAATAGTCGCGCTCATTCACCTTCGTGATAGCAACACGGACAACCCTGGTGTAGCGTTAGCGTATGACAACGCATGCATTATGATTGACGACATCGCTGACACGCTGTACCAAACAGGCATAGAGCAGGATGAGAAAGCTTGACACCAATCCAAATACATGCTAAAATATTACTATAGAGTAAACTTTAAAGACAAACATTATAATAAACTTATTATAGTTTTATCTTTAAAGACTCTTTAAAGAGGTTGTTATGAAAGCAAAGACGCATCAAAGCTGCCCCGACTGTGGGCATCACAAATGTTTAATTATTAACGCGGATGGTTCATCGTACTGCTTCTCGTGTGGTGAGCGCGGCACAGCGCAGGGCGGTGTCAGTTACGCGCACCGTCCAGAATCAAAGAAGCAATTTAACGCCAAGATACTGACAGGAAAATACAGCGCCATCATTGACCGACGCATACAGCGAGACACCGCAGAAAAGTACAGTGCTATAGTCGATGGTGATCGTGTATTGTTCGGGTATTACGATGAAGGTAACGAACCCGTGGCAGCCAAGGTGCGCTACCCTGACAAACGTTTCGTTACGGAGGGTGACTGGACCAAAGGTGGGTTGTTCGGTCAGCAATTGTTCAGCGCAGGTGGACGTTACATAACCATAACAGAGGGCGAGTACGACTGCATGGCTGCGTTTCAGATGTTCGGAAACAAGTATCCTGTCGTTAGTGTGCGCAACGGCGCTCAGTCTGCCATTAAGGATTGTCGTAATCAGTTTGAATACCTAAACAGTTTTGAGAATGTTGTCATTTGCTTTGACAGTGACGAGCCTGGACAGAAGGCTGCGAAGGATGTCGCAGAATTATTCGGCAACAAGGCTAAGATAATGAAGATGTCAGACGGCAAGGATGCCAACGAGTACCTGCTCAACGCCAAGGCTAATGTGTTTGTAAAGCAGTGGTGGGAGGCAGAAACGTTTACGCCTGACGGTATCGTGCGACCGAGTGAGTTACTTGCTGCTATCAAGGTGCCGCTGCGTAGAGGTCCGACTTCCTACCCATTCCGCCAACTTGATAACATGTTATACGGAATCCGCCCGGCTGAACTGGTGACGCTGTGTGCTGGATCTGGGCTGGGCAAGTCAACCATCCTTAGAGAGCTTGTCGTAGCCATGCTGAAACAAGACAAGGATGGGTGCATGGGTCTTATGTTCCTAGAAGAAACGCCTGAGAGGACGTTACGGGGGCTTGTAGGGTTAGAAATGAACAAGCCTATACACTTACCTGACTGCGAGTACTCACCGGAGGAGGTTGACAGGGTGTACCGCGCCACTAACTACGAGAACAGAGTATTCTTTTGGGATGCTTTCGGCAGCAACGAAATCGAACGTGTGCTGGGACGGATGCGGTACATGGTGAAGGGCCTGGGTTGTCAGTTTATTGTACTTGATCACCTGTCTATACTGGTTTCCGACCAGCAGAACGGGGATGAACGCAAGGCGATTGACATGATTATGACCAAACTACGCATGTTCGTACAGGAGATGCGGATCACCCTACTGTTAGTGTCGCACCTGAAGCGTCCAGACGGTAAGTCTTTGGAGGATGGTGCGGCGACAAGTCTCGGCATGTTACGAGGCAGCGCAGCTATTGCACAACTATCGGATGCAGTGATAGGTGCAGAGCGTAACAGTCAAGCAGAGGATGCAGAAGAACGTAACACTACCAAGCTGCGTGTACTGAAGAACAGGTTCAGCGGGAAGACAGGGCCAGCAGGAAGGCTAGTCTACAACGAGGACACCGGACGCTTAACAGAAGAGGAGAATGCATTGTGAGATGTAAAGCGTGCAACGTAGAACTGTCAGGTTACGAAGCAACCCTGCGCTGTGCCAATACAGATGCTTTCATTGACCTGTGCATGACATGCTTGACAGCAGGTGGTGATGTTAACTATAGTGATCGTGCTGATCTTAGATCACTCGCTGACTTACCAGAACTTAATAGCTTGTTCGATGACTTGGAGCATTACGATGAGTAACATGGGTCGCTGGATAATTAAACAGGAAGAAGACAATGAAATACGCCGTGCTGGATATAGAAACGACATTGGACTGGAAGAAGATACACCTAGCAGGAGTGTATCTACCCGACTCTGGGAAGAATATTGCGTGTTACAACGCTACACAACTAAAGGAAGCCTTGATCGGTGTATCCACGGTGATCGGCCACAACCTGATTGGCTTCGATCTGCCTAGACTTGAAGAAGTCTGGGGTTTTTCTTGGACGGGTGACATCAAGGATACGCTAGTACTCGGTCGTTTGCTTGATCCGTCCATCGATGGTGGTCACTCACTGAAGCAGTGGGCTATGCGTACCGGCGAAGAACTCAAGCAAGAGTTTTCAATCGAGGCGTTTGACGGTCCGCTAACGGATGAGATGGTTGAGTATTGTTTGACAGACTGCCGCGCAACATGGAATGTCTATCGACATATAGTGCAACGCCTTAAAAAGCTAGACTTCAGTGAGCAGTGTCAGCAGCTAGAGCATGACGTAGTCGCGATCATTTCAGAGCAGATCAGAAACGGCTTTGCGTTTGACTTTGACCTGGCGTGTACGTTACATGCTCAACACGAACAGCGCATGAACGCTATCGAATCTGAACTGCAAGAAGTATTCCCGCCCATCGTTGAAGAGCGTTGGTCTGAGAAGACAGGCAAGCAGTTAAAGAATAAGGTAACAGTGTTCAATCCTGGTTCTAGACAGCAGGTAGCAGAGCGTTTGGATGTTGTATGGAGTGAGCTAACACCATCAGGTAAACCAAAGGTTGATGAAAGCACACTAAAGCCACTGCAACACATACCAGAAGCTGCGCTGGTGCTGGAGTATTTAACAATCAGTAAGCGTATCGGTATGCTCAAGTCGTGGATTGATTCCGCTAAAGGAAAACGCATACACGGTTACGTCAATACGTGCGGCGCTGTTACTGGGCGCATGACACACAGCAAACCAAACATGGCGCAGATACCATCTGAGTCTAAATATCGTGAATGTTTCACAGTCGAGGAGGGTAACGTGCTAGTCGGTGCTGATGCTTCAGGTCTGGAGCTACGCTGCCTTGCACACTACATGAAAGATGAAGAATACATCAAAGAATTACTTGAAGGAGATGTACACACAGCAACGCAACAGGCTGCTGGACTTACAACAAGATCTGATGCTAAACGTTTTACCTATGCTTTATTGTATGGAGCAGGAAACGCAAAGCTTGGATCTATCATCGGAGGAACTACTAAAAATGGCAAGCGAGCTAGAGATAGATACCTACGAAACATGCCAGCTTTTGGGAGGCTGGTCAGAAAGATTGAGTCTCTTGCTTCAACAGGCCGCGTACCCGGAGTTGATGGCAGACAAGTATGGATCAGACATCAACATGCTGCACTGAACACACTGTTACAATCGTGTGGTGCTATCATTATGAAACAGGCGTTAGTCATAGCTAAGGACAGATTATGTAACGTGCCGCACAAGTTTGTTGCTAACGTGCATGATGAGTTCCAGGTTGAGACTACGCCAGAACACGCAGAAGCCGTAGGGAGGGAGTTAGTAAACGCAATCATCGAAGCAGGTGAAGTACTGAATCTGCGCTGTCCGTTGGACGGTGCGTATAAAATTGGTAAAACTTGGGCAGAAACGCATTGAGTATTATCAATATCCGTGGTATAATATTATGGTAGTAAACAAAAAGGAGAAAGTTATGACTGATAAACCACAACCGATCACACTCAAGGGAACTCTGTACTGGGTTGAACGTCACAAGCTGAACAAGTTTAGCGACAAGTATCAGATTGTACTGGGCAACCTCAGTGACAAAGCCGTTGAAGCGTTGGATAACATGGGCATTGCTGCTGCTAACAAAGGCGATGAGAAGGATTCGTTCATCACCATGAAGAGCAACAACCCAATGCGTGTTACAGACGCTGACGGCAACGAGTTCGACTCAGACGTTATGATCGCCAATGGCAGTGAAGCTGTCTGTGTTGTCGGTTACTACGACTGGTCTGTCGGTACAGGACGCAGCCCTAGCATGATCAAGTGCAAGGTAACGAAGCTGATCGAATACGTTGACGACCCCGTTGATGAGGCTGCTGCCTTGTGATCTTGATTGATGGGGACATAGTAGCATACCGCTGCGCTTACAAGTCTAAAGATGATCGTGCAGAATATGCAGCATACAGCGTAGGCTCCTACCTGTCCGATCTTATCAGCGACCTGTATATCCTCATCGAAGACGAGCCTGAGTACCGTGTGTTCCTCACGGGAAAGGGCAATTTTCGACACGAGTACGCAGTCACTGCTGGCTATAAGGAAAACAGAAAGGACAAGGAGAAACCCGAACACCTTGCTGTTATCCGTCAGTATCTTATTGATGAATGGGAAGCCGTTGTTAGTGACGAGGAAGAGGCAGACGACTTGATTGCCATTGCCGCCACCCAACAGCCAAGCATCATCGTCAGCATCGACAAGGACTTTAATCAAGTTCCTGGCAAACACTTCAACCCTAACACTGGCAAGCTATACAATGTCAGCGAAGAGGATGCTGTCAAGTTCCTGTATGAACAAATCCTTACGGGCGACCGCGCAGATAACATCATGGGAATCAAGGGCGTTGGTCCAGTCAAGGCTAAGAAAGCATTAGCAGACTGTGTTACAGAACGTCAGATGTACGATGTGTGTGTTGAAATGTACGGCGGTGACGAACGTGTCATTGAAAACGGTAGGCTTCTGTACCTGCGACGCAAAGAGGGAGAGATCTGGAATGCGCCGAACGCTGAGTAACGTACCAAAGGGCTTTGACTCGTGGCTTGAGTGGGATCTGGCGCAAGTGCTGGTCAATTGTGACTATCACCCCTGTGCCATTTCTTACGTCCAATATAAAAACTATTACCCTGACTTCACATATAAGCAAGGTGATATAACGTATTACATAGAAGCCAAAGGGAGGTTCCGTGACAAACCAGAGGCGCGTAAGTATGTCGATGTCAAGAAAGCTCTCAAGCCAGAGGAGGAATTGGTATTTGTCTTCCAAAACCCAGACAACAGAATGCCAGACGCAAAGCGAAGGAAAGACGGCAGCTTTTACTGCATGTCAAACTGGGCAGAGCGACACGACTTCAAGTGGTACACCCCTAAAACCATGCCAGAGGAGTGGAGACAATGACACGCCATCTAGTAATACCTGATACACAATGTAAACCGGGAGAGTCACATGAGCATCTGCGCTGGGCTGCGCGTTACGCTGTTGCAGCAAAGCCTGATGTGATTATACATTTGGGCGATCACTGGGATATGCCTAGCCTTTCTTCGTATGATGTAGGTAAGAAGTCGTTTGAAGGACGGCGTTACGCTTCTGATATTGAGGCGGGTAACCAAGCAATGACTGCGTTTATGAAAGTTATACGAGACGAACAGAAGCGCCTACGCAAACATAAGAAGCGCATCTGGAAACCAAGGTTCGTGTTTACACTGGGCAATCACGAACACCGTATTAACCGCGCAGTAGAGAACGATGCAAAACTTGAAGGACTGATGAGCTATGAAGATCTTAACCTCAAGGGCTGGGAAGTTTATCCGTTTCTTCAGCCAGTTATTATTGACGGTGTTGCTTATTGTCATTACTTTACTAGCGGGGTCATGGGTAGGCCAGTCAGCAATGCAAAGCTTCTACTCCAAAAGAAACACATGTCAGCCGTCATGGGACACGTTCAAGACAGAGACATTGCCTTCGACCGAGACGCATCAGGAAAGAGAATGACTGCGTTGTTTGCAGGTATCTACTATCAGCACAATGAAGAGTATTTGAATCCGCAGACAAACGGATCTTGGTCAGGACTCTGGATGTTTAATGAAGTAAAGGACGGTGCGTTTGACGAGATGCCTATAAGCATTGCGTATCTGCGGAGGCGGTATGCCTAGAACATTTGATGAAATGCTAGAACTTATCGGTAACAACATTGACGAGATTACGTTACTGGAAGTACTAGAAATAAACTCAGAGGATATTGTTATAGCTTTTGCTGATCGAATAAAGAATAATATGGAAAAATTTAACGGCTTGGAGGAAGATATTGATGACTTCTAAATTTGGTAATTCACTAGACGACGCTACGCCAGAAGAATGGGACGCCGCAACATCTGCTTTTACGGTTCACCCCTCTGATTTAGTTATTGAAGAGCCTGTAAAAGAAAAACAGTTCGATGCCGTCGCACGACCGGATCACTACAACACTGGCTCAATAGAGGCCATAGAAGCAATCAAAGCATCTATGCACCCGCAAGAGTTCAAAGGTTATCTCAAAGGTAACTGCATGAAGTATTTATGGCGGTACGAATACAAAGGCAAACCAGTTGAAGACCTCCGTAAATGTCGCTGGTATCTTGAGAAGCTGATCGAGGAGAACTTATGAAGAAACGAAAACTAGAAGATACCCTCAGAGCAGTATTTATCTGCCTAGACAATATAAATTATCTCATTAGTAAACAGAAATCAGGGGCATACGCAAGACATGTTTTGTTGGACGCCATCGAAGGAGAACTCAAAACAGGGGCATACGAAGACGCGGAAAAGCTTTTAATTAAGCTGGGGGAAGACCTATGCGATACTATGGATTAAACTTATACGGAGAACAAGCAGACTGCATGATAAAAACGAGGAATAAATAATGAAGGTCGTTGAAGGTAACTTCGGTAAGCCAACAGATAACGAGAGCAAAGCCTCTGAGATGTTTCAACTGTTAGCTGCTCACTGCGCAGAGGAAGAGGCAGAGGGTGCTGATATACAGGCTGTGGTGGTGACTTTTGTAGAGGGTGAAGCACTAGCTGTGGCCTCAACTGTTAACTACCCTGATGGCGCATACATGCTTCTCTCGATGGGGAAAGACAGCATCATGGAAAGTATACTAGGAGGAGGAGAATAGATGGACGCCTATCAACAATATATAGCAAAATCACGTTACGCACGATACCTACCAGAAGAGCAGCGGAGGGAGACATGGGAAGAGACGGTTAATAGATATGTGCAGTTCTGGATTGACCGTGGAGCTTTGAAGGGTGAGGATGTAGCTGTTGTCAATGAGGCCATCACGAATCTGGAGGTCATGCCTTCAATGCGAGCGTTAATGACAGCGGGTTCAGCACTCGACCGGGATAACGTAGCTGGATTTAACTGTAGCTACCTACCGATAGACCACCCTAAAGCGTTTGATGAAATGATGTACGTACTTATGTGCGGCACAGGTGTTGGCTTCAGTGTTGAACGCCAGTACATATCTAAACTACCTGAAGTAGCGGAGGATTTCCATGACACGGAGAGTATTGTACACATCGCGGACAGTAAAATTGGATGGGCAAAGGCATACCGAGAGCTTATTGCCATGCTCTATACAGGTCAAGTGCCAAAGTGGGATACAAGCAGAGTACGACCTTCTGGTGCAACCCTCAAAACCTTTGGCGGCAGGGCGTCTGGCCCAGAACCTCTTGAGGATTTGTTCCGCTTCACCGTTGAAGTCTTTCGAGCAGCTTCTGGACGAAAGCTTAGTTCCATCGAGTGTCACGATATCTGCTGTAAGATTGCGCAGATCGTCGTTGTTGGAGGCGTTAGGAGAAGTGCACTCATCAGTCTCAGTAATCTTACCGATGATCGAATCCGACGAGCCAAAAGCGGAGAGTGGCACGTAGCTAACCCGCAGCGTGGTCTAGCAAACAACTCAGCCTGTTACACAGAGAAGCCTGATTTCGCTGCGTTTTTAAACGAGTGGAAGAGCCTGTACGAATCTTACTCAGGCGAACGCGGAATGTTTAGTCGTGTTGCTAGTCAGAAGCAAGCTGCAAAGAACGGTCGTCGCGATGCAGATTGGGACTTCGGTACTAACCCGTGCAGTGAGATTATCCTACGTCCCTATCAGTTCTGTAATTTGTCTGAAGTTGTTGTGCGTCCAGCCGATAGTCTCAAGGATCTCAAACGGAAAGTACGAGTTGCCGCTATCCTTGGAACTCTTCAAGCAACCCTAACAGACTTTCGTTACTTGCGTAAGACATGGAAACAAAACACAGAAGAAGAAGCCTTACTGGGTGTCTCGTTAACAGGCATTATGGATCACCTCATCTTATCAGGAGCTAAAGATGAAAAGCAGCTTAAAAAGTGGCTCACAGAGATGCGTGATGAGGCTATACAAACAAATAAAGAATGGGCTAAAAAACTTGGGATTAATCCTTCTACTGCTGTTACTGCTGTTAAGCCCAGTGGTACTGTCAGTCAGCTTGTTGATTCTGCTTCGGGTATACACCCTAGATTCTCAAAACAATACATAAGACGAGTAAGAGGTTCTTCTGACGATCCTCTGTGTGCCGTCTTAGAGGCCGCAGGAGTGCCTGTAGAGGACGATGTAATGTCACCCAATACCAAGGTATTCAGTTTCGTACAGAAGGCTCCAGAGGGCGCTGTGTGCACGTCAGAGATGGGTGCTATGGAACAGCTACGGTTGTGGAAGATATACCAGGATTACTGGTGTGAACATAAGCCAAGCATTACTGTTTACTACAAGGACTCTGAGTTTATGGAAGTAGGACAGTGGTTGTATAACAACTTCGATGACGTATCTGGTATCAGCTTCCTACCTTACTCAGAACACACGTACCAACAAGCACCCTATGAGGAGATCGACAAGGCCACCTATGACAAACTAGTGAAGGACATACCCACGGTTATCGACTGGGATGTCATTGAGAACGAAGATAAAACAGAAGGTTCTCAGACGCTGGCTTGTGTAGGAGGCGCTTGCGAGATATAAAATAGTGCGCTATACGTAGTAACTGTAGCCGTTGAATCCGTTGCGCATCTTTTGTTCACGCTCTTGGATATCTTCGTTGCTTTTGCTGGGGGTGGCACACGTTTGCATCCCCATTTCTGCCATCTTAATAGACCGCTGTCTCTCTTTTTCTGACTTCATGTAGTGATCCATTGACATGTATTCTTTTTGATCTTTCATTTTGTTACTCCTTAGTTTTGTTACATTCTTTTATGTAATCACCTACAGGCGCTTGCGAAATCTAGACTATAGCTGTTTTTTTATAGGCATCTTCAAGAATAGCATAAGCATCGGGACGCTTAGCCATAAACTCGTCTAATCTACCAGACCTCTCTAAGTTCCGATAAGCCCTTGCTTGACTGTCTACACTAGAAGACTTAAATGCCTCTCTCTCTTCCTGTTTAAACGGTACTGCGAAAGATCCTTGAGCAGACTCTGATAGTATCTCACCTGAAATAATGCCAAACGCCTTTAGAACTTCTTCTGGCGTTGTGTTACTTTTTGGCATAAGCTCTTTTAGTCTACTAGCGGATTTTTCTGGGTCTAATATAAACCTTACAAACGCTTCGTTGTTATTAGCATTCAAAAGGTTGTTTGCGCTGTAAAAAGCAGCTTGGGCAATACCACCACGCTCTGCAAATTCCCTACCTTCTGTCCCTAAATACTTAGTTAAAAGACCCTCTGTTTGTGATATTTTAGGTATAAACTTTAGTAAAAACTCCATTTTTTCCATTGCAGCTTTCTGCTGCGCTGGGTCTTTCAAGCTACGTATGCCTTTTACCATAGCTTCTTTAGCTTTCGTGTTACTAAAGTTAGAAACGAAAGATGAAGAAGAGTTTATATTAGGTATTATGTCAGAACCGCCGCCCCTTTTTAGTGCTTCTAGAACCTCTATGGCCGTCTTTTCACGCTGAGAAGAATCTACAGCTAACCTGTAGTTGTCAGAAACGCCTGTAGCTGCTGTTCTCATTCTGTCTTTTAGCTTTATCAAGTAGTCAGCAGTATCTGTACCCGGAACCTTATCAATCTCAGATTGAAGTTCTTTTATTATAAAATTAAACCTACCAATAGAGTTAACTGGGTATCTAGTGTATGCCTCTCGTGAGCCCGGATTATTCATTACTCTAGTGACTATATCTTGAATGATAGGCTCTTGTCTAAACTGAGCTGATATTTTTTGAGGCAGTCTTTCTACAGAAGCTGCGTCAAACAACCTTCCAATCGTTAGCGGTATCTGTTCTTTTCCCTCTGGAATGATAGTTGAAACTAAATCATCCACGAGTTCGTTCATTGTTTTAGCGTTAGATCCTATAACATCAGATATAAACCTTGCAGTGTCTTCTGAAAATACCCCAGATATGTTTTTTTCTTGCGCCGCTAAGCCAACATCTCCAGTAGCAGCTCCTGGTGTTACCACCAAGCCTCTTTCAGCTCCTTGCTGTATAGTCTCTGCGCCCTGTTGTCTAGTGACTAAATCAGGGGCTATTCTACCACCAGATACTGATGTCTCTCCTAGTCCACCAGTTATCCTAGAGTAGAGATTACCCAATCCTAAACCCGCTCCAGCAGCTATTGGAGCCAATGTCGCCCCAAGAGACGTATTTAAAAACCTAGCAGTACTAAGTGGGCCCGCTGTTTCTGGGTTATCTACAAAAGTAAAAAAGCCACCAGAACCACTAATAGCTGCCGATCTTTTAACAGTCTGCATAAAAGTAGCGCCTCTAGTTGCTATTATCTCTGCAACAATAGGAATTATGCTAGATAGAGTATCCCTAGTAAATTCTTTAGCGATTCCCATATCTCCACTGTTTTCTAAGGCCAGTACTTGCTTAGTAAAATCAGCGGTAGATCCTTTAGGCAAAGCCCCATAAGATTCAGCCAAGGCCATAAAACCTTGGGGTATTCCTGCTACGGCCCTTATTCCCCCAGACTTAAATACATCAGCCCAAGTTGCTTGCTTTGCTTTTTGGGTTTCTTCTTCAGAATATTGATTAAAGAGGTTTGTTATGTCATCCGTAGATATTTGAGTCTGCTCAGGAGAGTCTTCTTGTTCATTTTGCTGCTCCTCAAACTGCCTTTCTTGAACAGACAAAGGCTCTTCAAACATAAAAGATAAGTCAGTATTCGACATCTTTAGCTTCCTTACATTAAAGGTACGTAAACAGCGTCAAACTTTTCAAACGCCCTTTTAATAGACGAATGTGCTGTTAAATTATCCCTAGAGTTCCTTCCACCTTCTACTATATCTTTATAAGTAGTTAACTGACGAGTTCCGTCAGGCCCGAGTACAGAAAAAACCATATTGTCTTTATTGAAATCTGGTTTGTTGTAGTCTCCCCACACCTCTGTCATCGATTTAGATGGAATCATCCCCAATGGAAAATTTCTTCTAAAATTATTCCACTCTTGTCGAGCTTTATAAACAGACTGCTTACTAGATCCTTCAGACATAGCCGCGCTTCTTAAATGCTCAGACCTTAAAACAGCAGCGGTATTTGCTCTTTCCATAAGATTTAAAAGAGATCTGTAACCCTCCTCTGTCTGCATTAGATTAGGAACAGAGGCGATAAATGAACTATACTCCCTATCTGATATTGCACCTTTGGTAGCGTCCATTCTTTTTTGAACAAAATCTTGCGTAAAACTTCTGTATAAGTCTACGGAGCTAGACTGCTCAGTTATTTTTTTGTATACAGGGTCGTTTTCTGTTACACCCATTCCACTTAAAACTCGAATAAAACCCTTTTTAAGCGTATCTATGTTTTCAGAACCAAGCCCAAGAACATCTGGGTTTTCTTCTAAAACAAGCCTAGCTTCGTTTATAGTTGCTAAATTATCAGCAGCCTCTTCCCCGCTTTCTATATCTTTTGCATCTTGCTCTGCTAATGCCCTACTTATCTCTTCCGCGTACTTTGTATCTCCCTTATCTCCTAATGAAAAAGAAACTCCGGGAGTAGCCGGCTTTTTTGTTAACCCAGCTAGCTCGTTTTCTTCCACCAACCTACCACTACCGAGTTCAAAAGGAATTGGACTTTTAGATGACTGAACTGTTTTAAGAACCGTATTCCCTGAAGAATCTACCCACTCAGTAATCCCAGTACCAAAATCTATGGTTTTTTCTTCAGTCTTTCTTAACCTATCCGCTAAAGAGTTCATGTACGCAGCAGGTTCCATACTTCCTGATGTTACTTGCCGTTCACCCAGCACATCTCCAGCTTCACGGGCCATTTGTATAGCCCTAGCTAACTGCGCAGTGCGCTTAATATCTTGTCCGGCTTTATCTAACGAAGCTATTTGACGCTGTCTTGCCGAAGTGTTCAAAGCACGAGCGTTATTTACAGTATTCATAATTTCTGAGTGCGGCATCCCAAGATTAAGCAAAGAATTAGCCGCGTCGTTTATCATTGAATCATTCAAATTACCTTTCAAAGCGGTTTGCTCAAGAGCCATACTAGCATCAAGCAAACCTTTTTGTTTTCGCTCTTGTTCTTGCTTTTCTCTAGCCCTTCCGGGAGCAGAGCCTACGTTCTCAGCAGCCGTAAACAAGCCGCCTAAATAAGATGGATTTGCTAGGCTTTGAGTAAAATTATTACTAAAACGCGCCATTATATTCTCCTATTTTTTAAATATGCCACTCAACAAGCCACTACCTAACGCACCCAGCAGATTTGCTTGTCCTTGACCTGCTCCAAGAAGTGCCTCAAGGCCACCCATGTTAGCTTCACCATACAAACCAGCCCCCTCAAATTGAGCGCGTTGATTAAGCTGGGGATATAGATTAGTAGCTTGCTGAACATTTAACATTTGATTTTGAGGAGCATAAGAAGCGCCTAACGCTTGAATACCTAAACCTTGTTGATTCTGCCTCATTGCTAAATCTTGTGCAGAAAGCTGTGAGCCTAGTCCTCCGAACATACTTCCTAAGTTAGCTTGCTGTAGCTGCTCTGCCTGGCCCTGCTGCATTGCTAGCAAAGATGCTTGATTCTGTGCTTCAGCTTGCGCTTTAGCCATAGCTAACTGCTCTGGTGTACCGCCGTACATATTGCTTGTAACGCCACTACGTCCTTGGTTGTACAAGCGTTCCTCTAACGCCATGCGCTGACGCTCTTCTTCGGGACTTTGCATAGCGCGTATATTGTCATAGATGTCTTGCTCTCTAGTAGCTGTATCCATTCCAGCTTGAGTCATAAACCCCTGACCAAGATTGTAAGCACTAGTAGAAAAATCTCTACCCATTTGTTGACCAAAAGGATCTGTCTGTGCCGCTTGTTGCGCTTGATTCAGCATCATTTGCTGGTACTGTTGCTCTTGAGGCGAAAGAGCTGTAGTCGCTCCAGAGCTATCTACATTAAACATGCCACCTGTAGATGATGTAATTGAATAAGGCTGAAACGTAGTTTGCTCTAATCCTCTATCTCCAATAGTTTGCGCACCTGAAAGAGCTCTATTCCCAATATCACCTAACTTGTCATAACCTGCGTATATAGCCCCTAAAGCGCCAGTTCCTAAAGCAATGTTAGCAGCGTTATCGGGATTACGAATCCCATTTATAAGCCCGTCTAAGAATCCGCCCGCCATTAGTATGTTCCTCCGTTAATAGTTCCTGTTACAGTTCCCGTAAGATTTAAGGCAGGAATTGTTACCGTCCCACTAAACGTAGGAGAAACTAAATCTGCTTTAGTAGCACTTGCCGTTTGCAAATTATTAAACTCTGTATTTATTTCAGCGCCTTTAATTAGTTTTGCAGGGTTGCCAGAGGGCAAAGAATCTTTTGTTGCAAAGTCTGTTGTCTTTATATAATTGCTCATAATATTTTACCCATCAATGCTTGTACGTTTATTTCTTGTAAAGATAAAGCAGAACCATTAATGTCTGATTCTAATCCTATTGTTACAATTGTACCGTTTCCTGTTGTATTAACTGCCCTACGCACAGTAAGGTCTCCACCTGAGTATTCATTAATATTATATTGAGACACACCGTACTCTGATATAACATCAAAAGGCTGAGATATTGTATACTCTTGTGTCGCGTATGTTTCGTTTAAGTCATACGCCCACTTTAAAAATACATTTGCGTTTTTAACACTTATTAACGTAGGTCTTAGTTTTTTTAGAATCTTTATCTTTGACGGATCGCCAAACGTAAGGCCAGGACTAAAGTAACTAAACCTGTAGCTAGCAGTTTGATCTGAATAACCGGCGTAACTACCAATTCCTTGCTCTGTTCCGGTTAATACCTCACCATCAGTTTTTCTGTGCCATGCTTTAAATAATGATGAAGGCCATTTAGTAACTCGATACGACCCATTTTCTAATGTTCCCCTTAAATCAAAACAATAAGTTGTTAATTGATCTGGAAACGTAGCTAAATAAAAATAATTCTCAGGACTATACACTGATGCTGTAGGTTCAGTGCGGCTTTCTATGGCCTGAATTAGCTCTTGTTTTACATTCCGACTAAGATCGGTAATAGGCATTGATTTTTCTTGTATTGTTCTTTGAAAGCTACGCAAACCAGAATGCGACAAAAACAAAACATCTGTTCCTATATGTTGTATGCTATTACGACATATACAACCAACGCCCGGAACAGTATCAGCTATAGCCATATTTGCTGGTGATTCAGCATTTTGATAAACAATAGAGCTATGTTCGCCAAATACAATTAACAAATTATTATGTGCAGCTAATCCTCTAACTTCATCAAAGCCATCAGGCCACGCCTCTTCAACATTTATAGATCCACTTGAGCCACCAGCAAAATCTTGTCCTGTTAACAAATCAGACCAATAAATTGTATTTTTATTAGTTTCTGTGCCTACTACCCACAGCCTACCGTAAGCGCCTATTGCCTCATGGCAATACTGTGCAGAAGTAAGTGAAGCACCCGGCACAGCAGACATTACTGTAACTGCCCCTAGAGTATTGTTATACACAAGCGGTTCATAGCCACGCTGAAAGAAATAACAGTTGTCGTTAAAGTTAATTATCTTCCAATTGTTATCCGTAATACTATAACCAGCAGGAGTCGCATCAACTAAAACTGTTGTTCCGCTAAGTATTTTATTATTTCCTGTACTAAAAGTTACTGAAGTAGTCGTGCTGTCATAAAAATGATGCACTTTATGTATACGATCAGACCCTAATTCACTTGCATCTGTTGTAGCAAGAGCAATGCCTTTGCGAGAAGCAATACGCCCACGCTTATCAATAACAGCATTGTCTGCCGTTTCAGCAAAAGACGGATCTTGTGCTAACGGTGTGTCTTCTGTGTTAATGCCCTTAAAAGCAGGAGCGACCAGATTTACACTTACTAGTTGTTGCGCCATTATGCTGTGTACCACACGTTTTCATCAGGATGTTTTTGAGCGTCCATAGCTACTGCATCAGCTAAATATTTATCAGCAATAGCAAAATACTCAGGAGTGCTAGTTCCGCCTGTCTCTCCACGTTCACGGGATAATAAAGCAATTGCTAAATGAATAACGGGAGCTGAAGGTATAAATAATTTATCAGCGTCTAAAGATAAATTGTTATTTCTAAGTACACTGTTGAATTTTATTTCGTAGACTCCATCAGGTTTAGGGTACAGGTCAACCTGTGAGTCTCCATTTGAATCTACACCGTTAAAGGTATAAAACGCTGGAGATCCTTTTACTGGAGTTTGATTAAGGTACTGATTATCAAACCACGTTGCAGTCCTGTACTCCATAAAAAAATTACTAGTATCATTTATAACATCTAGTAACTTAATTGTGCTTTGACTACCAGTTAATACATAACTAAAGACATCTTCTTGAGTAGTAACAGTTAAGGTATTTCTCAACCCTGCCCAATCCCAAGCAGTTTCAACAAGGTCTTTTGCATCATTAACAAAGTCTCCTACCATCTTGCTATAAGTATTAGCTTGTACAGTAGTTACTTCTTCTTCACGCAATCTGCGTAAAACATTATTAACAGCATCTAAATAAGTCATTGTGCAATGCTCACTTTATATGTATTTATCAAACAAACTTGTTACTTTACGTTCTAATGGACTAGCCTTTGGTGTAACAAACGCCGCTTGGCTTTTAGCTATTTCACTAAATAAACCAGCATTATAGTTTGCAACTGGTGAATTTATTATTCCTAGTGCTGGCTGTCTTTGATAATTAATACCTGAGTAAAAAGGATTAAAATTGCCTCCAGAAGCACCGTCAGCCCCGTCAGCACCGTCAGCACCGTCAACACCGTCAGTTCCGTTACCGGTTCCAGTACCATCGCCAGCTCCAGTGCCAGTACCAGTTCCAGTACCAGCACCAGTTCCAGTACCAGTACTAGTGCCCGTTCCAGTACCAGTACTAGTGCCCGTACCAGTGTCAGTGCCAGTGTCAGTGCCAGTGTCAGTGCCAGTGTCAGTGTCAGTGCCAGTACCAGGAGTACCGCCAGTATTAGGATCCACAGTACCCGGAGGATCAATGCTAGGCACATCATTAACAATAACACTAACATCAGAAGGCACATCAGTGTCAGTAACAACATCAGAAGGCACATTAGTGTCAGTGCTAGTTACAATATCAGTAACAACATCAACGATGTTATCGATGTCTGTAGTCCCAGTATTTTCTTGAATAACCTGCTCTTCACCTAGCTCCTCTCCGTGCTGCCCATAAGTTCCGGGCGGTCGTCCATCAACAACAGTAGGGTGGTCAGCCAGAATCCACTCGCCAGTTCTGTAGTCCACATACGACACGTTACCGAAGACGTCTACTTTGTAGAACTCTTCCTCAGTAACGCTCTCCCCAGAAGCTTGGTCATTAATTTGATTATCTTCTAAATTATCCGCTAACAGATCTTCAGCGCCGTTACTTAGCTCATTAGCATTAGCATCTAAATCATCAGCAGCTTGGTCGGCAGCAGACTGAGAATTTTCATACCCAGTAACGTAGTCGCCAATAACTACTTGAAGGTTGTCAGGGTCATAAACAAAATTACCGTTTTCGTCTACTTCCATTTCAGGCGTGGTAGATTGGCCTACATCGTATACTGGATCTGTTCCAGCGGAATCACTATCTATTCCCTGAACCCCGTTTGCAATCTGAGAAACAGTACCTAAAACGTCCACAACAGAGTTAACGGCACTTCCTGCGGTTTCTGCTTGTGTTAATACATCGCGCATCTCCGATATTGTTTCTGCTGACATGCCAACAGATTCATAGTAGTCCACCCATTCACTTGCAGACTGTGGGGTTAAAGCGTCTAGCTCAGGAGCAGCACTAATAGCATCTCCCACAGCAGTGCCCAGCCCAGCCGTAGCTGCGGCCACTAGCGCCTGTTCGAAGTCTACCTCACCTGTCAGGGCTAGCTGGCTTCCTGTGCTGATGACAGAAGCAGTAGCAGCGGATAGCGCAGCCCCGGATAGTCCTGTAGCGGCACCTATCACGCCAGACAGCGGTCCTGCAATAGCCGTCCCCATGAGGGCTGTCATCGCCATTTGGCCAAAGCTGACCTCGGGAGCTTCTTTTACTAACTGGTAGCCAGAGCCATTCCACTGATACTCGGCCCCCATCTCGTCAGTGTACTGTACTTCAATACCGTACTGTTCCTGTAGAGCGGCTTCTGCTTCCCTGTCCGCGCCTTCTCGTCTCTCTTGCTCGCCACCTACTATGGAATCGATTAGCTCCGCTTGGGGGCCACCTCTGCCATCTCTAGTGCGCATAAACTGATCCGCCCAGATCTGAGCGTTCTGCTCGTATTGATCCAGAATTACGCCGGAGTCTATCTGTGCTTGCCTGTCCTCTGTGTAGTTCCAGAAAGTTTCAAAGTCCGCAAACGCTACTCCCAGCATAGGATCTGAGCTGTAGGCTTCTTGTATGTCATCCTTAGTCATGTAGCTGTAGTTAGTTCCCAGCCCAGCGCGACTGCCGCTCGCTTCCATATCAGAGCCGCTAAAGTAGTACAGTCGTTCTCCGTCATCGTTGACGTACTGTCCTTCTTCATTCTTATCGTAAGGCGGCAGCTCAGGAATGCCGGTGTACTCTTCACCGCGTGACTCGTAGAAAGACTTCATCTGATTCTCTAGACCACTGCCGGGGAACCACTCAACGAAGTCCTCGTATGTCTCGCCTGTAAACGCAGTAGTAGATTCCGTTTCTAATCCGTCAAGGTTAGCCGCTAGCTCGTCCATTATTTCTTACCTTTAATTGCCAGTAGTTTATCGGCACCACGAATACCAAAAGAGGCTGTTACAGCTACAAACAATAAATATTGATACCACTCAGGAAGCTTATCCAGTTGATTAAATGCTAGCCCAACGCGATAAACCACATCTGAATTATCAAACGTAACACCGTACATAAGAGTCACTACGGGGGCAGAAAGCAATAACGTAAACCACTCGTCCTTCCAAGAGGTTTTCGCTTGTTCTGCCATAAGCTGTTCCCATGAGGCTGTCGTTTGAATTAACTTCATCTGAGCTTCATGTTTAGCTTCTGCTTTGTTTTTAACATTGCCTAACCAAACTTTAATAAGTTCAGCAACAGGAGAAATTAAAGCAGCCCACATTATTTGTCAGCCTTGTCATCGAGTTTTTCAAGTATTTTGTGCAGCATGTCTTTGATGTCTCGGATTTCTCTATCGTGCGCCCCGCGAACAATATCTGCTTGGTTTTGCAAAACAGCAAGCTGGGTGCTATGAGCCTGTTGACGCTGATACAGCATAAAAACTATGACTGTGATTGGGGCAATTATCCACCGCATTGCTGCTTCAAAAATATCCATGTTTAGAACCTTTGATTTCGCATTAATTGAGCAGCCCGACTTATGTCAGCATCGTGGGCTTTTTTGCAATGATCGTTTTCAAAAGGTAAAAATAACCAATCAATAACAATACGAACTTTACTCCAGACCCATACATTCTGCATTCGATAAGCTCTGCCGGAAATAGACTCATTAGGATTAGTTCCGAACAAAACAGCAACATTTAAAAACTGGCTAATACCATCGCCAACTCGTATTAAATAATTAAAGACTGCGTGCAGTGACAAATAGTTCATCTAGTTGATCCTCCGACAATCCTAAAGCTGATCCCATAGTAGACATCCACGGCGATGTGCGCTCAACAGTAGATGCGTATTCCCATTCAATAGATATAAGGGATTTGTCTGGTTCTGGTATTAACGCTATCGCATCCGAAACAAGAGTTAGCTTGTCTGCCTGGTGTAACGCAAGCCGCGCTTGTCGCATAGTAACAACCATGCTTTTTCGCTTTTCTTGCGGCGTAAGATCTCTGCCTACGTATGTTTGAGTCCAAACACCGTTGACTTCTGTTATAGGGCCGTTAGTAACGATATCGTTATCGGGCGTAGCTCCTTGCACAACAGGATATACGTTATACGTAGACAACAACGCAACGCTAGGTTGCTTTGGAAACGATACGTTAGGGTTATCGTTTTTTAGTTGTCTTAGTGTGTACACTGTAGGCACGCTGTCTATTACTTTTACGTACATGTATTTTTCCTTTTAAAAAGAAATAAAGGTCATAGCTTTGTAACTATAATTAAACCCAGAAAGGTTGTCATCGCTGGTTAGAGTTAAAGAAGAGCTTCCTGTAGTCTCAGTGTAGGGTAAATTAAAAGCTACTACCCCTGCGTTGCCGCCATCAATAATTTCAGACGACTCTAAATTAACCGTACCCACCGTGCTAGTAACTGTAAAAGGAGTTGTTATGTTACTATTAGTGTATTCCCGATAAACAGCAATACCAACAATAGCTGAAATTCCGTCTTCATAAGAGATTGAACCCTCTGATGTGCCTAGTGTCCAAGTTTGCCTACCTCTATCAACATAATTAGTAGACGAAGCTCTAAGAACGTAAATAGCACAATAAATGTTTTGAGGTGTTGATGTATAAGCTAAATCTACACTTAAACTTGTACCGCTTGTTGTCGCAACATAATAAAGACCAAGAACATTAGTATTGTCACGTTGCGAAACGCTTCTAAGCTCCCCAGATAAACTTAAATTATTTACTTGCTGATCCCCAAGAGTTGTTTGTTCTATAATGTTTATTGTTGAATCATAAGCAAAAGAAAGCATTACAAGAATATCACCAGCAGAATAATTAGCAGATACGCTAAAGCTAGGCGTAGAACTACTATTAGAAGAAGTGTTAAAACTTCCAAAATCAACTATCTCTGTAGGTGAAACGCTGCCACCAACAGTTCTTAATATGTTTTTACGCAGCATTAACTACTGCTCCATATAGCGTTGCTGAAACTTTCCAAAGCTCAAATACAGTGTAGCCTGTTGTTTGCAGTGATGGTGCACTACCGTCAGAAGTAAGCCAAGTAATTGTGGGCCATGTAATTGTATAGGAACTACCGTCATCGATCATAAGCGTGACGTACTCACCGTTACTTAGCGATTCAGTAAACGTAGTATTTGCAGCTAGCGTTTTATATTGAATAGTACCGTTTGCAGGATCAATAACTGTTCCTGCTAATACATACTCTTTTTCTTGTATCTCACCGTTAATAACAAGTTTAGAAGGATTAGAGCCTACTTCAATAACAGAACCACCAGAATCTTCTGTGTACAAACGTTTATTAGTCAGGTCTAACGCTGGCTCACCTGCTATAAGGTCTGCCGGTAGTGGAGCGCCAGATCCGTTTTTAAGTTTAATTACTGCCATTGTAATGTCCTTTAACTATATAAGTAATGCCAAAGATAATCGCTTCATAGCAACACGTTATGTGGTGTAACAACCGTCATGGGATCAATTAACTCCACACCCATAATGGCAATTGAGTTTTCATCTGCATTAGGTGAACCTGGAGTCCCAGCCATCCATTGGACAATCCAAGACTCCCAAGCTCCACGGGTGACAACCTCAGAGCCTAGCCAGAAGTTAACGTGGTAGCGATTGTCCAATACGGCTGGCGTTACCTCATTGCCCTCATCGTCAAGCACCGCTGGCGTAATCACATGTGCGCCAATGCGCGTCACTGTATTGCCCGCCGACGGCACAATGGCCCCAGAAGCCTCCACAGCCTCCGTGACGACGTTTCCGTCCTCATCGAGTGTCTCTGGCTGCGCTGGATTTTCGTACCTTAAAAGCCCAACCTGAAGACCGACAGCATCAAATGTAGCCTCATCAACCGCACGAACCATGCAGTGCAGTATACCGCTGGGGAGTCTTGCATAGACTGGGATGTCAACTTCATCGACGACCACATGGAGTCTTCCGTTCTCGTCTGTGTAGGTCATGTTGTTAGCTCCTGTAGCTGTGCGTTAGTTAGCCGACGCGGGTAGTATTTGATGGACTTGATGTGGCCGTTTAGATAACCGTAGCCATCCCCGATTTCTATTATTGAGGCTGTGAGACTAGTAACTGACACAGACGTATCCGATACTACGGCTGACCCATCTACTGATACCGATACATCATTATCCACCAGCGTAAAAGCTGCCTTGTATGTATTACCTTCTGTGACAACAGATGGAACATTAACCAAAACAGTAGTATAAGGGGAATAGATTGAATATGTCCCCGCAGCAGACCCTCCAGTTCTTGATCCAGACACAGCGACTGTAAGGCTAGAACTGTTTTTAATATTTATATCGCTGTGATTTGCTACTGCTGTGCTGTTAGTAGATGCTTCAACAACCACAGTCCCTGCACTCTGGTTATACCCAAAGGCACTGACGGCTATCGAGCAGTTATCAGCAGCGCGTGTTGCTGTAGCCCCTGACGTTGGGATGTAGGACGTTGGGAAGGCTCCGGCTTCTACTTGAGCGCCGTAGATGTAGATGCCTGATGTGCCGTCACCTGAGACTCCTGATCCTCTAGACAAAGTTCCATCGCTCATCCAAGCATAAAAACCACCCAAAGTAGCAGCTAACAGTGACGTTATAGAGCACCTATACCAACCATTGCCCACACTCTCTATTGTTGCTGAAACATATGTACCTCCAACAACTTCTCCAGTTGCTAAATTAAATACAGCATAATCTGTTCCGTTTGCAGCAGATAGCCATGTCAACTTTGCGTAATCAAAGCCGTTAGCCTTAAAGTACACAGAGGCCGTGTGATTAGCGTTTGTTACGGTAATATTGGTCGCGTTAATTCCGTATGACGTCCCTGATATTGACGTTACTGTTGTGGCAGTATTGTCGCCTGCTGGTGATAATGCAGAGTTTAAGTCAACTGTTGCGCCGCTCTGTCCCCATCCAGAACCAAAATCAGAATGGTCTTCTAGATTAGTCCTGCTCTCCTCCACCAGCAACCCCAAGACATTACCGTCTGCATCGTACTCAATGCGTGGGGTGTCAGTGAGATGATTGAATAGCGTTAGTGGCGCACCGGCTTGGTCGTAGAGGACTTCTTTGACGCTGATGTTGTCCCAATCTTCGTATCCAGTACTCGCTGGGGAGTAAAGCGCAATGTGTGACTCTTCGGTTGTCGCACGGAATACAACATAAGCCGAACCAGATGTATCTAAACCAAAACTCTTAGTTCCTAGGTCATTAAGTCCAGCAGCAGAGCCGATATAAATTTGTGTACTTGTAGCGGTAGTCCGACCAACTAGGTCTGCCGATAAAACGTAAACTTTTCCCGCGACCGTGGGAAACGACGACCTTGCTTGTCCGTTAACCGTTGTTTTAGTTACTCTTAGTGCGCCAGACACCACAGAAAGCGTGGCATTAATAGCAGTCCACCCAGTAGTCCCGCTATCAAACGTACCATTAGTAACCTTTTCAGGCCCATAGCTAATGGGACGCAACGCTGTCCCGCCACTAGACCGCGTGAAGGTTACAAGGTCGTTAAAGTTGTCGTACTGTCGAGTACTCATGTCCAGTCCTCCACGATAAAGCTCGACTCTGTGGAGTC
>Ga0209833_1000328_pt1 | contig 35852 bp, 26 predicted proteins | sample COGITO_mtgs_1105_3_FD_184797 | JGI IMG/M metagenome (GOLD analysis project Ga0209833, IMG submission 184797) | Pelagic marine microbial communities from North Sea - COGITO_mtgs_110506 (SPAdes) (version 2) | ecosystem: Environmental > Aquatic > Marine > Epipelagic ... | reverse complement strand
TTAACAATCCTAAATATTTATTCTGTGATGAACCTAATTCTGGCTTAGATCCAAAAACAGCAATAGTCATAGATAATCTTATTCAGGAAATTACAGATGAATATCAAATTACCACAGTAATTAACTCTCATGATATGAATTCGGTGATGGAAATAGGTGAAAAAATTATTTTCCTTAAGGATGGACTAAAAGCTTGGGAAGGCTCAAAAGATAACATATTTAAAACCGATAATGAAGTGGTAACAAATTTTGTTTACTCTTCTAATTTATTCAAAAAAGTACGTAAAATGTACATTGAAGAAAATAAGTAACCTAATTTCTTCTAATAAAAACTGTATCTACTTTAAGTTCTTGTTTTAGCCATTTTTGGAGATTCCTTTCTCTTACTAAAACCAAACTATCTTCTACAGAAACCTTCCATCTTACATTCGCGACAGTAACTGTATCTATATTGATAAAGTCTTTTGATTCTAACATCTTTGCATAACCAAAAAATTCCAAGTCACTAAACCTTACCTTAGCGTCTCTCGAAAGGTTTGTAAAAGAGACATCATTTGAAATATTTTTTGACTCAATCTGCTTATTCAAATTAGTGATGTTTTTTTCTAATTGACTAATTTGTTTTTGAAGACCATCTATAATATTATCCTTTCTATCTAAATCTGCATAAGCTCTATCTAAAGATTTTAGTAATCTATCAGCGTTTCTTGTTTTATTAGCATTAATAATCAGTTCAAAATCTCTTATCTCTTCATATCTATTTTTATCATTCTGTAAGGCCGAAATCATTTCGTCACTAATATCCCCATTAAAGCGTAGACGAATTGTCTTGGCAGACATATCTAAATCGTCATCCCTTTTATCATACCAAAGATTAGAATTACTCTGAATATCATTTTTAACAAAGGCATTAAAATCACGTTCGTATCTACTCTCTTTCAATACAGTTAAAAACGTCCACACTGCAGGAATCATAACAACAATAGCAACTATAGTTGCTAATCTTGATATTAGCTTACGTTTAGCCGAATTTGCATATTTAAGCATCGGAAAGCGTAAAATTTTGAGTACTAAAAATGTTGCTAGTGCTATGAAAATCGTATTAATAGTAAACAAATACATGGCTCCACCAAAATACTCCCAATTACCTATAGCAAGACCGTATCCAGCTGTACACAAGGGTGGCATTAATGCTGTTGCAATGGCAACACCAAAAATAACTGAAGCTATAGTCCCTTTTTTAGTCCTAGCAATTATCAAAGCCAAACCACCAAAAAACGCAATTAGAACATCACGTATATCTGGACGTGTTCTTCCTAATAATTCCGAATTATCTTCACTTAAAGGAAATAACCAAAAAAATAAAAAAGCCGTCAACAAACTCAACACTATCATTGTTGCTAGATTGATAAGTGACTTTCTTAGTGTATCGATATCATTTATGGCTATTGACATTCCCACCCCTAAAATCGGTCCCATTAATGGTGATATTAACATCGCTCCAATAACTACAGCTGTAGAGTCTGCATTTAGACCTACAGAAGCCACAAAAATCGAACATATTAAAATCCAAGCCGTTGCACCTTTAAAAGGAATATCGGTTTTTATAGCTGCTATAGTGGCATCTCTGTCGGTGTCATCTCTAAAATCTAGAAGCTCGCTTAAAAAAGTTTTTATGCTCGAAAATAAACCTTGTACGTCTTTTCTTACAGCTTCTTTTTTCTCTTCAACAATTTTATCTTTATTCAATTGGTCTTTTTCCTCTTCAGAAAAATTAAATTTATTTTCTTCGCTCATGATTATCCGTAATGTTCACCAAATTTGTCTTTGACATTTTTAAGAACTTTTTTTATGTCTTGTTCTTTTTCTTTAGGAAAGATAAGTAAAACTTCATCTTTATCTACTATAACATAATCCTTAAGTCCTTCTACAACGACGACTTTGTCATCTTTAGTACGTATCATGTTCCCCGATGCATCATCAGCCAATATTTTTGCATTAACTACAGCATTATCATCACTATCCTTATCAAGTTTGTCATACAAACTTCCCCAAGTACCTAGATCATTCCAATCAAAAGTAGCTGGAATAACATATACATTCGTACTTTTTTCCATAATGGCATAATCAACAGAAATATTTTCAGATTTCTTGTAATTGTCTCTGATAAAATCATTTTCAAACTCAGTATTATAAACATTTATTCCTTTTTCAAATAACTCAAACAATTGAGGTTGGTTCTCCTGAAAAGCAGACACAACTGTTTTTACACTCCACATAAAAATCCCTGCATTCCAAAGAAAATTTCCTTGATTCAAAAACGACTTTGCAGTTTCATAATCTGGTTTTTCCCTGAATTGGTCTACTGATTTTATATTAGTTGAGGCATCTTTATCATATTCGATATAACCATAACCAGTATTAGGAAATGTTGGTGTGATTCCTAAAGTCATTAATGCATCATTATCCGAACAGTAACTAAAAGCTTGTTCAACATTTTGACTAAAAGCATTTTCATCTTCAATCCAATGATCACTGGGAGCAACTATCATTACAGCATCAGCATTTTCTTTCTGGATTTTTAATGACGCATATAAAATACACGGCGCAGTATTTCGCATTGCAGGCTCCAAAACCACCTGACGTTTGGTTACACTTGGCAATTGCTCAAAAACCAAATCGTTGTAACGTTCATTAGTTAAAATAAAAATATTTTCTTCTGGAATAAGTTTTGCTAAACGATTAAATGTTTTTTGTATGAGTGTATCTCCTGTTCCCAGCATATCGTGAAACTGTTTTGGGAAATCTTGAGTACTGATTGGCCAAAATCTTGATCCCACGCCACCTGCCATTAAGATGGCATAATAATTTTTATTCTTCATCTAGATAGAATTTTCCCCTTTCACTTTAAAGTTATTGGAATATATTGTTATTCTAATAATTCGACTTCAGCATTAGGGTTAAACAAATATAACTTTCCTGAACTTATTTCTAGACACTCATAGCGTTTTCTGCGTTTTGCACCTTTCTTAAATATACGACCATTATATAACCTAAATATAACACCTTCTGCAATTTCGAAAACAAAAGTTTTACCATTTTCTTCGTCATATTGCTTTAATGCTAATGCTAGATGAGTATCTGTATCGCTTGACGCTTTTGGATTTTTAAAATGTTGTGCTAATAATGGTAATAATGTATTTGGGAAAATTTCGGGTTGTAAAAAGGGTAACATTAAATACTGAAATGTATGTTTCCATTCTTTACCGTGTGGTTTTATAAAACGTCCATAATTCTTATAAGCTTCTAAATGTGCAATTTCATGAATTAAAGTAATTAAAAAACGAAATGGGTTTAAATTAGAATTAACTGTGATTTGATGCTTTCCGTTTGGTAATTTTGTATAATCGCCATGTCTTGTTTTTCGCTCTCCTTTAATTTTGACAACTAGATTATCCGTATTAATCAAATCTTGGATTAGTGGCTTTGCTGATTGTGGTATATATTCGAAAAGTGTATTTTGCATTGAGTTTATAATAAAACCTCTGTTTTGAATACTTATAAATAAATTCAATTTATGATAACACTATCAAAAATTAAATAACTTGCCAAAGCAAAAAGCTAGATTTTAAACTATGACGTCACAATACAAAGCTAATAAAGTTTACATATCATACTTTATAATAGCATTAATTATTTGCTTGGGCTTAAACCATGATATAATTAAAGATTATTCTTTTTTAGACGCCTATGAATTTATATACACAGCAGGTAGAGACAATAATTTTCAGAATATATTTATAGAACACGGCAGACCACTACTTGGGGTATGGTGTGATTTTTTATATGGGACAGTTTTTGAAACCATTTCTCAATTAAAATGGGCTCGCTTATTGGCTACTTTTTTTAGTGTTTTGTTTTCAACTCAAATATTTAGTTTTCTATTAAAAATAGGATTTAAGGTATACGAATCTGTAATCTTCTCCATTTTGGTATTGGCATTACCTACTTTTACTGTTTACTATGCTTGGAGTGCAACAGCTCAAATACCCATATTACTTGTTTTAAATTTTTATGCAGGACAGTTACTATTAGAAGGGTTTCGGCAGGAAAAATTTCTATCGTTGAACCTCTTTAAAGCATTTATAATTGTATTTGTATCACTTTTCATGTACCAATCTGCAGTAACGGTATTTCTGTTACCTTTTGTGTTTAAATCTGTAAAAGCTAATACATTTAATCACAAAACCTCAGTATATTATATAATATTTACACTCGCTTGTTTTTTATTGTATTTTGTATGTTTCAAGCTTGTGATTAACATCAATGGCTTAGAAGCCTCCCATCGTACTTCTCTTAGCATTTTTGATTTACCAGTTAAAGTGGTCAAATTTTTTATTACAGAATTACGAATTTTAATAAAAAATAGTGGCTTTTTAATTATCCCAAAAATCTCACTCCTTGTAGGGTTAGTAACATTTATTGGTTTTTATGTTCTTAATTATTTTAAGAATAAATCTTTGTTGTTTATTTCTGTATTAGTATTTGTTTTACTTTTTGCTTATGCTCCAAACATTTTGTCTGGTCAAAGTTATTTTTCACTTAGAACAATTGCTCCTACGGCTATTATTGTTCTTTTTTACCAGTTTTATTTTTTAAGATTTCTATACCTAAAATATAAAAATACCCGTTTCATTTTACTTATAATTCCATTGGTATTATTACTGTTTAGTTCCGTAAATCAAAAAAAATATGTTGCTGGTCTACAAAACAAGGAATATGAAATATTAAAGGCAGAAATTGAACTTTTTGATATCAGTTCAATAAAAAAAATAGACATCATAAGACCTAGGTATGGTTTTTTACAAAAGCAAGGTTATTTAAAAAACGGTTTTTCAGGTGAGTTTGGTAATTTATCTTCTACAAAAGACTGGGTGCCAAATCATTTATTTTGTCAGATTAAATGGGAGCAACAACAAAATGCCAAAGGCAAACCTTTTGAGGTTTTTCCTGTAAAGAATATAAATGTGTACACTAACGAAAAACACAAAGAATTTAAAGAAAGGACATCAATAAACCTCATTAAATTCTTTAATGATTTCTATAAAAACGAATAATGGCTTCGCTAATTCGCTTTTAAGAAGTTTATTAGTTTAATTTTAGATAACTTTTTTGAATTACTGCTATTACAACAAATTTTAACTTGCTTTAAAATAGAAAATGGATTTACTAGAAATTACAGACAATAAAAATAGACATCCTTGGGAAATAGCTAGAAAAATTATTGTCAGTAAACTAATAGATAAAACACAAAAAAAGAATATTAAAATATTAGACATAGGAAGTGGTGACGCTTTTTTAGCTAACAGCTTTACAAAAAGAAGTAAAAATTATTACACCTATTGTGTAGATACAGAATATACAACCGAGCTGATAAATGAAATAGAAGATGGCTTTAAAAATAAAAATTTAAAGTTACATTCTACTCTCAATGACGTTAAGGTAGATAAAATTGACATAACTACCCTTCTGGATGTTATAGAACATGTGCCCGTTGACATTGATTTCCTGAACGGTATCATTAGCAAACCATATATTAATAACACTACCCATTTTATAATTACGGTACCAGCATATAAAACTTTATTTAGTGAACATGATGAACTACTAAAGCATTACAGGCGTTATAACTTAAAGAGTCTTAAACAAACGGTCAATAAATGTAACTTAGATGTTATTGACGGTGGTTACTTTTTCACTATCTTGATATTACCAAGATTAGTACAAATTTTACTAAAAAAAATAAATATAAAAAAAGGTAAAAAAAACAGTACGCTTGGCACTTGGAAAGGCGGAAAATTAATCACTACAATTATTAAAAGTATTTTATTACTAGATTATAAAATTAACAGATGCATTAAAGTATTGGGAATCAATTTACCTGGATTATCTTGTTATGTAATTTGTAAAAAAAGAATTTGAAAAAAAGTATAATAGATATTAAAGTATTACTCATTATACCTTGTTATAATGAAGAATTAAGATTAAAGACTGAATTGTTTATTCAATTTAAAAAAAACAATCCTAATATTCATTTTCTTTTTGTTGACGATGGAAGTCATGACACTACACCAGATATATTGAAAGATTTATGTACTAAAATGCAACACTCTAATTTCTTAAGATTAGATAATAATATCGGTAAAGCGGAAGCTATACGCACGTGTATTTTAGGGTTAAAAAATGACACAAAAAATTATGACTTTATTGGTTATTTTGATGCTGATTTATCAACACCACTTGAAGAAGTAAATGATTTTTTGAGAGTCATAGAAAAAAATCCAACCACACTATTTGTTATGGGGTCTAGAATATCCAGGCTTGGGTCAAATATTATTAGAAAAAAAAGAAGACATTATTTAGGAAGGGTCTTTGCAACTGTAGTTAGTATCACAATAAAGGAGAAGATTTATGACAGTCAATGTGGAGCCAAACTAATAAAATCATTATATATCCAAAAGCTTTTCGAAGATAAGTTTACGAGTAAATGGCTTTTTGATGTAGAGTTAATTATTAGATGGAATATTTATAACCCTAATACTAATAAATCAATTTACGAACATCCATTAAAAAAATGGAGTGAAGTCTCTGGTTCAAAGTTAAAAATAAAAGATTTTTTATCAGCACCATTTGAATTATTAAGCATATGGATTAAATATCGTAAACATCTTAGGACAATCTGATAATTAAGAACAAAACTTTATTAAAAAAAATTTTATTGAATTTAAACTCTTACCAAAACTATTATCTATTAACAACTACCATAGTAGATCTACTATTCACTTGAAGTACATATAATCCTGAAGAAGCACTACTAAGTTTTATTCTTGTAACGCCATTATCAGCATTAAACTCTTTTTGTAAAATATCAATTGTACGACCTCTAATATCAAATACGTTTATCACATCATCGTTAGAAGTATCAGTTATAAAGAATTGCTGATTATTAGTAGGATTTGGATAAACCTTTTGTTTTGTAATATCAAAATCTTGGATATTTAAGTTAGCCTGGAAGTAAGGTATTGCAAAATCAAAGGTATCATCCGCAACTTTTTGGCCTATAAAGCGTCCTGGAATATCATCTGCTGGTGGATGTATTCCACCCCAAATACGTGATAAACTTGTTTGGTCTGATGCATCTCTATAAGTTGCCCATTGTAAAGTAACATCGACTGAAGGTCCTTTTTCAAAAACTAAAAATTCGTCTTTTTTTGCAATAAATTCACCAATTCCACCAGGGAAAAATGGGTCACCCGTCAACTTAGTTAATATTTCTGATGCCGCTCTAGAGAACGTTGAATGTCCTGATACATAACCAGCAAAAGGTGGCGTTACAAAAGTTGGTCTCTGGTATGGATACCAATCTTCGGCTAAAATCCATCCTACACCAGCAACATCGGTAGTAGGGTCAGAGATAAAATCATGGCCACGCCAAGTATATAATTTTATTTTACCAATATTTTGCTGAAAAAAGCCTTCTAGTGGATCACCAGATTCAATCTGTTCAATATACCCTGGTATTAGTTTTATTCCAGATGGACTGTAATTTGGTGCGCTTGGGTCTGAACTTTGACCCTGTTCTGCTGCCATATAGCGTATTGCAGATATTGGCCTCACATAATCATACCATCCTTTCACGCTCCAGGCCGATATTGCAGAGTCATGCATAGCTCCGCCAAGTATAAAATAGGATTTAACATCCCATTCTAATGCATCCAAAATTGGACCTTGACCTTCAAAACGTTTTTCAAATAATGGATGGTCATTAACGTAATTTAATATCGTAAACCAATGTCCTGGAGGTGTTTCAGAATCTGGACCATCAGCCCAAAATTCTGCTAGTACTCTAGCATAATCTGCTCGCGGCACTGTATTATTTTCATAAGCAACAGAAGTTACTGGGTTAATTACATGACCAGTACCAATATCGCCTCCATCTGTAAAATCATAGAATGACGGATAACCTGAAGCATCTGCAGGGAAATTTGCAATGTCCGTATTACCAATTGCTCCTGGAGAAATATCTATCATGACGCCATCAGTAGGATCCATATGTGATTGCCATACAGAAACCATAGAAAATCCCCATTTGTATTGCTCACTTTCTGTGTCTTCTATCGTAGTGTTTATTTGTGGAGGGGTTATTGGATTATGAAAAACACGATAGTTATCACCGTTTCTATTAAATACTGTTACATCTTCTTCTTTCAAAGCAAAACCATTAACATTTCCCCATTCAGGGCTAAGAAAATCTGGCACATTGCCATCTACGACGTTTCCTCCTTGATCTATAAATGTATCTAATCCTAAAGGTTGCCATCTATTAGGATATACCATTGGTGGATTATTCGATATTTCTAAATTATAAGCTTGATTAATAGGTTCATAATAAGCATTATCAAACTCTGTTGTTTCTCTTGAACCATCCTGTAAACCATAATCTATAATAGTCTGTGCAACAAAATTACCCAGAGCTGCGGCATCACCGGCAGTGTAAAGTAATGATGTTACGGAAGTATCGTAACCCAAACTAGTCATTAACAAATCTATACGGTCTTGGTTTGCTTGTACTCCAGGTGAATTTTGAAAACGATATAGCAACAATCTATACATTGCATAGCTTATTGCTTTTTTAATTGACTCTTCATCTGATTCTAGAGGTGTAAATTCTTCTAATGTACTTGAAAACCCATGTACCGTGTCTCCAATGAGATACGGTGTAGCTATATCACTATTATAAATCGCCCAAATATCATACATAGCGACACTTGTGTGAAACAAGTTTCGCGCATGGACAGTTGGACGCGCAAAATCTCCACGAATAGCACTTAATAATGTCTCGTTCCATAATCGAGAAATTGAAACATTTGAAGGTAAATTATTTGCAGAGAGTGTAATATTTATTGTCGAGGTCAAACTTGAACAATTACTATCCATTTCTGTGACCGAAATCATTCCTTGAGGCTCAATCTCCCATAATACAGTTATAGTATTAGTACCTTGGCCACTTAATAATTCGCCACCTTCGACATGCCAATCTGCTGAAGAACTAGCAGCTATTGCATAAGAATAAGTCTCTACACTGTAGTATGCAGCGTCTGTACTACCAACAATACTTTGAGCTGGCAGATATGTACAGTTACCATCATCTAATGTTGCCAATGGATTATAGTTACAAGAAATTGGATCAGTACAACCATAAACTTTTTGGCTAGGTAATATATTTAAATTTGTAATTGCACTACCTTCAACAGCTTCAAAAGTTGCATTAATAACAAGTGTACTGTTGCTACTATTATAAGTTTCTACCAAACCAGAAGGCCAAGTGATTTCTATTGAAGATATACTTGTTTCGTCATCAATACCAAAATGAAGCGCTTGTAAGCTCTGACCTAAAAAGCCAATACCTGAATGGTATCTAATAATGGTCTCTGAAGGTGTTGTTAATTTTACAATTGTTCCAATAGCATTTCGATTAGACGTCGTTCCTTCTAACTGTAGTTTAAAGTAATTTTTTACCGTTGTTATATCGTCGAAATTCAATAAGGTATTTTCATACAAAAATGAAGCGCCATTACTGTTTGTTACAAATAAATCAATGTCACCATCATTATCGTAGTCAAAGTCAATTGCTTCTACACTTACGGTTTGCGTATTCAAACCCAATGTTGCTGAAGCATCCTCAAAAGCATTCATACCTTCAACACTTAAGTTTTTGAAATAAAAGTTTGGTTCTGTACTTCGTACACCTTCTTCAAAACCATTAGCAATGAATAAATCTTCATCACCATCTAAATCAAAGTCAGAAAAACGAGCACCTTTTGACCATAGTGTATTGTTGAGACCAAATGTTGTTGCGTTCTCTGTAAATGTATTATCACCATCATTTGTATAAAGCGCATTACCATCAACACCAGTTACAAAAATATCTAAGAAACCGTCTCTATTATAATCACCTACTGTTATTCCTGTTTCCCCTATGGCTGTATCTAGTCCGTAAGAGCTCGCTTCATCTGCAAATGTTGAACCTGCATTATTTTCAAATAAATTATTAGTTTTTTGAAGATGATTTGGAGAAAATAAATCCATAAAATCATCCTCATCGGAGTTTAAATTTATGGGCAATGCTGTATAATTTGCAAAAGGTAAAGTGGTTTCGATACCAGATGTTGTTGTCACATTGGTAAATGTATTGTTACCATTATTTTTGTAAAGCTGATTGCTTCCACATTCATTCCAATCATTAATGTAAATATCTAAGAGACCATCATTATTATAATCAAACCAAGTTGCCCCCATATTTCGACAACTGTTTAGATCCCCAAAACCGGCTATAGATGTTAAATTTGCAAACGTTCCATTTCCTAAATTTCTAAAAAGTTGAACTTTGAAGGAGTATGTAAGAAATAAATCTGGGTTTCCGTCATTATTGTAATCGCCCCAAGATGCTCCGCTTTTTGGTCCATCTAAACCATCAAATGCAGCCCCAGTTTCTCCTGAAAGTAACAAATCTGTTAAACCAGCTATCTCTGTAACATCAGTAAAAGAACCGTCATTATTATTTCTAAATAATCGACTTAATGTTTTTGGAGAGTTTTCATCATCTGGAGCTTTTGCTACAACAAAAATGTCAAGGTCATTATCACCATCATAATCAGCTACAGCTACACCATTATTTTCTTCTAAAACTCCTAGTCCGACGACAGCTTCAACACGATTGAAAGTTTGCGCTGTAACAATATGGAATGAAAAGCCCATAATCATTAAAAACAAACTTTGATTTGAGGGTAATTTTCTTAGCATGTGCTTCTTTTTTGCTAATATAAATATTCTCTAAATAATTTGTTAATATATCTGATTTATTAACATTCATATGCAGTAAAATCAAATTTTTAACAAATAAACAGAAGATTAATTAAGAATAATTAAAACTATGGTGTAGATTTAGAAACTTGAAGTACTTTGCCGTTGTAATATTTGTTTCCGTTTAATGAAAAATCAAAAATATACTCTGCCATTTCTATTGCTGTTGTTGGAGCTAGATATCCAGGAAAAGCCTCCTCTAACATTTCGGTTTGCACAGCACCTAGAGCTAGTATATTAAACTGTGGACCTGTTTGTTTATATTCTTCGGCTAAAAGTTCAGTTAATGTAATAACAGCACCTTTACTTGAGCTATATGCTGCTAATCCAGGAAACTTAATACTACCTTGAATGCCGCCCATCGAGCTAATGGTAACTACGTGTCCATTACTCTTCATGAATGGTAATACAATTCTTGTCATTTCGGAAACTCCAAAAACATTGATTTCATAAACTTTAGCAAAATCCTTAAATGTTGTTTCTGCAAAAGGTTTGTTTAATAAGGTACCTGCATTATTTATCAAAACATCAACGTGATTCCACTCATTCTGAATAAATGTTTCTACCTTATTATAATCAGCTTCATTTTGTAAATCAAATGCAAATGAGATGATATTGTCTGATTTTAGGTTTGTAACTGGCAAATTGTTACGTGATAATGCTAGAACTTTATGACCTTGCTTAGCAAAAAGCTGAACCAATTCGTATCCAATACCTCGGCTTGTACCTGTAATAATTATATGTTTACTCTTCATTAAGAATTATCTCTTTTGTTGGTGTATTGATCATTTTCTCTATTCCAGGAATTATACTATTTATGACATTACTCAAAAATTGAAAATTCATTGCGCCAGATTCATCACCAACTTTATGGTAATGGTCAAAGTTGGTCAAATCACATGATGAAATCGTATGACTTGGCACATTAAACTCCTGAAAAAAAGCATAATTATCTGAACGTTTAAATAAATTGTATTGTTTTGAAACTTCAGAGAAGCCAATAATATTAGACCCTTGATATTCATTAAACTTTGAAGCAAAGTTTGACTTATCAAAACCAGTTAAAAATACTTCATAATCTCTTTCTTTAAAAGGCACACCAAGCATTTCAAAGTTTATCATAGTGTACAAATCAATATTTTGAGATTTAAGTCTTTTTGCAAAATGATCTGAACCGCGAAGTCCCATTTCCTCTGCTGAAAATAATGCAAAAATCACGCTTCTCTTGTTACTCTTTTTTGTAGCAAAATATTTAGCAATTGTCATCACAGCTGATGTTCCAGTGGCATTATCATTTGCACCATTTGCTATCGAATCATTTTCAACTGGCTTACCAAAACCTATATGATCGTAATGTGCACCGATAACAATAAACTCTTTCTTAAGTTTTTCATCATTACCTTCAATATAACCAACAATATTGTATCCTTTTATACTATCCTCTGCTCTAGCCTTAAATTTAAATTCATCTAAAAACATATCAAAATATGGATTTACACCATAAGATTTTAATTGTTTCTCTATGTAAGCTGCTGCTTTATCAATGCCATCTGTACCTGTATTTCGACCTTTTAATTCATCTGAAGCTAAATAATGAACTATATCAGCAACCTCTTCGGTTGTGATGGTAATACTTTCTCTTTCTTGTTTTTTTCCTTTGCAGCTAAATGCTGTTGCCAATATAAATGATAGAACAATTATTTTTTTCATTGAAATAAATTTTATGTTTAAAGATAAAAAACCTGACTCGAAATAAATTCAAATCAGGTTTTAAATATTATATAAACTTGATATTAGATCAAATTAACATCGTAACAGGATTCTCGATATATCCTTTTAGTGTTTGAAGAAACTGTGCTCCTGTCGCACCGTCTACAGTTCTGTGGTCACAAGCTAAAGTTAACTTCATTGTATTACCTGCAACAACCTCACCATTTTTGACAACTGGTTTTTCAACAATAGCACCTACAGATAATATTGCTGAATTAGGTTGGTTAATTATAGATGTAAAACTCTCAATACCAAACATTCCTAAGTTAGAAATCGTAAATGTACTGCCTTCCATTTCGTCCAAGGTTAATTTCTTATTTCTTGCGCGGACAGCATAATCTTTGACTGCTGCTCCTATTTGAGGTAAACTTTGCTCGTTAGCAAATCGCACTACTGGTACAACTAATCCGTCTGGTACAGCGACTGCAACACCAATATGGACATGATTATTCATACGCATTTTATCATCAAACCATTGAGAATTGACTTGAGGATGTTGACGCAATGCCAATGCACAGGCCTTAACAATCATATCGTTGAATGAAATTTTTGTATCAGGTATAGAGTTGTATTGTGTCCGGAATGCTATAGCGTTATCCATATCAAACTCGACATTCAAGTAATAATGTGGTGCTGTAAATTTAGATTTTGCTAAATTCTTTGCAATTGCTTTACGCATGTTGCTATTTGGAATCTCATCAAAATCTTCTTGGCCTGTTGGTACAAATTTTACAACCGGAGCTGAAGAACTTGATACAGCTGCAGGTGTAAAGTTTTCTATATCTCGTTTTACAATTCTACCATTTTCGCCAGAACCGTTAACTTGATTTAAATTAATCCCCTTTTCTTCTGCCATTTTTTTAGCTAATGGGGAGGCAAAAATACGTTCGCTTGAAACTGTATTGACTGTATTTACAGTAACAACTTCTTTTATGGTTTCTGTTTTTAGTACTTCACCTTTCTTCTCGGGTTTTGGAACAACTTCTTTTGAAAGAGCACCCATTTTAAAGTTCTTAGCCACAGCTGAAACATCAGTACCTGCTGGACCAATTATAGCTAATAAATCATCTACTTTTGCAGAATCTCCTACTTGTAAACCTACATGTAATAATGTACCTGAATTGAAAGATTCAAATTCCATTGTGGCTTTATCAGTTTCAATTTCTGCTAAAATATCACCTTCTTCTATTTCGTCACCAACATTCTTTAACCATGACGCTACTGTACCTTCTTCCATCGTGTCACTGAGTCTTGGCATAGTTATTACAATAACACCTTCTGGTAGTTCGCTTGAAGATTCATCAAAATCAGCCTCTGATATATTGGCTTCAGTAACCTCACCTTCAGATATAGCATCAGATTTTTCAATTTGAGTACTTCCGTATATTAAACCAGAAATATCCTCTCCTTCATCACCTATAATTGCCAAAAGTGTATCCACTTTAGCTGTTTCTCCCTCAGCAATTCCGATGTGTAATAAAGTGCCTTCATTAAACGATTCGAATTCCATTGTAGCTTTATCAGTTTCGATTTCAGCTAAAATATCGCCTTCTTCAACTTTATCACCTACTTTTTTAAGCCAAGATGCAACAGTACCTTCTTCCATGGTATCGCTCAATCGCGGCATATTTATTACTTCTGCCATAGCTTACTTGATTTTATGGTCAATAAATGGATAGTCTTCTTGCTCGTATACAGCATCGTACATTACATTCTTGTCTGGATATGGTGATTCTTCAGCGAATTTTTCACATTCTTTAACCAAATCCTTAACACGCTTATCGATAGCTTTAATGTCATCTTCAGTAGCGTACTTCTTCTCTAGAATAATATCTTTTACCTGCGTAATAGGGTCAATTTTCTTGTATTCATTAACCTCATCTTTTGTTCTGTAATGTTGAGCATCAGACATGGAATGTCCTCTGTAACGGTAAGTTTTTACTTCTAAAAATGTTGGTCCGCCACCATTTCTTGCTCTCGAAATAGCTTCGTCAAAAGCTTCAGCAACCTTAATAGGATTCATTCCGTCTACTGGTCCACAGGGCATTTCATAGCCTAAGCCTAATTTCCAAATATCTGTATGATTTGCTGTACGCTCTACAGAGGTTCCCATTGCATAACCGTTGTTCTCACATACAAATACTACAGGCAAATTCCACAGCATCGCTAAATTAAATGTCTCATGAAGTGAACCTTGACGTGCAGCACCATCACCAAAACAACAAATCGTCACACCATCTACATCATGGTACTTATCGCCAAATGCTATACCAGCTCCTAAAGGAATTTGTCCACCAACAATTCCGTGACCTCCATAAAAACGATGTTCTTTTGAGAAAATATGCATCGAACCACCAAGTCCTTTTGAAGTACCCGTTGCTTTACCGTATAATTCTGCCATAACACGTTTTGGATCTACACCCATACCAATTGGTTGCACGTGATTACGGTATGCTGTTATCATCTTATCTTTGGTCAAATCCATAGCGTGCAGAGCACCTGCTAATACTGCTTCTTGGCCATTATATAAATGAAGAAAACCTCTTACTTTTTGCTGAATGTATACTGCTGCTAGTTTATCTTCAAACTTTCGCCAGAATAACATGTCTTCGTACCATTTAAGGTAAACTTCTTTAGTTACTTTTTCCATCTATCTTTTATGTGAAAATGAATCTGCCCTTTTTTGAAAAGCAGAATAACAAAAATAATATTTTCAGTCTTAACGAAGAAGCACAATTCTGTAAAAATTATAGGTTATTTCGTTAATTAAATAACGAAAACGTTACAGTACAGAACTTTCGAAAACCAGAGGCAATAAATTAGCTAAAGATTTAGATTTTACAACCTTACCTTTTACTCCCATAAAATAAATTTCTATAGGATTATCCTGTTTAATTTCATATTCTGCAATAGCTTGTCTACACGCACCACAAGGTGGAATTGGTTTTAAAGTCTGCTGGTTTTGAGAAGAGGCTGTCAGTGCCATTTTAAGCATCTTAGCTTTTGGATATGTTGCTCCTGCATAATAGATTGCAGTTCGTTCTGCACACAAACCCGAAGGATAGGAAGCGTTTTCCTGATTACTACCAGAAATTACTTTGCCATTATCAAGTAAGATAGCTGCACCAACATCAAACTTAGAATACGGTGAATAGGCATGTTTACGAGCCTCTATAGCAGAATTCATAAGTTGCTGTACATCTTCTGGAAGATTACTTATTGAATCATATACTTGTAATGTTGTTTCAATTTTTACCTCTTTCATATGAGATGTCTTTAGACAAAAAAACTATTGCTTTAAGGCAATAGTTTAATGTATTTGATTTATAATTCTCAATTTTAATATTCTGTATAAGAACCATCGCCAAAATTGAATGTTAGCGAAAAACGTAATGTATTTTCTAATGGACTTTGTACCCTTGATGCTGAAAACAGATACGATAGGTCTAAATTAATGGTGGTGTATTTGAAACCTGCACCTAGCGCGAAAAATCGTCTAGCACCTTTCTCTTCCGCTTCGTTAAAATATCCTGCTCTTAGGGCAAATGAATTATTATAAGTATACTCAGCGCCTATAGAATAAGTAAACTCTTTTATCTCTTCACTAAAACCACCTGGAGCATCACCAAATGATTGAAAAACACCTGACAAAAAGCTTACATCATTACTCTGACCTGCTGTTATTATAGTAGGCTCATCACTGTCTTGCTGTCCATCATCATCAGTATCTACAAACCCTAATTCAGGAGGTGTTGGCACTAGAAGTTTAGCAATCTCAGCCGTTACAGCTAGCTTACTATTTTGATCAAAAATAAAATCAAATCCTCCACCTAACCTTAAGTTAGTTGGTTGAAAAACATCTTGCCCACCATCATCATAGCTAAATTTTGGACCTAAATTCTGAATCGCAAATCCAGCTCTCCAACGGCCATTAAAACTATCATATGCGTTTTCTTCACTTTGATAATAACCTGTAATATCTGCTCCAAAAGAACTTCCAGGATTTGCGTTAGGATCTACTTGGCCAATACGTAAAGCTGACCTAAAATATCTTAGACCAACTGCCATTGCAAACTGGTCATTAAGTTTTAAAGAATAAGCAACATCTATAGCGTATTCATTAGGTTTTACTGGTGTTCCGGGGCTAGTTGCATCTTGTGTTAACACAATTTCGCCTAAACTAAAATACTTGACACTTGCCGATACCGCACTAAAATCACTTAACCTGTTAAAATAGGTGGCATAACTGATGGATATATCATTGACTAAACGCGTTAGATAAGGCGTAAAACTGACACCTACGCCAGATTTAGTTTCAGAGAAAGCATATTTAGCAGGATTGTATTGTTGTGAAAACCCATCAACTGATGTTGCAACACCCATATCTCCTAAGGCTGCAGACCTCGCATCAGGTGCTACAAGCATAAAAGGAATACCTGTAGTAATTACAGATGACTGGTCAGGAAAAACAACTGTGTTTTGCCCAAATGAAACATTTACTAATGTAATTGCTATTGTTAAAGTTAAGATTTTCTTCATTCTAAATGGTTATGTTTTTAACTATAAATTATAGTTTAGAGTGTTAACAAATATAATTTATTATTACAGGATTACAAGTTTTTCTATTTTTTCAATCTGTTTATTTAAACGTTGAGATTTGACTTTTAGTTTATAGATGTAGACACCTTTTCCTATTTTATCACCAAAATCATCTAATCCGTTCCATACAATATCTCTAGATAACGTACTCGATGACTTTCCTGAAGTATTGGTCTGACCATTCAATGTTTTTACTAATTTACCCGATACGGTAAATATCTGAACAGAAATATCTAGAACATCACTACTATTATGGTTAAACCAAAACTCTGTATAATCCACAAATGGATTAGGATAGTTCAATACATTATCAATAACTAATTCTTCATTATTGTTAAAGACCTCAAATTGTATTTCTGAAGTAGAAGAATTATTGTAAACATCCCAAGCTTTTAGTGTCAATGTATGTATTCCTGCTTCTAAATCTCTGAAAGCAAATGTAACAGTACCGTTTGTGAAATCGTCTAAGCTAGCTTCATAATAATCATTTAAAACAAAAGGATTAGTTTCATCACCGTCTAAAATCGCAGTAATATCATGACCAATACCACTCGCAGTATTTATGCCATTATCATCTTGTAGTTTTGCTAATAAGGTTGGAGACTCGTTTGTTATACCACCAGAAACAAAGTTCTCGTCATTCATAAATAAATTTATAACTGGACCGATATTATCTTCCTCTGCATTTTCATTAATTCCGCCTACTTGTATATCAAAACTATAACCTGTTTGGTCTTCTAAAACATTATTTCGTTTTGCATAAAAACTTACTTTTCCTTGTCCAACTGGTATACCGATATCTCTTGGTACTACAAAATTAAAATCGAATAGTCCATTACTTACTGAAGCTTGACCTTTGAATAAGATTTCTCCCAATGTTGTAAAATCAAGTACTATTAAACCGTTTGAATCCGAGATATTATCATTTGCCAAAGTACTTCGCTCTATATCTTTATCAAAAACTGTGGCTGTTAAGACACCATTATAATTACTTAAAAGGTTACCATTAACATCGACGACTTCACCAGACATTTTTACTTTTCCTAAGGCTTCAAGTACGTCTGTAGTTTCTGTAATTGGTGTGTCATTAATATGAGTTAGGCGAATACTAGCTCTTGGTATGGCTAATTTCATAGCTGGATCACCAATAAAATGAACTAGTCTTTTCTGAGCACTACCAGCAATGATTGGATCTAATTTTGTAAGGCGTAACGCTTCTGCCATAGTCGGATATTCGTTTGAACCATAAGCAAATAAATAGTCCTCTAAAACTTGGTTATAATTTGTACCAACAGTAACAAAAATTTGACGTGTTGTTGTAATAAGTCCTATAGCACCTCCATTAGTATTCCAATACGTATACTCGCCTGCCGTTTGTAGGTCTGGATTGTCATATTTAGTATACTCACAGGTTACAGTAACAAAACAATTGAATCGGCAATTATTATTTAAATTCTGAGAATCGTTAATGTCAAAAATACGTTCTTCTGCTAAGCCTAACTCACCACCATGTCCAAAATAATTAACTAATAAAACACCTACATCTATTGCGTCTCTAAAGGCATTATTTACATCTGGATATCTATCCCCACCTGATGAAGATTGCTGTTGAAAAGAATCTGAATGTACTTTAATAGAATTTAAAAAAGGTTTTTCTGCTCTTACATCAGTAGCAACATCATCAGTACTTTGTTGTAAGACTCTTTCAAAAGCTTCATCTACATCATCGGATACTAGGAGTATATTGTTTCTCCAGCTACCGTAGGATTCTTGTGCATAATAAGCTTCTATTTTATCTACGACTTCTTTTGCTCTTTGTGGACTATCCACTAACATCCTACCAATAGCAATGTCTAGTCTATTCGATGTTGTCAGTGTACCTTCATTATCGTCCATTAAACCATAAAAATCATCTGAAATCAATGAACTCGTTACGCTAAAACTGTTTAATGAAAACCAAGATGGCACAAAATTAGTATTGTTATTTAATCTGTCTTTATAATCGTAAGATGCATCTCCAAAAAGACCAAGATATTTTACTCGGTTATCATTGGAGCTTGCATTATTATAGACATAACGCACAAAATTACGTATTGCAGCAATATCTTGATTTCCCGTACTGAATTCATTATATATATCTTGAAGTGTTACTACCTTTACTACTAGATTATTTTGAAGTCTATTAATATCTGCAAGACGTTCTGCTTGGTCTAAGAATACTTGTGGTGTAATTAATAGATAATCTACATCTTGAAACTGACCTTGGTTATCAGTTAATATAGTTCCTTTTAAATTTTGATTAAATAATTGACTATTGGCCTCACGCTTTGGATTTAGAAAATCTGAACCAGAAAAAGCTACATAATTTCTAACTTCTCCAGCATTTGTTTTTAAACTAAATTCTGAAGATTGATTTTCATTTTGTACAAACTGTACATTGTGTATGTCTGTAATATCCCAAATCTGTTCAACATCTGAAGCATTACTCAGATTATATTGTACAATTCCTGAACTAGAAGCAACCGAATTGTTTTGAAAGAATAATTGCTTATCTACATACTGTAATTGTCGTGTAGCTTGAACCGAAATATAGTCTAAGTATGCCGAAGCCACAGGATTTCCTCCGTTATCGTACTCTAAATCTATATCAAGTGTTTCTCCGGTAACATTAACCTCTCTGAAAAAAAAGGCACCTGCTCCATAGGTAAAACCATCTGGGTTAATTGGAGGTAAATTTACTGTGGAAGCATCACCATTTAGCGTAACACCCATTGAACTTGGTAATTCTGAAACAGAACCAAATAAAAGTGTAACATCTACAGGTAAAGAAGTGTCTAGATTTGGTATTTCAAAATTATAAGAGCGTTGCGTTTCGATATCGAACTTATCTCCAAACCATCGTCTACCTAATTTTACTAAATTAAATTCATCTACTTCATAAAAATCATTATCCTGAAAAGTATCTATTGTAAGATCTGCTGGTTGGTCTGTTTGACTAATTTCAGAAAGACGCTTACCATTTCCAGAGCTAATATTCACATAATAGTAGGTCTTATCCGTATATAAATTGATATTAGTATTTTGCTCTTGATTGAATCCCTGTGGACCATTTGCATAAAATAGAATGTAATCTTCGTTATCAAAACGACCATCTTCCTCACCAATAAATTGAATTGCATTTTCTGACGGGTCAATAAGACTAGGTTCAGAATTTAGATAGGGTAACATATCACCACCATTTCCATAGATTTTTACACTTCTTGGGTCGACTGAATTTACATTTACACCTAACTGACCTAAAAAATTCTTTGATAACCTGTGAACACCAGTAGTATCTACATAGAATCTATACCATTCACCTGAAGCTAAAACAGAATTACTTATGGAAGAAAAAGAAGAGTTATTTGAAATACGGTTTTCAGCACCTAAATTATAATTAATTGTAAAACTTTTAATTTTTTTGAACGAATTACCATCTTTAATGATAGGGTTTATTTCAAAATAAACAGAACGCTTACCTCTAGCATTAACGTTAATCAGTTTCACTTTTGCTTCAGAAGCAATTGACGCTATGTTTAAATCTTTTAACTCAGATTTTGAAATTGGGTTATATATTACATTGCCTAAAGTTACTGAGGATTCATTTATTAGTCCATTTTCTGACCATTCTGCAAAATAGACTAAACCTCTATCAAAAGAGTAGCTAAAGTGATTAGGCTCAAAGGAAGGTACTACAACTTTTGCATAACCAGCCTCTAGGTTTTGATACCCATTCCAATTAATAGAAAATTGTTTTTGCTGAGCATACGAAAAAAAACAGAGTAGTATATAAATAGTAGTAAAGCTCTTTTTCATTTTAAATAAACGTACAAGTTTATACCTTATTATGAGGTCACAATTTTTATTTCAAAAGTACAACAATAATTTATTTTAGTACTCGTTATTGATAAGTGAATTTAGTAGTAAAATCAATAAAAAATCCGTTGTAATGAATGAAAAACAGGATGAAATGCATTATTTTTTGCACTTTATCGATTAAAAATGTTGTTTGTTTATCTTTAATTACTATATTGCACGTCAATTTAAAAAACTTACTTAATCGATAGTTATGAGAAACGTCATAAATTTTAAATTATTAGCAGCCGCAGCCCTGATAGTTACTGCTTATAGTTGTAAACGCTCTTCAAACTCCAGTAACGTTGATAGTGCTACTGGATGGGCTATAAATGACAAGCAAGGTGGATTTCAGTACAACACCCAGTTTAAAGAACAAGAAACTCCCCCTGGCACTGTATTTATAGAAGGTGGTACTTTTACTATGGGTAAAGTGCAAGATGATCCTATGCATGATTGGAATAATACTCCAACTCAACAGCATGTTCAATCTTATTACATGGACGAATCTGAGGTTACCAATGTAAACTATTTAATGTATTTAGATTATCTAAAGACTGTTTATCCACCAAGCGACCCAAATTACGCTAATATTTATAAAGGAGCTTTGCCGGATACATTAGTATGGAGAAATAGATTGGGCTACACTGAAATGATGGTAAACAACTATTTACGTAATCCAGCATTCGGTAATTACCCAGTAGTAGGTGTAAGCTGGATTCAGGCTGTAGAATATGCAAGCTGGAGATCTGATAGAGTAGCAGAAATGTCATTACAGAAAGCGGGGTATCTCGAAAGAGATTCACAGTACACTGCCGAAGCAGGTAGTACTTTCAGCACAGACACATACATAAACGCACCAACAAAAACTTATGGTGGTAATGATTCTATAATCAACCCTGTTAAATCTAGAAAACGTGTACAAGTCAATTTAAAGGGAGACACGATAAATGTATATGCAAAAAGAGAATCTGGTCTTATTGGACCAAAATATAGGTTACCAACTGAAGTAGAGTGGGAATACGCTGCGCTTGGAATGAGTGAACTAAGAAGCTATAACATTTACAGAGGAAGAAAAAAATATCCTTGGGATGGACAGTATACGCGTTCTGGTAGTCGTGCACAACGTGGTGATCAGTTAGCTAACTTTAAGCAAAGTAAAGGTGACTATGGCGGAATCGCGGGATGGTCTGATGATGGTGCTGACATCACTCAAGAAGTGAAGTATTACGAGCCTAATGATCATGGATTATATGATATGGCAGGTAATGTTGCTGAATGGGTTGCTGATGTTTACAGACCTATAGTTGATGATGAATTTAATGACTTTAACTACTACAGAGGAAACACTTATTATAAAAATGAAATTAATGACGACGGAAGTGTGAAGATTGTTCAAGAAACAGTATATGACACCCTAAGTAATGGTAAAATTGTTGCTAGAGCTCTACCTGGAGAAATATCTCAAAAACCAGTTGATGATCAAGAAACATATTTAAGAACTAATTTTGATAAAAGCGATAACAGAAACTTTAGAGATGGTGATCAAAAATCATCAAGATTTTATCGTGATAATTTTGAAGATGGTATTGAAGGAGAGTTTGATACTCGAAAAGTATATAACTCACCAAAGCATTCTATAGATAAAGATTCTGCTAGTGGAAATATGCTTAAAGAATATGATAAATCTTCAAGAAGAACATCACTAATTAATGATGAAGCTCGTGTATTCAAAGGAGGTTCATGGAAGGATAGAACTTACTGGATTGATCCTGCACAACGCAGATTCTTTCCTCAGGATATGGCTACAGATTATATCGGTTTTAGATGTGCTGTTTCTAGAGTTGGATCAAAATCTAAGTCTAACAAAAAGAAGCGTAACTAATTTAGTTACTTAAATTATAAATTAAAGTCCTAACAATTGTTAGGACTTTTTTATTTTTATAATATGAATTTGAAAACTTTATACAATATATTTTTGGGGAACCAGTCTATCTGTACAGATACACGTAAACTTAAAAAAAACGATATTTACTTTGCCCTTAAAGGTGAAAACTTTGATGGTAATAAATTTGCCAAAACTGCATTAGACAATGGTGCAAGTTATTGTATTATTGATGACACATCTATTAAAAGTTTATCTGATAAATTTATTTTAGTTAAAAATACTCTTGAAGCACTTCAAAAATTAGCAAATCACCATCGTAAACAATTGACTTATCCAATTATTGGATTAACAGGAAGTAATGGTAAGACAACTACTAAAGAATTAATTTATAATGTACTTTCTTCAAACTATAAAGTAAAAGCTACAAAAGGTAACCTTAATAACCATATAGGCGTACCATTGACATTATTAAGCTTTACAGAAGATTTGGATTTTGGGATTGTCGAAATAGGTGCAAATCACCAAAAAGAAATTGAATTTTTGTCTGCAATAGCAGAACCTGATTTTGGGCTTATTACTAATTTCGGAAAAGCACATCTTGAGGGTTTTGAAGGGATTGTTGGTGTGATTAAAGGAAAATCAGAACTATATGATTATTTAAAAGCGCATAAAAAAACTATTTTTATAAATAAAGATGACAAAACGCAAGTCAAACAAATAGGTAACTATAAAAAACTATCAACATTTGGTTCTGGTAGAGATAATAATTGTACTCTAACATTTATAAGCGCGAATCCATTTGTTTATCTTTCATATGAAGATGTTGTAATTAAAAGTCAATTAATAGGTAGTTACAACTACAGTAATATTGCTGTTGCAGCAGCTATCGGAAAGTATTTTAATGTATCAAAAAATGATATAAAACAGTCTATTGAAACTTACAAACCTGACAATAATCGGTCCGAAATAAAGCAGCTAAAGTCTAATGAAATTATAATGGATGCATACAATGCTAACCCAACAAGTATGTTAGCTGCTCTTAATAATTTTAAACAATTAGAGGTTAAAAATAAATTTCTATTTCTTGGAGACATGTTTGAACTTGGAAAGTCATCATCTAAGGAGCATCAGGCTATTGTTGACTTTACTGAAAGTCATTTTGATGAAAATATTTATCTGATTGGGGAAAACTTTTACGCAACTAGAACCAAAAAGAATACCCTCAAATTTTCATCATTTCAAGATTTAAACGAAGTACTCGAAAATAAATCTATCAAAGATGCTATGATACTAATTAAAGGTTCAAGAGGCATGGCATTGGAAAGAATACTAGATATTCTTTGAGCCTTTTTATTAATAATAATTTAAAAAATCCATTTCATATGAAATGGATTTTTTGTGGGTCATACTGGATTCGAACCAGTGACTTCTACCCTGTCAAGGTAACACTCTGAACCAACTGAGTTAATGACCCAAATTTAAAACCAAAAAAGTCTACATTTCTGTAGACTTCTGTGGGCGCGAAGGGATTCGAACCCCTGACCCCTTGGGTGTAAACCAAGTGCTCTGAACCAACTGAGCTACGCGCCCTATAATTGGTTTGCAAATATAGACTAGTTTTTAAAATCTCAAAAGAATTTCAACAAAAAAATTATAATATTTCAGCTACCACAAAAGTACTTCCTCCAATATAAATACAATCCTTCTGATTAGCATTAGATTTTGCTGCTAAATAAGCTTTTTCTACTGAATTATAAACTTTGTATTTATACTTATTGTCTTCAAAAACTCTAGCTAATTTCTCTGTATCGAGACCGCGTAACACATTGGGTTTACATAGGTAATAGTTAGCTGATTTAGGTAATATATCAATAATTTTCTCTAAATCCTTGTCACTGACAACACCAAACACAATATGAATATCTGCTAAACACTCATCCTTTAGCTGCCGCATAGTATAGGTTAACCCTTCTTTGTTATGAGCTGTATCGCATACAATTTTAGGATTTTCACCTAGTAGCTGCCATCTTCCTATTAAATTAGTATTCTTTACCACATTAAGAAGACCAGATTTCAATACCTTATTAGAGATGTTAAATCCAGATGCTTTAAGAACCTCAATAGATTTCATTACTGTTTTTATATTGTTGTCCTGATAAGACCCTTTTAAATCGCTATCTAAAACTTTATTAACGATTTGGTCAGCAAAATAAATTTTTGATTTTTGTTCCTTTGCTTTTTTATGAAATATTGCTTCTGTTTCATCATGTGTCTCGCCAATGACTACGGGTATATTCTGCTTAATAATACCTGCTTTTTCAAAAGCTATTTTTGGTAGTGTATTCCCTAAAAATTGAACATGGTCTAATCCAATATTTGTGATAACAGATAACTCAGGGATTATAATATTAGTAGAATCTAATCGACCACCGAGTCCAACTTCTATAATAGCAATATCAACTTTTTCTTTTGCGAAATATTCAAACGCTAAACCAACAGTCATTTCGAAAAAAGACAAAGAATTCTCTTCAAAGAAAGCTTTGTGCTTTTTTACAAATTCCATTATAAACTGTTTTGATATATCCTTACCATCAATTTTTATGCGCTCACGATAATCTTTTAAATGAGGAGAAGTATACAAACCAACTTTATAACCAGCTTCTTGTAAAACAGAAGCTAACATATGACTACAAGAGCCTTTTCCGTTTGTACCACCAACATGTATAGATTTGAAATTGTTCTCAGGATTCTTGAGATAATCTGCTAAAAGTAATGTGTTAGAAAGGTCTTTTTTATATGCAGATTTGCCCTGAGATTGATATATTGGCAATTGGTTAAATAACCAATTAACTGTCTTAAGATAATTCATTAATTATTGACCTAAAGCAAAATTAACACTAACGTAACCAATCTGTATATCTGGGGCATTTTGATTAGGAGTAAATTTAAACGACAATGCTGTTTTCTTAGCTGCTTCAAACAAACAGCTAGTTCCATTAGTCCCTTGAATTCCAGGCGTAGCTTTTACAACTTTACCATTTCTATTAACCCTTATTTCTACAACAACCAAACCTTCTTCGTTACAATCTTGCTCAAACTTGTTACTATATACCTTATCTCTTCCTCCTAAACCGAAATCTACACCATCTTTACCGGGGCCAGAATCCCCAAAAATACTTGTCGCATAAGGGTCACCATTTAGTTGCCCTTTATTTCCTGGCTTATTATCGTCTCCTTTTCCACCATAATCATTACCTTTTGAGTTTTTTACACCACCAATAAGATTATCTAGTTTCTTTTTCTTTTCTGCATCTTCTCTTTTCTTTATTTCTTCTGCTTCTCGTTTTAAACGTTCAGCTCTTTCGGCTTCAGCTTTTGCTTTAGCCTCTGCAGTTTTCTTCTTTTTAATAGCTATAGCTTCTTCAGAATCTTGAGTTAAAACCTTTTCAGATTTTTCTAGTGTTTTATTATTTTCCGCCGGGTTTTTTTCAACCATTTGCGGTTCAGCTTGTATTGGTATATCAGCTTGTATTGGTTTGCTTAAAGGTCTATTTCCTTTACCTGTGTTATTAGTACCAAAATTAACATCAACACCATACTCTTCTGGTGGGTCAATATATTGTGGTCCCACAATAAAAATAAGGAGTACTAAGATTAACAATATTAAGGTTGTTATCTTTGCAGAATTTTTTTCGTGTTTAGTTTTTAGGTACTTCATGTCAACTTTGTGTTCAATATACAAACGGATAACTCAGCTGAAATATTATTGCTTTGCTTTGAACTTAATCAGTGGAGAGAAAGGTACAAAAACTAGTTTTCCATGTTGTATACCAGGTTTTAATTTAGATAGCATTTTGTATCACGAACAGCTTAATGTTCTAATCTACTGTATACAATAATAGCCTACACTAGTTGGATTTCACAGCTAATGTTGATTTTATCTTATTCCTGTTGGCGATATCCATAATAAAAACCACATGTTTTAAATCTACATCTTGATCAGACCTTATTGTAATTGTTGGAGAGTCTGAACCTCTAACTTTTTCTATAACTACTGCCTCTAATTGATTTTTTGGGACTTGTTTTAAGTCTACAAAATATTGTAAATCCTTATTCACACTAACCGATACATTTTTGGTTTGGGTAGTTTTACTACTTGATTTTGGTAATAATAAATCAATAGCTTCAGCTGAAACTAATGTAGACGCAATCATAAAAAATATCAGTAACAAGAAAACAATATCTGTCATTGACGACATATTAAATTCTGGTGTAACTTTATTTCTTCCGCGTAAATTCATACTAAATCGGTTCGTTTAAAAGATCTAAAAACTCTACCGAATTCGCTTCCATTTTATAAACCACTTTGTTAGTTTTTACTACCAAGTGATTGTAAGCTATATACGCTACAATACCAACGATTAATCCACCAACTGTTGTTGTCATCGCTGTATATAATCCATCTGCTAGTGTCTTAATATCTATTGAGCCACCAGAATTAGCAATTTCAAAAATTGATAAAATCATACCAATCACAGTTCCTAAAAATCCTATCATTGGTGCTGCTCCAGATATTGTTGCAAGTACACTTACATTTTTTTCTAAACCATAAATTTCTAAGCGACCTGCATTCTCGATTGCTGTATTAATATCATCAAGTGGTTTTCCTATTCTAGAAATACCTTTGCTAATTAATCTTGATACTGGTGAATTGGCTGTTGCACAAAGGTTTTGAGCAGAGTCAATTTTTCCATCACTGACATAATCTCTAATTTTATTCATAAAATTAGAGTCTACTTTTGAAGCTTCTTTGATTGCAAAAATTCTTTCAAAATAAATATAAACTGCCACCACGAAGAGAAGTGCTAGAATAAGAATTATAATAATTCCTGCTGTTCCACCGGTTGTAATTAGCTCTATTATAGAGAGTGTTTTTTCTACTGACTCGTCTTCAACCAAAGGCTCTGTATCTTGTAAAATAGTGTTTAACATAGTAGATTTTTAGTTTCATTTGATTTGGTATATAACGTATAAAAAATAATAAACGTGTGTTTAGAATAAAGTTCTTGTAAACATAAAAGCAGCTGCTCCAGCAATAAAGCCAACTAAAGCTAACCAAGAAATCTTTTTTAGATACCAGAAAAAGTCAATTTTTTCCATACCCATAGCTACAACTCCAGCTGCAGACCCTATAATAAGCATACTTCCTCCTGTACCTGCTGAATAAGCTATAAAGTGCCATAATTGATCATCTAGTGCCTCTGTGAACATTCCTAAACTTGCAGCTACCAATGGAACATTATCAATAACTGCTGAACCTACTCCGAGTAATAACACTACTAAATCCGAAACAATAGTTCCGCTAGGTTCTGTACCTAATAGACCTATATTTTCCTTTAGTCCGTCAGCAAATCCGAATAAAATACCCAAAGATTCAAGTGCTGCCACTGCCATTAAAATACCTAAGAAGAATAAAATACTTGGCATTTCAATCCTAGATAAAGAACGGTGAACTGGACTATGATGATCCGACGACACACTCTCACCATGATCTACTTGTGATATTGAAAATCGAGAATTTGTATAAATTTCAGCAAAAATAGCAACGATTCCTAGCGAAAGCATCATACCTACATAAGGTGGTAAATGTGTTATAACTTTGAAAAAAGGTACAAATACAATTGCGCCTAATCCCAAAAATAACATTGTAGAACTGTATTTATTTGTAGGTTTATCATCATTGTCTTGCAGTTCTAAATCTCCTTTAAAGGGTTTTAAAAATGAAGCTAAAATAGTAGGTACTACCATGCAAATTACTGATGGTATAAATAAATATAAAAATAGCTTACCTGTCGATACCCTATCCCCAATCCAAAGCATAGTTGTTGTAACATCACCTATCGGCGACCATGCTCCACCAGCATTTGCTGCAATAATGATTAAACCCGCATACCAAATACGAATATCTCTGTCCTTAACAATTTTTTGAAGTATAGAAATTAAAACAATAGTTGCCGTTAAATTATCTATGATTGCAGATAAAACAAAAGCTAAAATCGAAAACAACCATAAAATTTTTCTTCTACTTCTAAACTTAACCGCAGATTTGATTGTAGAAAAACCATCGAAATAATCAATAATCTCAACAATGGTCATTGCACCCATTAAGAAAATTAGTATCTCAGCTGTTTTTCCCAAATGATGAAGCAAGGTTTCTTCCATCAAATGCATCTTTTCCTCGTGGCCTAACATGCCGAAGTTTTCCATTAAAGTATGCTTAGCAGAATCGAACCATTGCGGAAAAGCATCAATTCCTAATGAAATTAGTGCCCAACTTATTGCCATCATAACTAATGCAGGAATAAGCTTATCAATTTTTATAGTGTGTTCTAGGGTTATGGCTAAATAGCCAAATACAAATACTAATATTATAATAGTTTCCATAGGATCATATTAACTGTTTTAGTGCGATTTCAAAAGCTGTTGCACTGATTCCTGTTTTACTTTTATTATCTGAATATAAATTTTGTAGCGCTTTTTTTATAACATTTGATGTGTCTTCAAATATAGCATCGTCTGTCATTTGCACTTTTCGTTCCATGAAATACGCAAAGACTCTAGCCATACCACAGTTGGAAATAAAATCTGGTATTAAAGTTACTTTATTATCTGTATGTTCCATTATAGGTCCAAAGAAGATTTCTTTATCAGCAAAAGGGACATTAGCACCACAAGAAATGACTTCTAAACCTGTATCAATTAATTGATCTATCTGGTTTTGAGTGATTAAACGAGAAGCTGCACAAGGTGCAAAAACTTCGACCTGCAATGACCAAATGCGTTCATTCATTTCTTCAAAAGAAATGAGATTATCATTCCCTAAAGTATTACCGTTTTTGTTGAGATACATATCTTTGACTTCTTCAAATGTAAAGCCATCTTCGTTAATCAAACCACCAACACGATCAATAATCCCTACGATTTTTGCTCCCATCTGTGCTAAGTAAAAAGCTGCTGCTGCACCAACGTTGCCAAAACCTTGAACAATTGCACGCTTACCTTTTATACTTTCTTCATGAATATCATAAAAATGTTTGGCGGCTTCTGCAACACCGAAACCGGTAATCATATCAGCTACTGTATATTTTTTAGATACATCTGGCGAATATTTGTGGTTCTCTATAACCTTAATAACACCATGACGTAATTGTCCTATTCGATTTATTTTATCTGCTGCAGTAGGTTTAAAATGTCCTTCAAAAACACCTTCTTGTGGATGCCAAACACCACTATCCTCAGTTATTGGAATTACTTCATGAATCTCATCAACATTTAAATCTCCTCCTGTTCCGTAATAACTTTTAAGCAACGGAGATACAGCTGCGTACCAACGCTCTAAAACTCCTTTTTTACGAGGGTCGTTTGGGTTAAAGTTTATCCCTGATTTTGCACCTCCAATTGCTGGTCCAGATACAGTAAACTTAATTTCCATGGTCTTAGCTAAAGAAAGTACTTCGTTCATATCCAAACCTTCTCGCATACGTGTTCCGCCTCCAGCTGCACCGCCACGAAGAGAGTTAATTACTGTCCAACCTTCAGCTTCTGTTTCTGCATCATTCCAGTGAAAAACAATTTCTGGATGTTTATTTTCGTATTTGTTGAGTAAATTTTTGATTAAAGACATTAGTTAGTTTTAATAGTTAGCAAATATAAAAAACTCTAAAGGCTATGTATATAAATAAAATATTAAATTTATGGTTCGAGTATTCTTCCTGAAGAATGGTCTTTTCTTGCTCCCGTAACACTTTTTAGACAATTAATCTCATTTCTAACTTTAAGTACACCTAAAAGGCCAAAAATAAGAGCTTCTTTATACTCTATAATAACAGTATTTGGAATTATTATTTTAGAATTTGAAAGTCTTTTTATTCTTTCAATTAAGAATAAATTATAAGCACCACCACCAGTGATTAAAGTTTTTAAATTGTTTTGATACAAATATTTAGAAATCTGAATAGCAGCATGTTCGTTAATCGTTCTTAAAATATCTCTGACTTCTAGATTATAACTCTCAATAATTGGCAAAACAATTTCCTGAACCCATTCAAAACCCAATGATTTTGGTGGTTGAAGATTATAAAATGGAAGTTTATTCAATTCTTCTAAAAGTTGCTTATTTATTTTTCCGGATTTAGCGATCTCACCTTTATCATCATAATCAAGATCCAATTTCGCCACATAGTAGTTAAGAATAATATTTACTGGACATATATCAAAAGCGATTCGATCTCCATTCTCCTTGAATGAAATATTTGCAAAACCGCCAAGATTAATACAGTAATTGTATTTACTGAATAGTAACTCATCACCTATTGGAACCAATGGTGCTCCTTGCCCTCCAAGCTCAACGTCTTGAACTCTAAAATCACACACAACTTTATGTTTTAAAATTTTAGATATAACAGATTGATTACCAATTTGATAGGTGTAGCCCTTATCAGGATTATGAAGTGCAGTATGACCATGAGAAGCTATAAAATCTATAGCTTTAAGATTATTTTTATTTATAAATTCTAAAATCTGGTAGGCCAAATACTTTGAATAGTCATCATCAATTTGCTTTAATTCTACTTTAGAAAATTGAGTTAGAGTTTTTAGTTTTTGCTTCCACTTAAGAGAATATGGTATAGTTTCAAATTGGATGATTTTAAACTTCCATTGCTCTTTAAAAGAAAAATTTGAGCATAAAATGTCTATTCCATCCAAAGAAGTTCCGGACATAACAGAAACAATATTATAATTCTGTATTAACATATTAGTAAAAATAGTATTATCTGTTGAAAATAAAACAACAAACAGTTATCTTTGCATCGAATTTCTAAGAAATCAATAAAACTAATTTTATGGACTTTAACTTAACAGAAGAGCATATGATGATTCGCGATGCCGCTCGTGATTTTGCACAAACAGAATTACTTCCTGGTGTAATAGAACGAGACAATACACAAACTTTCCCAGACGAATTGGTTTGTAAAATGGGAGAACTTGGGTTTATGGGCATTATGGTTGACCCTAAATACGGTGGAAGCGGAATGGATACACTGTCTTATGTTTTAATAATGGAAGAATTATCTAAGATTGATGCTTCTGCTTCTGTAATGGTTTCGGTAAACAACTCATTAGTTTGTTATGGTCTTGAGTCTTATGGTACAGAAGCACAAAAACAAAAATATTTAACCAAATTAGCTACTGGTGAGCAAATTGGTGCATTTTGTTTAAGTGAGCCAGAAGCTGGTAGTGACGCAACATCTCAAGCTACAACAGCGATTGATCAAGGTGACCATTACATTTTAAACGGAACAAAAAACTGGATTACAAATGGTGGACGTTCTGACGTTTATTTAGTGATTGCTCAAACTGATAGAGAAAAAGGTCACAGAGGAATTAATGCTTTTATTATTGAAAAAGGAATGCCTGGTTTTGAAATTGGTCCAAAAGAAGATAAGTTAGGTATCCGCGGTAGTGATACGCATACTTTGCAATTTAATGATGTAAAAGTACCAAAAGAAAATAGAATTGGTGAAGATGGATTTGGTTTTAAGTTTGCTATGAAAACTTTATCTGGTGGACGTATTGGTATTGCTGCTCAAGCTTTAGGCATTGCATCTGGTGCTTATGAATTGGCTTTAAAATATTCTAAAGAGCGTAAAGCATTTGGTACAGAGATATGCAATCATCAAGCGATTGCTTTTAAATTAGCAGATATGTACACAGAGATTGAAGCTGCACGAATGTTAGTAATGAAATCTGCTTGGGATAAGGATCAGGGTAATAATTACGACATGTCTAGCGCTGTGGCAAAACTATACGCAAGTAAGGTTGCTATGGAACAAACTGTTGAAGCTGTTCAAATACATGGAGGTAATGGTTTTGTAAAAGAATACCATGTAGAACGCTTGATGCGTGATGCTAAGATTACACAGATATATGAAGGTACTTCTGAAATTCAAAAAATTGTAATCTCTAGAGGTGTCTTAAGAGGATAATAAGTATTATTTCAATAAACACAAAAGGCTTCAAAATTATTTGAAGCCTTTTGTGTTTATTTTTATTTTTTTGAAATATCATCTAAAACGAGTCTCAACTCTCCATATGTATACTTGTTATCAATTTGATGTTTTAAGTCTGAAAGATTATCGAATTTATACTTAGGTATAATCTCTTTGAGTTCTTTGTAGTGCTTTTCAGAAATTAAGTCTGTAATCTTAACTTCTCCTAAAGCTATAAAACTAGCTAAATGACCAATTACGGTATTAATATTTAGTTCACGTTCAAAAGCAATTTGCTCAGGTGATTTACCATTTTTAAACAGTTCCAAGGATAGTCGTTTTGTATCTCCTTTTTTACGTTTTGGTGTAGCTATTTCAAATAGCTCAATATCTTTTGAGGTCTCTATGTTATTTTCATCGCAGTATTCTCGAATAACTTTGATAATTTCTGAACCGTATTTTTCTACTCTTGTTTTCCCAAAACCATTGACTCCTAAAAGTTCTTTTTTGTTGGTTGGAAGTGTTTCACACATTTCATAAAGTGCCTTTTGAGTAAATATTTGATAATGGATTAAATCTTTATCTTGAGCAATCTGATTTCTTAATTCTCTAAGTAGTTCAGAGAGTTCGATATTAATAGTTCCATCAAGAATCGTTTTTCTTGGTTTTTTTGACTTTTCTTTTGCGAAAAAGACAGCTTTAGCTCTTGCTTCTAAAAAGGTATTGACATCAAAACCGTTTTTTAGTTTTGAAAAGTATAGCTGTTTTGTTGCTATAAGTTCTTCAATTGTATCTAACTGTTTGGTAATATCTTTTTCGACTGCTTTATTATCTGTTATAAACCTGAATTCTTTATAGGGTAGGATAATATTAGTTTCAGTTTGAGTATCATAATACTGAATAGCTTTTTGGAACCTCTCTTGAATCTCTAATTTATTCTGAGGTAACATTTCTTTATATGGGATAGAAACTAGTTGACTTTTAAACCCATTAGCAATTTTCAATAAGTTAGTAACTTCATCTTTTATAGAATTTAAAGGAGCTTCTATATTTCCATATATAATACCTCTATTTTTATAATAGATATCTAAAAGTTTATTTACGGGGTATAAAAACTTATAAAAATCAAATATTTCTGAAATAAGATTTAACTGATATTCAGACTTTGATGTATTAAGAATATTTTCATTAGGCTGATTTTTTTCATTCTCTTCATTAAAAGAAATGACATTACTATCACTTATTATCTGGTCAGAGTTTATTTTACTTTTCAACACCAACCCTTCAAGACTTTTACAACGACTTAACGCTACATAAGTCTGTCCATGAGCAAAAGCTGCTTCAGCATCAATAATTGCTTTTTCGAAAGTTAGACCTTGACTTTTGTGTATCGTAATAGACCAAGCCAAACGCAAAGGCATTTGTATATAAGAACCAATTTTATTTTCAGTTATAGTTTTTGTTTCTTTATCTACTTTATAATTGATATTTTCCCACTCTTCAGGTGTGGTTATAATATTAAATTGATCGTCTGGACATTTTACTACGACTTCATTTTTATCTAGTAAGATAACCTTACCTATTTTTCCGTTAAAATAAAGTTTCTCCGGAGAACTATCATTTTTAATAAACATCACTTGAGCTCCAACTTTAAGTTCTAATTCTTCTTTATTTGGATGTGAAAACTTAGGGAATTTACCTTCAATTCTTGCATTGTATACTTTGGTCTTGCCGCTAAGTTTTTCAAGTTGTGAATTGTTTGTTTGCTCAGCTCTATTATTATGTGTTGTTAATGAAATATAACCTTCATCTTCTGTTGGAGTAAAATCCGGAATCCAACGCTTATTAAGTTCTGAAGCTGAAGATTGAGATAAATTATTAGTTCTTATCTCATTTAGGATATTTATAAATTTAGGATTATCTTGTCTATAGATATACTTTAGTTCAACAGTAATGGCATTACATTCTTGGTATGCTTGACTACTAAAAAAAAAGATGTTTTTATAAAATGGTTTTAGCAATGACCATTCATTCTCTTTTATAACAGGAGATAATTGTTGTAAATCTCCAATCATCAAGACCTGCACACCTCCAAAAACCTTTATCCTATTTCTATATCGTCTTAATGTTTTATCGATTCCATCTAACAAATCAGCACGAACCATACTAATCTCATCTATAATTAGTAAATCTAAAGACTTGATTATATTTATTTTCGTTCTATTAAATTTTCTATTAAATCCTGAAGAATTATTTAAATCCTGATTAGGTAAAATTGGACCAAAAGGCATTTGAAAAAAAGAATGAATCGTAACACCTTTTGCGTTAATAGCAGCAACACCTGTTGGTGCAACAACTACTGCTCTTTTAAGAGATTCTTTTTTTAATTTATGAAGAAAAGTAGTTTTACCTGTACCTGCTTTTCCTGTTAAAAATACATTACGATCAGTATTATTAATAAAATCCCAAGCTAAGTCTAATTCTTTGTTTGTCATACTTAATATAATACCTGACAAACATACTAGTAATTATTGAAATTAAACAAGGTAAAATGCCTCGTTATAGAAGGTTTAATTTTTAATTTGTTTAAAACATAAAATTGTATAAACAAAAAAACACCCAATCAAATGAATGAATGGGTGTTTAAAAAAGGCGGCGACCTACTCTTCCACAGTAAGCAGTACCATCGGCGCAAACGGGCTTAACTTCTCTGTTCGGAAAGGTAAGAG
>Ga0209833_1000325_pt1 | contig 35939 bp, 35 predicted proteins | sample COGITO_mtgs_1105_3_FD_184797 | JGI IMG/M metagenome (GOLD analysis project Ga0209833, IMG submission 184797) | Pelagic marine microbial communities from North Sea - COGITO_mtgs_110506 (SPAdes) (version 2) | ecosystem: Environmental > Aquatic > Marine > Epipelagic ... | reverse complement strand
AAGACAAATGATGTGTTAAAAAAACATTTACAAGGTAAATTATTATTGTCGCTGCTGAAATTTTTATAACTTCGTATTAGTTAATTTTTAGACTATTGCTATGAAAAAAATTCGACTGCTTTTAAAAGCATCATTTCTATTATTATCAGCTCCAGCTGAAATTTCCAAAGGTCAAAGACGAAGAACAGTATTAAGAGCTAAGAAGATATTTTCTTCTGTGAATTTATTTTAACTCTTTAGAAATTTTAAACATACGGAGGTATAGGGTTCGTTTTGTATTTATTAATTTTGTTTTTGAAAAATATCTCGAAGTTTTCAGGCAATTTTGATTTTATCTTTTTAGGTTAGAATTTCAAGGGTTATCGAGCTTTTCCACTAAAAGAAAGTCTTTATATAAGTAGAAGCTTATTATTAATTAAATAATTTTTAAGGGTAATTTCTTTTTTCTTCGTCTTAACTCATAGACGGGAAAAATTAAAAGCTATGAAAAAAATTCTACTGTTGCTAAAGGCATCATTTTTATTATTGACAGCTCTGGCTGAAATTTCCAAAGGTCAAAGACGAAGAAAGGTATCAAGAGCTAAAAAGATATTTTCTTCTGTGAATTTATTTTAATTCTTTAGGAATTAAGCATACAGGAATAGGATTCATTTTGTGCTGGTTTGCATTATTTAACTTAGTGTAAATAGAAAACACTTCTTTTTCTCTCCCTTTAAAATCATTTAGAGATTTTTGTCGTTCTTGCATATTCATGGCCCATTCTAACTCGTTGTAACTAGCACCAATTTGATCTTCATCTGTTCTGTCATCTCCCCATAAACCATCTGTTGGTACTGCTGTTTGTATTTCTTGATTCACATCTAAAAACTTAGCAATTTCATATACCTCAGATTTCATTAAATCTGCAATTGGACTCAAATCAACTCCGCCATCTCCATATTTTGTGTAAAAACCAACACCAAAATCTTCTACTTTATTTCCAGTTCCAGCAACTAATAATCCTTTTAAACCAGCAAAATAATATAGGCTAGTCATTCTGAGTCTAGCCCTTGTATTGGCTAATGCCATAAAACGACTTTCTTTATTGTCAACAGATGGTAAAGATTTAATAAGACTATCAAAAACAGGAGTTAGATTCACCTGATTCATCGATACATTTTTAAAATTATCTTGCAACCATTTAATGTGGTCTAAAGCCTTGTTTACCTGACTTTCTGCTTGATGTATAGGCATTTCTAAACAAAGTAAAGGAAATCCTGTTTTAGCACAAAGTGTTGAAGTAACAGCAGAATCTATTCCTCCAGAAACTCCAATAACAAAACCTTTTACATTTGATTTTTCTGCATACTCTTTTAACCAATTAACAATATGATCTGTTACTTTTTCTACCTGCATCGAAAACTATTTTAGTATTTTTGACGTTTTATTTCCAAGCTAAGATACAAAGCAAATGCGACATTCTTTTTTCTTTTTTTTACTTTCCGTGCTCATAATTTCTTGTAAAAAAGAAATAAAAAATAATATAGATGTATCACATATTTCTGCGGATTTTAAAACGAAAAGATTTGAAGTTGATTTTTATCAATCTAATTCAGAAGGCCTAGGAAAATTAAAGAAAGAATATCCAGTTTTATTTCCTGAAGGTGTTGAAGACATCATTTGGGTTAACAAGATAAATAGCAAAGAAGAGCAAGAGTTATTTAGAGAAACTCAAAAAGTGTATAAAGACTTTTCTAAAACAGAGAAGGAATTGTTAGACTTGTTTAAACATATTAAATATTATGATAAAAGTTTTGAGTCGCCAGATGTTATTACAATTCTAAGTAATATCGATTATGAGTATAGAACAATTTACTCTGATTCTTTATTACTTATTTCTTTAGATGTTTACCTAGGTAAAAACCACCCATTCTATAACGATTATCCAGGCTATATTAAAGAGAATAATAAGCAAGAAAATATTGTGGTAGATGTAGCTAATAAAATAATTCAAAGCCAAATAATTCCATCTAATAATAGAAATTTTTTAGGAAAAATGATTGATGCAGGAAAGAAATTGTATCTATTAGATTTATACATTCCACTTATGCCAGATAACATAAAAATGGGATACTCTGAAAGTAAATTGCTTTGGGCAGAAGAAAATGAAGAACAAGTCTGGAGATATTTTATAGAAGAAAATTTATTGTATAGCACAGATACTAAATTGAATAAACGCTTCTTAGAAGAGGCTCCTTTCTCTAAGTTTTATCTTGCCGAAGATTCAAGGTCTCCTGGCAGGATAGGACAGTGGATTGGTTGGCAAATTGTGCGATCTTTTATGCAAAAGAATGATGTATCTTTGCAGACACTTTTAACAATGAAAGAAGAAGATATCTTCAAAAAATCAAATTACAAACCAAGAAAATAATGACGATGGAACATACTTCTAAGATTGAATTCACTGTAGAATTAGATGAAAATAAAATTCCTGAAAATATTCAATGGACAGCTGAAGATGGAGGTGTAAAAGACGAGTCTTCTAAGGCAATAATGTTATCTGTTTGGGATCATAAGCAAAAAGATACATTACGCATGGATCTTTGGACAAAAGACATGCCAGTAGATGAAATGAAACAATTTTTTCATCAAACATTAGTGTCTATGGCTAACTCTTTTGAGAGAGCTACAAATGATGAAAAAATGAGTGCTACTATGAGAGATTTTTGTGACTATTTTGCTGAAAAATTAGACTTGACAAGGAAGTGATTTTATAAAAAATGAAGCTTCAAATTTTTATAATTAGTTTTTTTTCATACATTTAGCTGATTTTAACCCTCAAATCCCCCGAAATGAAATCACTCAAAGTACTCTGTGCTATTGGCTTTGCCTCCCTTATTTTTTCGTGTGCCCATAAAGAAGATGTTGCTGCTTTCTATATAGATAGTGAGTTAAACGAGAATTTAACAATTCAAAGTCGACCAGAAAACAGTAGTTCTGCAATTTTTGAAAACACACAACTTAACTTAAAATCATCCGAATCGTATAAAAAATACATACAGAGGTTAGAAGATATTCAAATTACTAGCTTAAAATGCGATTTTAGTAACTATCAAGGTGTTATTTCTAATGGAAAATTATATATAGATGGTATGTTGTTGGGGAATTTTGACGGTAGTAAAGAGCACATTACTATTAGCGATCCAATAATTTTATCTATTATTGCTAATAAATTTTTAGAAAAAACCTCATTAGAATTTTATTTTGTTGGAGAATCCAACACAACTCATTTTCTCTCAGTAGATATTGAGATTGAAATGTCTGGAACTTTTGTTCATTAAAAAAAAGCACTTTAAGGCGCTTTTTTTTAATTTTTTAATTTTTCAATAACAACTTTTGTCTTACTCTCATAAGGACCAACCGACTTGATTTCCACTCGTCTGTTTAGTTGTCTTCCTTGTTCAGTTTTGTTGTCGTATTTGGGGTTTGCTTCTCCATAACCTGCTGAACTGACTCTGTCGGCTTCAACACCTCTAGCAACAAGATACAGTCTAGCTTCATTTGCTCTTCGTTCAGATAACTTTTGATTGTATGTCTCATCACCTACATTATCAGTATATCCAGTTACACTAAAAGAAACATTTGGATTTTTCAACATAATTGAAGCAACTTCATCTAACATGGTATAATAAGTAGCACTTTTAATTTGATTGGAATCTGTGTCGAAATAAATATTTTTAGAGTAACTCATAACCGTCACAACTTCTTTAAGTCTAAGAGATTCTTCATCTGGACAACCAACATATAATTCTAGGCCTCTCACATCTACACATTTATCCTCTCTGTCAGGAATTCCATCTTTATCTCTATCCCCAATGATTGGGCATCCTTGGTTATTAACAGGGCCTTTTTCAAAACGACAAGCATCTTTATAATCTGGAATAGTATCTCCATCACTGTCTACTGAAACTCCATTTGCATAAACCATCGCTCCTTTAGGAGTATTAGGCTCTTTATCTAAAGGATCCATCACACCATCTCCATCAGTATCAATAATCTCAAATATAGGGGAATCAATAATAGAATCTTTAGCTTCATCATCTCCCCAAATAGTAAACACTTTTTCTCTTCCTAGTTTAATTGCCACTCCGATATGGGTAACAAAAAATGTTTCCCAATCTTGCTTGTTAGAAATTGTGGCGTCTAAGTGATCTTCATAATTGAAATACCAAGAAGGTCTAAATTCGATATCAACTCTTTTGTTGATTCTGTATTTAATCCCTAGTTGTGCAGATACATATATAGAACTGGCCTCTTTAATGTTGTCTCTAGCTGGATTGTTTCCAAAATCAACCAATAATTTTCTAGAACCATCAGGATTTCTTTGATATAAAGCTGAGTCGTATTGGTGGTATCCTATCCCGAAATACCCAGAAACATGCCATTTTTTTGAAATTTGCTCATAAAGATTAGAAAAACTAAAAATCAAGTTTAATTCAGCTCCATAGGCTCTTCCTTCAAAGAATAGATTATTTGTAATCTGAGTATTACTGACATATAATACATCGTATACATCAGAAAAGTATTGAGCACCACCAGATATTTTATTGTAATTGACTTTAAATTCTAACCCAAGTAAAGGATTAAACATTTTATCAACATAAAGGTATCCTCCAAAGTTCCAAAAATTCCCTTGGTTCCCCGTTCCGATAGATCGCAAATCTCCATGCATGATGAAATTGCTAAATCCACCTCCTACTGCCCAAGAATTACTGTTTTTTAAAGAGAGGTTTCTCTTATAAGTAAATTGGTCTGTTGTAAACTGAGCCGATAGGCTTATACTTGTATATATAAAAAAGAAAGTAAGTAAAATTCTCCTCATATCATTTTAAGGGTTGGTATTTTTCGGGGGGAATTTTGTGAGGTCAAAAGTATAAAAAAAAACTTAATGTATGTTAATTTGTTTTATAATCGATTTATAGTCAATAATATTCTCTACAAAATCTAGTTCAGACACATCAATAATAAGAGAATTAAGAGTTTGTTCTGTCTTTATAAAGTTCGAATAACCATCGTGTATTTTTTGTAAATAACTAGCTTCAATGTTTTTTTCGTAATCTCTTCCTCTCTTTTTAATATTCTCTAATAACCTATCTGTACTCTGATAGAGATATACATACAAATCAGGTTTAGTAATCTCTTTATACATCATATCAAACATTTTTCGATACAATGCATACTCTTCTTTTTGCAATGTTACTTGAGCAAAAATTAACGACTTAAAAATATAGTAATCTGAAACAATAAAGTTCTTAAATAAGTCGAATTGCGCTAAATCATCGCTCAATTGTTGGTATCTATCAGCCAAAAAACTCATTTCCAATGGAAATGCATAACGTTCTTTGTCTTCGTAAAATTTGGGTAAAAAGGGATTGTCAGCAAATCGTTCAAGGACAACTTTAGCATTAAACTCATCACTCATCATTTTAGCTAAAGAAGTTTTTCCGGCACCAATATTTCCTTCGATAGCGATATAGTTATACTTCTCTGAAATTGGAATAGGTCTTATTAGTATTTCAGGAATTTTTTCAATTAGACTATCATCTGTAGAATCTTTTAAACAAATATGCAATTGTTTTTTTACTACTGGATGAATAATGCTTTTTGCAATTTCTACTAAAGGAACTAGAACAAATTTACGGTCTAGCATTCTAGGATGAGGAATTGTTGTAGTCTTAGAAAAGATAATTTCATCATCAAACAATAAAATATCAAGGTCTATGACCCTATCGGAATAACCTTCAGAAGTTCCTCTAATACGACCTAAACCTTCTTCAATGGTTAAAAGTTTATCCAGTAAGGTCTCGGGTTGTAAATAGGTTGACACCCGAATACAAGTGTTGTAAAAGTCCTCTCCTTTATATCCCCATGAACCTGTTTTATAAACTGATGCTACTTTTTGGACAGCACCAATCCGGTCGGCGATTAAATGAATGGCTTTTTGTAGGTTTTCTAACTTATTTCCTTTGTTAGAACCTAAAGATAAATATGTAATTCTTTGAATTTTCATTTTAGGTCTACAAAGAAACTAAAACTTATGTATAGAATTTTATGATGTTTATAAAAAAGACGATTTTTTCTCAATATCAATTCGTTCTCGTAGCGTGTTTATTTTTTGATGCATTCTATTAAAGAATAATGTTCTGTCTTTTTCGCCCGAATGGGCTAATAGTTTTGAGTTAGTCATCTGACGGTCAAAAAAATCTTCCATGATATCACAGGTTTCTTGATGTTCTACTTTTAAGTATTCCAAAACTGTATAAGGAATAAAAAAAGCTTTTCTAAAACTTGTTTTAACCATGATAATATTGCTCATAGTCAATAGATCGCTCTTGTATAAATTATAAGAGGCATTGTTTTGAGAATTGATAATACTTTGATTGATCGTTTGCTTTTCTACATGATGCACAATTTCTTCTAAATCGTCACAAATCTTTAAAGCAATGTCTTTTGAAAGTAATTGAGATTCATAAAAATAGATGATCTGTTGAATAGTTCCGTTAATGGTGTTGTCATTCCAAAATTCAGTAATGTTTATGTAGTTATAGGTTCTTCCCAATTCATATGCTTTTTCCAACAACGAATTTGGAATCGTTTTGATGAACTTATCAAAAGAAATTTTGTTCTTAGTCATCTCTTTGTTTGTGAGTTTCAACCAAACATAAATTTTATAACGAGAAATATAAGAATCTTTTAATGTGTAGAATAGTGGAATATCTTTTGCCGAATATAGAATTGAAGCACTTTTGAGTTTTGTTAAGGGAATTAAATTCTCAATAGATTGTGTAAAATAAGCTTCTAGCTTTTTTTCATTGGATATGATTGGAGATCTTTCAACAAGGATTGTATTCTGACTACCTACTTCATATAATTTATTCAAGGATACTTTAAAATGTTTAGCAAGTTTTACGCCTTCTTCTAACGTAAGGTTTGTTTTTTGATTGATGCGTCTGTAAGCAGCATCATAACCGATGTCTAAAGTACTAGCTACTTCATCTACAAAAGAAGTATTGTTGCTATGCGTTTTTTTTAGGTACTGAATAAATTTATTTTGCATTATTTGCAATTTTTTAAATAAATAGAATTATTTTTTGTAAAAAGTAAGAAAAAATATTGAATATCTCTACATATAATCTTCTTTATTATTAAATTTCACAAGTAGTTTTGAACCTAAAGAAATCCTAAAACTCAATCATTATGAAAAAGTTTATTTTGATATTTTTTATTACCATCACGTGCCAAGCTCAAAAAAATAGTGTTTATGCTGAAATTTATCTTGAAGCAGTTACGGCTGCTATGTCAATAAATTATGAACGTCAGCTTTTTAATAATTCAAATTTATTAATTAGAGCTGGAGTTGGTTTATACCAAACCATCGGTATATTTGGAATTAGCGATGGTTATTATACGGTACCTGTTACCTTTCATTATTTAGCTCCTGTATCCGATAATAGCTTTGTTGATATTGGGATAGACCCAACCTTCAATACCCCAGGATCTCCCAAAAATATTGTGTATTTATTTACAAATATTGGTTTTAGAAAGAACATTAAAAACAATCTTTTTTGGAGGGTTCATGTAACTCCGTATACCATTAATCTTACTAAAAAAAGATATAGTCTAGGTGATGAATTTATTAGCATTGTTGAAGAATTTAATTTACCAAGGACCTGGGCTGGTTTTAGTATTGGTAAACGTTTTTAATAAAAAGACATAAAATATTTGATGGATTTTTATCTATCTATTGATAAAGAGTAGTCATTAAAACTATAATTATGAAAATTTTAAAAAAGTATTTTAAACTCACAGCTTTAGTCTTAGGCATATTAATATTATTACAAAGTTGTAGAGTGTACCAGCATCGATCAGTAAGCTTAAAAACAGCCTTTCAAGAAGGTAGACGAGTTAAAATTAAAGCAAAAGATCAACAGGTTTATAAATTTGATAGAATCATTTTTGAAAAAGAATTCTTTTATGGAATTAAAAAAAAGAGAAAGAAGCTATTGAAAATGGAATTGAATCCAAATGAACTTGAAAGTATTAGGATGCATAATAAAACAATGTCTATTATTTATGGAATAGGAGTTACTTACCTTGCCACTCTGACAGTAGGAGTAGTCCTTTTGTTTTGTTGTTCAAATATAGGTTCAGGAATTGGAGGAGGAATTAGATTTTGAAGTAAGTAGAGAAAGGGAAAAACATGAAAAAGAAAAACCGCCAAATTTGGCGGTTTTTTATCTATTTAGAAAAATTTCTATTCTTTCTTCTCTTCTCTAGGTCTTCTATCGTCTCTACGATTATCGCGTCCACGATTGTCTCTGCTACCTCTATTATCACGTCCACCTCTGCTGTTATTATCTCTTGGTGGTCTTTCTACAAAACCTTCAGGTTTTGGTAAGATTGCTTTACGAGATACTTTTTCTTTTCTAGTTCTAGAATCTAAACCAAAGTACTTCACGTCAAAAACGTCACCCATGTTTACAACGTCAGATACATTTTCTGTACGTTCCCAAGCCAATTCACTTACGTGTAATAACACTTCGTTTCCTGGAGCATCCATATACTCAACAACAGCACCAAAATCTAACATCTTGATTACTTTTACTTCGTATATGCTTCCAACTGTAGGTTTAAATAAGATAGCATCTATTTTTGCCATAACAGCATTAATACCTTCTTTTCCTACACCTAAAATTTCAACAATACCTTCTTCAGTTACTGGATCTTCATTAATAACGATAGTTGTCTCAGTTTCTTTTTGCATCTCTTGGATTACTTTTCCTCCAGGTCCAATTAAAGCGCCAATAAATTCGTTAGGAACTCTACGTGTAACCATAGTTGGCGCATGTTCTTTAACGTTTTCAGCAGGAGCTGCAATGGTGTCTGTTAATTTACCTAAGATATGTAAACGACCTTCACGTGCTTGTTTTAGTGCATTCACTAAAATCTCGTAGCTCAATCCTTTTACTTTAATATCCATTTGGCAAGCAGTAATACCTTCAGCTGTACCAGTCACTTTAAAATCCATATCTCCTAAGTGATCCTCATCACCTAAAATATCAGATAATACAGCGTATTTTCCAGAATCAGCATCGGAAATTAATCCCATTGCAATACCAGAAACTGGTCTTGTCATTTGCACACCAGCATCCATTAACGCCATTGTTCCAGCACAAACTGTTGCCATAGAAGACGAACCGTTAGATTCTAATACTTCTGATACAACACGTACAGTATATGGGCAATCATCTGGAATCATTCCTTTTAAACCACGTTGAGCTAAGTTTCCGTGACCAACTTCTCTACGAGAAGTTCCTCTTAACGGTCTTGCTTCACCTGTACAAAAAGGAGGGAAGTTATAATGTAAATAGAAATTCTCTTCACCTTCGTGAGATGGCATATCTATTTTGTTTGCATCTCTAGACGTTCCTAAAGTAACTGTTGCTAATGCTTGAGTTTCTCCACGTGTAAATACAGAAGAACCGTGAGTTGATGGTAAGTAATCTACCTCACACCAAATTGGTCTAACTTCATCAGTCTTACGACCATCTAAACGTAAACCTTCATTTAATGTTAAATCACGTATCGCAGCTTTTTCAGCTTTGTAATAATATCTAGATACTAAATCACCGAAATCTTCTAATTCTTCTTCAGAAAAAGTAGCTTTAATCTCTTCTTTTATTTCAGAGAAGGCAGCACTTCTTTCTTGTTTTGCAGATCCAGCTTTTGCTATAGCATATACTTTATCGTATGCCATATCATGAACTTTCTTCGCTAAATCGTCATCTTCTCTTTCTCCGTCGTACTCACGTACTTCTTTCTTTCCAAATGCTTCAGCCAATTTTACTTGAGCAGCACATTGTACTTTAATTGCTTCATGAGCAAATTTAATGGCATCTGCCATTTCTTCTTCAGAAATCTCATCCATTTCACCTTCAACCATCATTACAGAATCAGCCGAAGCTCCAATCATCATATCGATGTCAGATTCTGCTAATTGTGCTCTAGTTGGGTTGATAACAAACTCACCATTAATACGTCCAACTCTAGCTTCAGAGATAGGGCATTCAAATGGGAAATCTGATAATTGGATAGCTGCTGATGCTGCTAAACCTGCCATAGCTTCTGGCATAACGTTTTCGTCATGAGACATTAACTGAATCATCACTTGCGTTTCTGCGTGATAATCTTTTGGAAATAATGGACGTAAAACACGATCCACCAAACGCATCGTTAATACTTCACCATCACTTGGTCTTGCTTCTCTTTTGAAGAAACCACCTGGATAACGACCTGCAGCTGCAAATTTTTCACGATAATCTACAGTTAACGGTAAAAAGTCTACTGAACTTTGTTTGTAATTGGAAACTACTGTACATAATAACATACATTTTCCTGATTGTACAACAACAGAACCGTGAGCTTGTTTTGCTAACTTTCCTGTTTCTAATGTGATGGTTCTTCCATCTCCAAGGTCTATGACCTCTTTAAATACTTTTGGAATCATAAAATTAATTACTTCTAATTGATTACTAAAATTGTTCTGTGTGTTGTGTTGTTGTGTGTTGTTCCAATGGAAGTAATAATTACTTTTTAAAATAAAAAGAGGCAGCATAAAGCCGCCTCTTTTGTATAGGTATTATTTTCTAATTCCTAATTCTTTGATAATTGCACGATATCTTGCAATATCTGTTTTCTTTAAGTAGTCTAAAAGACTTCTACGCTTTCCAACCATTTTTACCAATGAGCGCTCAGTATTAAAATCTTTACGATTTTGTTTTAAGTGTCCAGTAAGGTGGTTGATTCTGTGCGTGAATAACGCAATTTGTCCTTCTGATGTACCGGTATCATTTTTTCCTTTACCGTGTTTTTCGAAGATACTTTCTTTTACTTCTTTTGTCAAATACATGCCAATATTATTTAAATGATTTTTATGTACTCAATGATTTTTTCATTGAAGTGGCAAATGTACAATTATTTTTTAAATCTAAATCACTGGGATTGGCTATTTTATCTTGATAAAAACAAACTATCTCAGGCTATAAAGGTCTAAGAATTAGATTGCAATGATAGTTTGTGGTTGATAGTTTTTATTAAATGCAAAAGCCAGCTATTAGCTGGCTTTTTTTGTTATGCTCTTATCGGTTGATTTTGTATCAAATCGATATATAAGTTGATTTGTTTTTTCAAATCTTTTCGTTCATAAATAGCATCTAAGAATCCATGTTCTAACACAAATTCTGAACGTTGAAAACCTTCAGGCAAATCTTTCCCTGTAGTGTCTCTTACAACTCTAGGTCCTGCAAATGCGATTAATGCATTCGGTTCAGCGATATTAATATCTCCTAGCATTGCAAAGGATGCTGTAGTTCCTCCAGTTGTTGGATCGGTACATAAAGAAATGTAAGGAATTGTAGCGTCAGCTAGCTGTGCTAGTTTCGCAGAAGTTTTTACCAATTGCATTAGAGAAAGTGATGCTTCCATCATTCTTGCTCCACCAGATTTTGAAATCATTAAAAAAGGTAGCTTGTTTTCAATTGAGTAATCTATAGCACGAGCAATTTTCTCTCCTACAACACTTCCCATAGATCCTCCAATGAAAGCAAAGTCCATTGCAGCAATAACCAAATCTTTCCCGTTTGATTTTCCTACAGCTGTTCTTACAGCATCTTTTAAGTTTGTTTTTTCCTGAGCAGCTTTTAAACGATCTGGATATTTTTTTGTATCCTCAAATTTAAGTGGATCTTTCGCTGTTATTTTTGAGTTAAGTTCTTTGAATTTATCATCAAAAAACATTTCAAAATACTCTTTACTTCCAATTCTTACATGATATCCATCCTCTGGACTCACATATAGATTGCGTTTTAATTCTTCAGTATCAATAATTTTTCCGCTTGGAGTTTTATACCATAATCCTTTTGGAGTGTCTTTTTTTGATTCAGTAGGAGTGTTAATTCCTTTTTCGTGTCTTTTAAACCAAGCCATGTTATAATTATTAGTTATCTGTCTTTACCAGCTGACAAATTTAGGTGATTAATTTTTAAGTAAGAAACTAAAAAAAGAAAGTCTGGCAAAATCAACATTATAAAATAAATGCTGTTGAGCTAGACTTTGTTATTTGATAAGTATTTTTTATAAAGTGTTTACATTGTTTAAGTCTTCGAAAGCTTGTTTTAATCTAGCTTTAAAAGTAGCTTCTCCTTCACGTAACCACTTTCTTGGATCGTAATATTTTTTATTCGGTTGATCTGATCCATCAGGATTCCCTATTTGTGTTTTTAAATAATCAATCTTACCAGTCATATAATCACGAATTCCTTCAGTAAAAGCAAATTGCAAATCGGTATCGATGTTCATTTTGATGACACCATATCCAATAGACTCTCTAATTTCTTCTAAAGTAGATCCTGATCCTCCATGAAAAACAAAATCAATTGTGTTATGAGGAACATTGTATTTTTTAGAAATATATTCTTGAGAATTCTTTAAGATTTTTGGAGTCAGTTTTACATTACCAGGTTTGTATACACCGTGTACATTTCCAAATGCAGCGGCAATGGTAAACTGATTGCTCACTTTCATAAGTTCTTCGTAAGCATAAGCAACTTCTTCTGGTTGTGTATATAGCTTTGAAGCATCTACATCAGAATTGTCAACTCCATCTTCTTCACCACCTGTAATTCCCAATTCAATTTCTAATGTCATTCCCATTTTAGACATTCGAGATAAATATTCTTTACAAATTTCTATGTTTTCTTCAATAGGCTCTTCAGATAAATCAATCATATGAGAACTATATAAAGGTTTTCCAGTTTGCTTGAAATGTTCTTCACTAGCATCTAGTAAACCGTCAATCCAAGGCAATAATTTTTTAGCACAATGATCAGTATGAAGTATTACAGGAATACCATAAGCTTCCGCTAATAAATGAATGTGTTTTGCTCCAGCTACTCCACCAGCAATCGCAGCTTTTTCATTTTCGTTAGACAACCCTTTTCCAGCATTAAATTGTGCTCCACCATTTGAGAATTGAATAATTACAGGAGAATTTAAATCCCTTGCTGTTTCTAAAACGGCATTTATAGTGTTTGAACCTACCACATTTACTGCAGGCAATGCGAAGGCCTTTTCTTTAGCTAATTTAAAAATTGCTTGAACTTCATGACCAGTTGCAACTCCAGGTTTAATATTGTGACTCATTTTTTTAATTTTAATTAGTTGAAATGAAGGTAACAAAAGTAATAAAAAAGGGATGCTTTTGAGCTTCATTGATCGAAAAAACACGAAATCGTTATAGGTTTTAGAAGCTGTTATGCTTAGAAAGGATAGTTAATTCCAATATTATAAACAGCATTCGAAAAATTGTAATTTTTAAACCATTTGTTGCCCGATAGGTATGGCTCTCGCATTTTAAAACCAAGATCTAACCTGAAAACTAAAAAACTAAAGTCATAACGCAAACCAAAACCAGATCCTACAGCAATATCATTAATAGATTCTAATCCATCGAATTTAGCTTCTTCTTCTGCAAAGATTGAATTGGTAATATCCCATATATTTCCAGCATCTACAAACAGAGCACCTTTTAGGCTTCCAACCATGTCAAATCGATATTCTACACTGGTTAAAAACTTTAAACTACCAATGTTATACTCTAATCCTGAATTTCTTCTTCCTGGACCAAGATCATATGTTTGCCATGCTCTTATATCGTTTGAGCCTCCTGCAAAATAACTCTTGGTAAAAGGAACAGCTGAATTGTCGTAAGGGAAAATTGCGCCAACAAAACTACGAATACCAAAAACTGAAGATTGATCTATCTCCCAGAACTTTTTATATTCAAGATCTACCTTAAAGTATTCAGCTAAAGGGATGTTAAAGATGGTTCTCCTATTGTTTCCATCTCTTTTCTTAGAGAACAATCCGACAATGTTTCCAGAGTTGGAAACTCTGAACTTAAAGAAAGAGAAGTTGTTGTCTCTAAAATTTGATTGATTATTATATGTAAAAGAATACGCAATTGTAGGAATCAGAAAATCTGAAGTAATAATATTATATCGATCTAAAATATTTAGATTGTCGCGATACGCTTCAGGATTGGATGATTGAAAGCTAGCATCTCCCGCTACAGTATTCATAAAATCTAAAATAGTTGATACTTCCGTGTTCCCTTCAGGAAGTGGAAAGCTAGAACCGTTATCGTAAACTTGAGCAACATCATTTAATTTAATATACTCAGAGTTATAGATGTCAAAATAATTTCCAATTCTTAAATTCCGTACATACTGAGTATTAAATATTTCTAATTGAATCGTCTTTCTCGGGTTGTATTGCCATTTGTAGTCGATTAACCCCGTGACGGTTTGCCTGTCTAGACCAATATTTTTTTGAAGACTTGTACCCAAGGTAAACATGGTTCTTGGCGACATTCTTCTTGGAACCAATTTATTAAGACCAAAAGGAGCTACAAACCTAGGAACCTCTAATGAAATATCGGCTCCAATCTCCCAAGAATTGAAAAAATTTCCTGATTGATTTGCATCTTGAGAAGCATTAAAGAATGATCCTAAAAAGGAAAGCTTAAAAATCTCTGCTCCTTTAAAAGTATTTCTATTAATGATTGAGAATTTACCCGAAACACCTAAATCTCTTATGTTGGAGTGTGTCAATTCAGTTTCCATACCAAGAGTGTATTTCTCTATGGGTGTTAAATAAATATTCACATCTAATTGATCATCTATATTAGCAATTGTGTCATATCTTATATTAACTGTCTTAAAGTTTTTAAGTGATTTTAAATAGTTACGAGTTAAATTACGAAGTGTGTCTGTATAGACTTCTCCTGGCTTTAAGAATATAGATTCTGATAGGAATTTTGGATTGTATTTAATTTTATCATGTGCTTTGAATCGTAAACTATCATAGGTAATTTGATCAGAGTATACTGTATCATTTTTTCTACCAAATGAATAATCAGTATATATGTTTATGTTTCTAAGTTTTTGAATTTTATAAGGTTTAAAAACAACGCTTCCATTTTTCTCCAAAACTCTTCCGTTGTCAAAAATACGGAGGTCTACATTTGTTTTGTTATTATTTGTGCTAGCGGTGTCTATTTCGTAAAAACCTAAATCATTTTCTGTAAAATGATATACTCCATGATTTCTAAAGAGCTTTGTTATTCTTTGAGCTTCTTTAATAAAATTTTCATCTTTATACTGATCACCAGTTTTTAAAAAAGAAAAATCTTTTTCTGTTTTATATAAAGAGTCTAAAACAAGGGATTTAATATCTGTATTAATAGTATCAAGAAATGTAGGGTTTCCAGTGGCTATTAAATAGTCAACGGTTCCTTTTTTGTTTTTTAATATGGTTTTTTTAGAGCTTACTTTGGCTTGAAAGTAACCGTTGGTTTTGTAATAAGCACTTAAATTTCGAACGGTTCTTTTAATTTTATCATCTTGAATGGTCACAGGAGCTTGTCCGCCTTTTAAAAACCAATTATTTAGACCTATCATAGTGTTTGCATAGGCGATACTTTGTTTTTCTGAAAAAATACCTTTGATGAAATTATAAGTTTTCGGTTTTTTCTTTCCCCATTCAGAGGGAGTTTTCGGTTTCTCTGCATCTCCAAGATTATAGAAGTAAAGAGAAAGAGGTGCGCCAAGTGTTTTGCTGTTAGGTTTTTGAATGATTAACTCATCCAGTTTAGGATTGCTTACCTTCTTTTCATTTACAATAACAGTATTTTTTGTTAGCAAATGCTCATTGTCTTTTACTCTTTTTACTGAATTACATGCAGATAAAAAGAGAGTGATTAAAAGAAAGAGTAAGAGTTTTTTCATGAAACGCATTCGCAATACAAAATCAAAAATACTATTTTTGAAGACTTTATAAAGGTAAAAACCTGTTATAGGTGCTTATAAAAATAAAAGATATTGGTTTATTAAGTTTAAACACTTAATTATCAGTTAATTAATAGTTAATTTTAAAAATTAATGAGCTTATCTAAAAATCATCTGAAACTTATAACAAGTTTACGCCAAAAAAAGTATCGACAAAAGCATAAATTATTTGTTGTTGAAGGAATTAAAGTTGTGAAAGAGTTTTTGAGTTCTTCATACGAGTTAGACTCTCTTTTCACTACCAGCGATGAGTTTGATGATCTCTCTCGAGTTGTTAGAATTAGCGAGCAAGAATTAAAGAAGGCCAGCCATCTAAAAACACCGAATAAAGTATTGGCAATTTTTAAAGTTCCAATAGCCGAGAAATTGAACCCTAAAGGCTTAATTGTTGCTTTAGACGCGGTTAATGACCCAGGGAATTTAGGCACAATTATTCGTTTGTGTGATTGGTTTGGTGTTTCAAACATTGTGTGTTCTCAAGACACAGTTGATTGTTATAATACAAAAGTAGTGCAGGCTAGTATGGGTTCGTTAACCAGAGTTTTTATTGATTATATAGATTTAGAAGAATTCATAAGAACATCTGACCAACCAACTTTTATTGCAGATATGGATGGTGACAATGTATATAAAACTCAATTACCAAATGAAGGTGTGTTGGTAATGGGGAACGAAGCGAACGGCGTTTCTGAAACAATTAAGAATTTGATTTCAACTAAAATTTCGATTCCTAGGTTTGGAAACTTTCAGCAAACCGAAAGTTTAAATGTTGCAACTGCTACGGCGATACTTTTGAGTGAGTTTAGAAGGTAATCTTATTCAAAAGCAAAATTGATAAAGATTCCCCTTGTAGAAAATGCATTGATAGGAGAAGTCCAAGGACTATTGGCACTATTATCATCAACCAATTCTCTGTTCATGGCAAAAACTCCACGAATTGAAGGAGAAAATTTGAAATAGTAAAGGTAGATATCAATTCCAACTCCAACTTCATACATAAAGTTACTAGTCTTCATTCGAAACTCACCACTTGAATTATCGTCAGAGTTTTTTTGGTTGCTAGAAAAGTTACGATCATAAGAAACACCAGCCAATACATAAGGCCTTACATTGTTCCATCTGTTGGTGCTTAATTTTAAAATCAAAGGAAGATGTAAATAAGTAGATCCAACTTCTCTAACACTATCTCTTTTTGTTAGTAAATGATTGAAATAAATAGTTTTAGAATTACTACTTAATCCTGGTTCAAAACGTAAGTTGATGTTTTTGTGTAAGCGTAAATCAGCAATCAATCCAACATTAAACCCTGTGGTTGCTTTGACTTCAATATTTGCATTGGGAAAATTACTAGGTCTTAAATTAACCTTAAAATCATTTTGATTAAGTCCTAGGTAAAATCCGTAATGAATTTTTTTGTCATCAAAAGTGGGTAAATTATCTACTTTATTTCTTTGTGAAAAGACTGAAGATAAAGAGAGTAAACAAATAAATAGAGCAAGTATTTTCTTCATGCTATTTTGTGGCAGAGTATATCGTAGCTACTCCAAATGTTACGGGTTTGTATTCTGTATTGATAAACCCATTTTTTTTCAAAATATTGTCAAGAGCGTCTCCAAAAGGAAAAGAATTGGCAGATTCACATAAATATGAATAGGCAATTTTGTCTTTAGAGAAAATTTTTCCAATGATTGGAAGAATAAAAGAAGTGTAAAATTTATATCCTTGCTTAAAAGGAAATTTGGTTGGATTTGAAGTTTCTAGAATCACAAAAGTGCCATTCGGTTTTAAAACCCTTCTTATTTCTGTCAACCCTTTGTCAAGATTCGCGAAGTTTCTTACTCCAAAAGATACTGTAATTGCATCAAAAGTATTGTCGTCAAAAGGCATATTTTCAGAATCACCAACAACCATTTCTATTTGTTCAGTCAGATTGGCTTTGGTAATTTTCTGCTTTCCAACTTCTAACATTCCTTCTGAGATGTCTAAACCAATAATTTTTTTTGGATTTAATTGAGACATCATCAAAGCTAAGTCACCAGTACCAGTAGCAATATCTAAGATTTGTTGAGGATTGTTTTTAGAAACTAGCTTTACTACTTTTTTTCGCCAACTTACATCAATTCCAAAGGAGATGACTCTATTTAAACCATCGTAGTTTTTTGAAATGTTGTCAAACATCGTGGCAACTTGTTCCTTTTTACCTAAGTGAGAATCTTTATATGGTTTGATAATTTTAGACATGCTTACCCGTTTATTGCGATTACTTCACTGATTTGATTAGGAAGCATTTCTTTTAACATGGTTTCTATCCCGTTTTTTAATGTTGCTGTTGAAGACGGACATCCGCTACAAGCTCCTTGTAGGATAACGCTTACTACTTTGCTTTCTTCATTGTAAGATTTAAAAGCAATATTTCCTCCGTCAGAAGCTACAGCAGGTCTAATGTATTCATCTAAGATGTCTACAATTTTGGCGGGAGTTCCTTCTAAATGAACAGGCTCATTAATCTCCTTTTCTTCAGTAGAAATTGTAGCTTTTGGAAGCTCTTTTATGATTGTCTTGTTGTCTTGCAAGTATGATCTGATGTAGGTTCTGATTTCTGTATAGACATCATCCCATTCTACCATATCATATTTGCTTACAGAAATATAATTCTCTGAAATAAAAACCTCTTTTACAAAAGGAAAATTAAATAAAGACTGTGCAAGCGGAGATGATTTGCTTGCTTCATCAATATTTTTGTATTCAACATCTGTTGAGGTCAATGCCTTATTGGTTCCAAACTTCATTACTGAAGGGTTTGGAGTTACTTCTGCATACACTTCAATAGCTTCCTTTTTTGTAGAATTTTCTGTTTCAGCTACAGCAGAATTTCCATCCTGAAAATACGTTTCGATTTGTTCTCTTACTTCATCTTGCACATCATTCCATTCAACAATATCATATCGTTGTAGTGCGATAAAGTTCGCTGTAATAAATACTTTTTTTATAAAAGGAAGGTAGAATAATTGTTGTGCTAAAGGAGAGTTTTTAGCCTCGTCTATATTGTTAAACTCATAACTCCCACCATTGATAAGAATCTGATTACTAGTAAATTTTAGTATCGTATTATTATTTGTAGGCTGAATTGTAATTGTATGTGAACTCATTTTTTCTTGTTGAGAAATGAAATGCAAAATTAGGGCAAAAAAGTGAATACATCATGCTAAATAGGGACATAAAAAAAGATCCCCAAAAAATTTGTGCATCTGAATATTAGGAGGTTTTTTTCTTAAAAACTGAGTGAGATCCCAGCTGTAATTAACGTATTGTCTATATTTAATTCTGCAGCATTAACTTGATTAAATTGAGGATAGAAATTGTAAAGTCCTGTTCTGCTATTGCTTGTATACGCAATGTCAAATTTTACGTTTCCAAAATTATAGCCTAAACCTAAAGAGTAGCTCTCTAGATTATCAGAATCTATTGCATTGGCATCTGGACTTTCTTCATATCGATATCCTCCACGGATACTTAATTTATCAAAACGCCATTCTGTTCCTGCATTAATAATGTTTACTTTTCTTAATTGATTGTCGAAAAATGAATTTTCAATAGAAAAATCATCTCCAGATAAGTTTAATCCAGTATAATCCTTTGTCGTATAGTCAAGACTGATTAATCCAAATTTTCCAAAAATAATTGCTGCACTAGCAGTTAATTTACTTGGAGTTTTTAGCTTGTACAAGAAACTTTGAAAAGGTAAATTCCCTCCAACAGTATTGTCGTAAATTACATTGTCGTTGCTTACTTCTATTTCAGTATCACCAAAAAAACCATCATTATTTACAATGTTTGATTCTTCTAGGATTTCAGTAAACCATGTTGGTGATTGATAACTTAATCCTAATCGAAGACCTTTACTAGGCTTGTAGATAAAACCTGCGCTCAGAGAAAACCCTGTTCCACTGGTAAAATTTTCTTGATAAAAACGTGCGTTTAGCGTATTCCCATTTCCGTCATTATTTGTTTCTCTCAAAATACTTTGTTGACTAAAAGAGAGGTCGTAAAAATTCATTCCGAAACCGATATGTAATTTATCTTGATGAACTCCTGAAAAAGCTAAATTTAGCTCAGAGATATCTCCATCATAAAAATTTGTGAATCGCTGATTTTCTGAAGTGTCATAAGTAATTGGAATTGCATTGTTGTCTAATGGAAAATTATCAAAGGAAGCAAACCCACTATCTCCACTGGCAATAAAAGTGTTTTGAAAATCTGCTAAAACTCTATAGTTTACACCTAAAGCAAATTTTGTCCAATCATAGCTATTTGTATCTTCAAAAATAAAAACTGTACCAGCATTTGAAAGATTAAAGTAATCTTCTTGTGTTGTAATGGAATTACCATAATAGCTTGATGCAAAATCTGTATTTCTTGAGTAAAAAGATATAGAAGCATGATTGTTATTGAATACTGAGATTCCAGCTGGATTGATAGTCATAGAACTTACATCGCCACCTAATGCACCAAAAGCTCCGCCCATGGCTTTAAATCTTGCGCTTCCATTATTGTCATCTCTGGAAAATAAGATTGATAAATCTTCATACCCTAATGCTTGTGAATAGGATGCGCAACTCAATGTGGCTAATGCCACGAAAAGAATAATTTTTTTCATGTTACTTGTTTAAATGGTAATCTAACCTCTTCTTCTTTTAGATGAAGAACTACTGCTTTTTGATCTTGAAGAAGAACTTCTAGATCTAGTTGAACTTCTCCTTGTATTAGAGCCCCTGTCTCTAGTAGATGATTTATTATTTCTTGATCTAGTATTAGAATTCCTTCTAGTAGAGGTGTTTCTTCTTTTAGTCGCGTTCGATGATCTTCTAGTATTGCTGTTAAAATTCCTAATAGAGTTTGTGCGGCGACTGTTGCTGCTATTTCTGTATACAGAAGAGTTTCGTCTACTACTGGTTGAATTACGTCTGCTGCTGGCCGTATTTCGCCTGCTGCTTGTAGCACTGCTTCTTCGAGTTGTAGAATTACTATACCGATTATTTGAATTATAGGCTACTCTTCTTCCGTAGCGTAAATTACGATTATAAGCATATCGTCCTCCGCTAAATCTATAATTGTATGGATGTCTCCAACTGTTCCACCCCCAATTATTCCAACCCCAGTTGTTCCATCCCCAACGATTCCATCTCCAATTATTCCAACCCCATTGAGGTCCGTACCAAGGGTCATAAAAACCATAATCAAAATAAGGATTCCAGTAGTTCCAGCGTCCCCAGCTATTGCCTCTCCAGCCATAGCCATAATTGTTTAGATTGATGTCTATAACAAAATCGTCAAAATCGTCATCACCCCAAGATGTATTTGTATTGTAGTCAAGATCATTTGGTATTGTATCATTAATAGAACTATAGTTGTCGATGTCTGTTATAATATCATCATCTGTTAAATGATCTAAATTGAGTCTTTCTAGTTCTTTGGTAAAGTAATTCTCTTTTGGCTCTTTATACGTATCACGATTCTCAACGATTACTCTTCTTTCTCTTTTCTTAGTAACATAAATACCATCATCATCAGGAACGTTTTGATAAATAGTACACGATGAGGCTAGAGCCAACACAAATAAAGAAGTTAGATAAGTTGAAAATCTTCTTTTATAGTAATTTCGTTCCATAATTGGTTTTTTAAAGATTATTAAACATAAAAGTTATAGCTAAAAATTCTAAAAACTTTCTTTGTCTATGCCCAAAATGCTTTAGTTTTGCCCTAGTTTTTTGAGTGTAAACAAATTTACTACAAATTTTATAACAAATAATTAACAATATTTGTGCCAAAGTTCCGATTATGAGCAAGAAGTTAACGAAGAGAACAGAAGATTATTCCAAATGGTATAACGAAATTATACTAAGAGCAGACTTAGCTGAAAATTCAGCAGTAAGAGGTTGTATGGTTATAAAACCTTACGGGTTTGCTATATGGGAAAAAATGCAAGCTGAATTAGATAGGATGTTCAAAGAAACTGGGCATCAGAATGCTTATTTCCCTTTATTTGTTTCTAAAAGTTTATTTGAAGCCGAAGAAAAAAATGCGGAAGGTTTTGCGAAAGAATGTGCCGTAGTAACGCATTATAGATTACAGAATGATCCTGATAATGAAGGTAAATTACGTGTAGATCCAGAAGCAAAATTAGAAGAAGAATTAATTGTAAGACCTACTTCTGAAGCGATTATCTGGAGTACTTATAAAGGATGGATTCAATCTTATAGAGATTTACCATTATTAATTAATCAATGGGCTAATGTAGTTCGTTGGGAGATGAGAACTCGTTTGTTTTTAAGAACTTCGGAGTTTTTATGGCAAGAAGGGCATACAGCTCACGCTACAAAGAAAGAAGCGTTGATTGAAGCAAAACAGATGCAAGAAGTGTATGCAGAGTTTTCTGAAAATTTCATGGCAATGCCTGTAATTAAAGGGTCAAAATCTGAAAGTGAGCGTTTTGCTGGTGCGGATGAAACTTACACAATTGAAGCTTTGATGCAAGATGGAAAAGCTTTACAGGCTGGAACATCTCACTTTTTAGGACAGAACTTTGCGAAAGCATTTGATGTGAAATACACATCTAAAGAAGGAAAACAAGAGTATGTATGGGCAACCTCATGGGGTGTTTCAACTCGTTTGATTGGTGGGTTAATTATGACACACTCTGATGATTTTGGGTTGGTATTGCCTCCGAAGTTAGCTCCAATTCAAGTTGCCATTGTCCCTATATATAAAGGTGAAGATCAGTTGCTAGCCATATCTGAAAAAGTAGATGGAATTGTAAAATCATTGAGATCGAAAGGGGTTTCTGTGAAATTTGATGATAGAGATACCTATAGACCGGGCGCTAAGTTTGCTGAATACGAATTAAAAGGAGTACCTATTAGAATAGCAATTGGGAATCGTGATATTGAAAACAATACTGTTGAAGTTGCTAGAAGAGATACATTAGAAAAACAAACAGTTTCTCAAGACGATGTAGTAGACTTCGTTACTAATTTATTAGAAGAGATTCAAGAAAACTTATTTAACAAAGCTATTGCTTATAGAGATGATAACATTACTGAAGTTAATACCTTTGACGAATTCAAAGAAATAATTGAAAATAAAGGAGGTTTTGTTTCTGCTCATTGGGACGGAACAATGGAAACGGAGGATAAAATAAAAGAGTTGACGAAAGCGACTATTAGATGTATTCCAAATGATGTAAAAGATGAGATTGGAAAATGTGTGTTAACAGGCAATGAATCAACAAGAAGAGTGCTATTTGCAAAGGCATATTAAATTTTTTAAAAAAGTATTGCAGAGTTTTAAAAACGTTGTATATTTGCATCCGCAATCGGGAGATTATTTCTGTAAGATTGTTACTGGTCCGTTCGTCTAGGGGTTAGGACGCCAGGTTTTCATCCTGGTAACACGGGTTCGATTCCCGTACGGACTACAAGTTTTTAAAACAAAATAAAAGATATTATGGCAAATCATAAGTCAGCATTAAAGAGAATTAGAAGTAACGAAGCGAAGAGACTACGTAATAAGTATCAGCATAAGACTACACGTAATGCTGTGAGAGATTTACGTTCATCTTCTGATAAGAAAGAAGCAGAGGGAATGTTAGTGAAGGTAATTTCTATGTTAGATAAATTAGCAAAGAATAATATTATTCACAGTAATAAAGCTGCTAACTTAAAATCTAAGTTAACTAAGCACGTTGCAACTCTTTAATTAGAAAAAAATAAAATTAAAACGCTCTGAGAAATCAGAGCGTTTTTTTTATGCTTTTATTTTACCAATCGTAACTTTTATGCGCGTCTAATTTTATAAAGACAAAGAGAAGTAAGGTGAAACCCCAAAGTGAAGATCCTCCATAACTAAAGAAAGGAAGTGGTATCCCTACAGTAGGGAGTAATCCAATTACCATTCCTACATTAATAATTAAATGAAGAAATAAAACTGAAGCAACGCCATAGCCATATATTCGGCCAAACTTATTATTGTGTTTTTCTGCCCTACTAATAATTCTAAAGAGTAACATGATAAAAAGAATAATTACAATCGATGTGCCTATAAATCCCCATTCTTCACCAACGGTACTAAAAATATAATCGGTGTGTTGTTCTGGAACAAACTTTCCTTGAGTTCTATCGCCTTGCAAGAACCCTTTGCCTTTAAATCCTCCTGAACTAATTGTTTTTATAGATTGATTTGAATTATAACCAATGTTTTTAGTGTCGGATGTTTTTCCTAAAAGAACTTCAAAACGATCTCTCTGATGTTGTTGTAAAACATTATTATACGTATAATCTACCCCAAAAATGAATGCTGTACTAATTAAGTAAGTCACTAAGATTTTGATCCAATTAAAACGAAGAAAACGCTGATTCCTATAGGCATTATAAAGAACATAAATAGAAATAATACTTAGGAGGCTAATAATTAAAACCTTTACTCCAAACAGTATCGTTAGCAAGAAAAGGACAATGGCCGATATCCCTAAAACAAAATAAATCAATGTAAGCCCTTCTCTATTTAATACGAAGAAGAAAGATAAGTATACAATTGCAGATCCAGCATCGTGTATTGCAATTAAAAGAGCTGGAGTAAAAATGACGATAAATGCCTTAATCTGATTTTTTATCAAATTGAGATTATACTTTCGATCACTTAAAAGTTTGGCCAATGCTAAAGCGGTAAAAGCTTTTGCAAATTCTGAAGGTTGTAAACTCATTCCTCCAAAATTATACCATGATTTTGCTCCGTTAATTTCTTTTCCAAAAATGAACAAACCAACCAAACTAACTAAAGATACCAGATAAAATATACTTGAAAAACGTTCATAAAACTTTCCATTAATAAATAAAATGAATATGATCATTGGAATGCTCAAGACTATCCATAAAAGTTGTTTTCCATATTTAGTAGAAAAGTCGAAAATAGTAGAGCTTTCTTCAGTAAATGAAGCTGCATATATATTTACCCATCCAAAGCCAATTAAGAGAACGTAAAGAAGGACTAAAACCCAATCAACTCCAAGAAATATATTATTTCGTTCCTGCCTCAAGAGTTTCTGGTTTTAAAATTTGTTGATTGTAAATGTGGTAAAGATCTGTTTCTAACATTCTCTCTTCAATCCATTTTCTATTTTTCTGAATCTTTCCAGTTAAATACTTTTCAATCATTAAGCTTGTAATAGGAGCAGCTATAGTAGATCCAAATCCGCCATGTTCTATAAAGACAGCAAAAGCAATTTTAGGATTCTCTTTCGGTGCAAAAGCAACTAAGATAGAATGATCTTTTAATTGCATCTTTTTTCCATTAACACGGATAAAATTCTCAACAGTACCCGTTTTTCCTACAATGTCTATTCCTTTAATATTAGTCCAGCTTGCAGTACCTGATTTAAATACATAATGCATGCCTTCAATTACTGGAGCAAAATGTTCTTTATCAATAGTCGTTTTTCTAGCGACGGTATACATGGTGTCTTGTATCGCTTGATTATTAATTTTTTTAACAATGTGAGGAGTGTAAAAATAACCTCTATTTGCAATAGCAGCTGTAACGTTTGCTAATTGTATTGGAGTTGTAATGACTTCACCTTGCCCTATAGCATTTGATATGTTTGTGGAAGCATTCCATCTAAATTCATATGATTTGTCATAATATTTTCCGTCAGGAATAAGGCCTTTGTCCCCTTCTGGTAAATCATACCCTAGATAATTTCCAAGACCGAAACTTTTTACATGATTGCTCCAGTTATCCATTCCTTCGGAAGGATTATTGTTCTTTTCAATAATACGTTTGTAGGTGTTAGAAAAATAACTATTGCACGATTTGGAAATAGCAGTGTTTAATCGAATAGGATTTCCATAGATACCACAATGACATTTCATAAATTCATGCGTTCTACTCCCATATCGATATCCGTTATAACAATAAAAAGGAGTATTTGTGTTAATAACACCTTCTTGTAATCCAATAAGGGCGTTAACCAATTTAAAAGGAGATCCTGGAGAATATGTTGCTTTTAAGCCTCTATCAAACATGGGCTTGTGTATGGTGTCATTAAAAAGACTTATAGAATTTTTAGCTCTTACTCTTCCTACCATCTTATTAGGATCGTAAGATGGAGCGGTAATTAGAGCTAGTATTTCACCAGTGCTAGGCTCTATGGCCACAATGCCTCCACGTTTTCCTTGCATCAAATACTCTCCATATTGCTGTAATTCACTATCAATAGTTAATGTGATGTCTTCTCCATTAATAGGAAGAGAATCATACATTCCTTCTTTATATGAACCTATAATTTTATTTAACCGATTTCTGTGAAAGTGTTTTTTTCCTTTTTGACCTCTTAAATACTTTTCATATTGTACTTCAATTCCTGATTTCCCAATTAGTTCTCCTTGTTGATAGTATTCATCCTTTTTAGCAGTCTCTTCATTTACTTCACTAATGTATCCTAAAATATTGGCTGCAGATTTTATCGGATAATCTCGAATAACTCTTTTCTGAATGAAAAAACCTTCAAACTTGTGAAGCTTTTCTTGTAGAAAAGCAAAATCTTCTTTAGCGAGTTGTTTTAGAAAAACTTGCGCTAACCAAGGAGCGTATTTCACGGCCTTTTTATAGCGTCTTATAAAATCGTCCTTGTCAATTTTTAAAAGAGAGCAAAACTCAAGGGTATCCAGTTCTTTTACTTCGTTAGGAACAATCATAACGTCATATGAAAGCTGGTTTGCAACTAATAATTTTCCATTTCGGTCATAGACATAGCCTCTTTCAGGGTAATCAAATTTTATTTTTACGGCAGCACTTTGTACTGGGTCTATATCTGCACCTCTTATGACTTGTATTTGAAACAATCTAGCGATGAAAATAATACCAATAAGAAAAATTAAGAAGTATAATAAATAACTTCGCTTCATAATTAGTTAACCTGTTTTTTTCTAAATATATATGAGCCTAGAAAATAAAGTATTAATGTGAAAATACTAGAATAAAGAGTATTTAGTAAAACACCACCCATATTATTAAAGCTAAAATTAGCCAAACTAATTAAGATAAAATGGTGAATAAATGTTAAAGTTACTACATAATTAAACACTTGACCGAAAGGCTCTTTGTGTAGATTGAAGAGTAAATAATCTAGATCATTTTTTTTGAAAAACATTTTAATGAATAGCAATCTTAAATAGCTAATAAAGAGTAGTGAAAATGCATGAATTCCTCCAGTGTCTGAAAAGAAATCGATGCTTAATCCATATAAAAAAGCAAGAGTTAAAAACAAAAAACGATTTTTGTTTAGTGGGAAAATAAATACAAAAACAATATATAGGTGTGGATTTACATAACCTAAAAAGTGAATGTTATTTAAAACAAACACTTGTAGAAAGAGAATTAAAATTAACCACAAAAAAACAACGAGTCTATTCATTTTTCTGAGATTCTAAATTTCTAATTTCTTTTTTATCAAAGTCTCTAATCACATAAATGTTTTTTAAATTACTCATGTCGTTAAACAATTTGATATTTACAATCCTAGTAACACTTGTGCCGCCTTCTTCAATATTAAGAACATGCCCAATAGGAATCCCTTCAGGGAAAATTGTTGACTTTCCTCCGGTAATAATTGTGTCTCCAGTTTTTATAATAGCTTGTCTGGGAAGATCTAATAGTTGAACAATATTATAATCCTTTCCATTCCAAGTTAAACTGCCAAAGTGAGAACCATTTTTTAAACTAGCATTAATGTTGCTTTTTTTATTTAAGATAGATTGCACTCTTGAATAATTATTGGAAATATCTTCTGTAATTCCAATAATTCCCTTACTATTTATAACGGCCATTTCTTTTGAAATACTATCCTTCAAGCCAAGGTTAATCAGTATGAAATTGGATTTCTCAGAATAATTATTATTAATAATTTTCCCGTTGATATACGAATATTGCTGATTGTATTTTGTAGTATCTAATACCTTGGTTTCACTTATTGTATCAATAATTTGTTCTAGCTGATGAATCTTGTTTTTCAAGGAAAGATTTTCTTCAGTAAGTTCTTTATTTTCATTATTCAATTGAAAATAATCACTAATAGAATTTGCCTTGTTATAAAAACCTCCAGTAATATTATTTGCAGAGCTTACAAACTTGCTTTTATGAAAGCTAAGATTATTTATAATAAGGGCTAGAGCTAGAATCTCTAACAGTAAAAAAAATAAGAAATATCGATACTTCCGAAAAAAATAGATGAGTTGTTGCATAAGAAGTAACGATGTCTTTTGTTATTTCATTAAGACACTTTTGTACTTGTCTAATTCTTTTAAAGCAATCCCTGTCCCTCGAACAACGGCCCTTAATGGATCTTCAGCTACATATACAGGTAAATCAGTTTTTCTAGAAAGACGTTTATCAAGTCCTCTTAACATAGAGCCTCCTCCAGCTAAATAGATTCCAGTATTATATATATCGGCAGCTAATTCAGGAGGTGTTTTAGATAAAGTTTCCATCACGGCATCTTCAATACGAAGAATTGATTTGTCAAGAGCTTTTGCAATCTCTCTAAAGGAAACTTGTACTTGCTTCGGTTTTCCACTTAACAAGTCTCTACCTTGAACAAGCATATCTTCAGGCGGATTGTCTAAATCTTCTGTAGCAGCTCCAATAGTGATTTTTACTTTTTCAGAAGTTGTTTCACCAATATATAAGTTGTGCTGAGTTCTCATGTAATACATGATGTCATTGGTAAACAAATCACCAGCAACTTTTACAGATTGATCACAAACAATACCCGCTAGAGCGATTACTGCAATTTCAGTTGTTCCTCCACCTATGTCAATAATCATATTTCCTTTAGGTTCCATGATATCAATACCTACACCAATAGCTGCTGCCATTGGTTCGTAAATTAAATAGATTTCTTTTGCATTCATATGTCTAGCAGAATCCTGAACAGCTCTTTTTTCAACTTCTGTAATTCCAGAAGGAATACAAATAACCATTCGAAGAGCAGGAGGGAAGAGTTTCTTTTTGATGGCAGGAATTTTTTTTACAAATTCCTTAATCATTTCCTCTGAAGCTTGAAAATCTGCAATAACACCGTCTTTTAATGGACGAATTGTTTTGATATTCTCATGAGTTTTACCTTGCATAAGGTTAGCCTCTTTACCGGTAGCAATAATCTTACCAGTAGTTCGATCTCTAGCAACGATAGACGGACTATCAATCACGACCTTTCCATTGTGAATAATAAGTGTGTTTGCCGTACCTAAGTCGATGGCAATATCTTCCGTCATGAAATCGAAAAAGCCCATAAAATAGAATTAAATCTCTTGTTGTAAATGTATTCTTACAAAGCTAGCAAAATTCCGCTAGTTAGCAAGATTAATATTAATGTTTAAAATGTCTTGTTCCAGTCATTACCATCGATAAATCGTTATTGTTACAATAATCGATGCTTAATTGGTCTTTTATAGAGCCTCCAGGTTGTATTACACTTTTAATTCCTGCTTTGTCTGCGATTTCAACACAATCTGGAAAAGGGAAAAAAGCATCACTTGCCATTACAGCTCCGTTAAGATCAAAACCAAAATTAGTCGCTTTTTCAATAGCTTGTCTTAGTGCGTCTACTCTACTAGTTTGACCCGTTCCGCTTGCACATAATTGCTTGTTTTTAGCAAAAACAATTGTGTTAGATTTTGTATGCTTACAAATTTTGGAAGCAAATAATAAATCTTCTAACTCGCTATCAGAAGGTTTATTGTTTGTTGCATATGATAAATCTTCTAAAGTATCAGTCTTTGCATCTTTGTCTTGAACTAACAATCCATTTAAAGAAGTTCTTACTATTTGGTTAGGTAATTCAATTTCTTTTTGAATTAAGATGATCCGATTCTTTTTTCCTTTTAAAACCTCCAGAGCATCATCATCGTATGAAGGAGCAATCACTACCTCGCAAAATAGTTTATGAATTTCTTCTGCTGTTGCTTTGTCAATAGTTGTATTTGAAATTAAGATACCTCCAAAAGCAGAGACTGGATCACCCGCTAAAGCGTCAACATAAGCTTGATGAATATTTTCTCTTTGAGCAAAGCCGCATGCATTATTGTGTTTTAAAATAGCAAAAGTAGGATCTTCACCTATAAACTCATTCATCAAATTTACAGCAGCATCTACATCTAGTAAATTGTTGTAGCTTAACTCTTTTCCGTGAAGCTTATCAAACATGGCGTCTAAATCTCCAAAGAAATATCCTTTCTGGTGAGGATTTTCTCCATATCGTAATGTTTTGGAAACTGTTTCACTTGCTTTAAAAACAACCTCATCTTCATTAAAATAGTTGAAAATAGCAGTGTCGTAATGCGATGAAATATTGAAGGATTTAGCAGCAAATCTTTTTCTGTCAACAAGAGAAGAGGCTCCATTATTGCTGACGTATAGTTCTAAGAATTCTGCATACTGATCCATGGAAGAGATCGTAAAAGTATCTTTGAAATTTTTTGCTGAAGCTCTAATTAATGAAATCCCACCGATATCTATTTTTTCTACAATATCTTGCTCTGGAGCTCCAGAAGCTACTGTTTTTTCAAAAGGATATAAATCAACAATAACTAAATCAATTTGTGGAATATTATATTCTGCTAATTCAGAAATATCTCCATCATGATCTTGCCTATTTAAGATTCCTCCAAAGATTTTCGGATGCAACGTCTTTACTCTACCTCCGAGAATTGACGGATAAGAGGTTACGTCTTCTACCGCTACAACTGGAACTCCTAATTCCTTAATGAATTTTTCTGTACCTCCTGTTGAGTAAATAGTAACATTATTTTTATTAAGTTCTCTAACAATAGGTTCTAAACCATCTTTGTGGAATACAGAAATTAGTGCAGATTTAATAGGTTTTGAAGCGCTCATAAAGTGTGTTATTAAGCGCACAAATCTACTAAATGTGTGTTGTTAAAACAATAGAAACTGAGTAGAATTAAATAAACTTATTCTACTATTGTGAATAAACTTTTTCTCTGAATGAATCTACCAAAATACTGTAGTTCTTAATTTCACGTTCCTTTTTTCTTTTTTTTAAACCGATCTTACAAAGAAGGGTTGCTATGACGGAAGTATTTCTTCTATTCATAAATTTGGGGGATTTAATACAAAATAAAATTAAACTAATTTGTTTCTTAAGTCAATACCCAAAATAAGGGAAATTTAGATATCCCTGTTTTTGGGGATCAACGAAAGAATTGTTTAAAACGCTTCTATAAAGAGTAAAGTTTTACTCGGCGCTTTCAAGAAAATCTCTAAACCAGTAGGTAAATTTCTCTAATAGAGTTTCTTTTTCTTGGAGCTTTCTTGCGTAACTACTACGATATGTAGTAGCCACTCTTAAGTCTTCTTTTTTCATTATTAAGGGGATTTAATGATTAATAGAAAATGTTAAATATGTATTTGAACAATACAAACATATTCTAAATTATAGATCGAGTCAATACCTTAATTTAGTGAAATTTACTCCTAGCCTTTTTTGGTGATGCTAGTATAGAGAAGCTACCTTTGAACAAACAAACTCTAGCAATTCTTCATCCTTAGATGTGAAAATATTAGCCGAATGTGAATCAATATCAATTTGTCCAATGTTTTTTTCATTGACAAAAATAGGGATGACAATTTCAGATTTTACTTTCCAACCGCAAGAAATATAGTTGTCTTGTTCAGAAACATCTTGTACTACAAAATTTTCATTGCTAACTGCTACCTGTCCACAAATACCTTTTCCAAATGGAATAATTGTATGTTCAGTAGGTTCACCAGTAAATTCTGCTAATTTTAATTCTTCCTTGTCACCGTTTTTAAAATAAAAACCAACCCAATCGTAGTATGAAATTTCGCTTTCTAAAAAATCACAGATTCCTTGTAATTTCTCATTGATTGTTTTATTTGATAAAATAATCTCTTCTATTGTGCTTTTAAGAAAATTGATGTTCACTATTTTTCTATATTTGTGTTACTGCTAAATACTAGAAGCAAAAATAAATCAAAAACCTTATGAAAAAGCAAAGAAACATTGTTCTTTTTCTAGTTAAATTTTTTGCTACCTATTTTATATTGTTCGTTTTGTATTCATATTACTTACAAAAAACTCAAGATAAGGAAGGTTTTTTTTCATGTGCACCTATAACAACTACTGTTGCTAAACAAACAACGTCGGTTTTGAATTTATTTGGATACAAAGCATCTTATGTTCAACACGATAAAGAGATGTCTGTTAAACTGATCTTAAATGGAAATTATACAGCTAGAGTTATAGAAGGATGTAACTCATTTAGCATTATTATTTTATTTTTGGCTTTTATAGTTGCTTTTCCAGGTTCCTTAAAAGCAACAATTTTATACAGCATGGCTGGAAGTTTCTTGATTTACGGAATCAATATTTTACGAATAGCTTTTCTTACAGTGATGTTGAATAAATTCCCTAGCGAGCAAATGTTTTTACATAATTTAGTTTTTCCAGCAATTATTTATGGGACTACTTTTTTATTGTGGGTGCTTTGGGTTCACAAATTTTCAAATTATAAGAAATGAGTAAAACGGTTAGAATCATATTGGTTTTTGTTTTGTTTGTCTTACTCTTTTTGGTAAGAGCATATGAGATGCAACTATTTTATGATCCATTAATCGAATACTTCCAGAATGATTATTTATACAAATCTATTCCAGAGATTAACAGTTGGCATTTGGTTGTAGATATGTTGTATCGATATTCTATTAATTCAGTAATTTCTTTGGGAATAATTCATTTGATTTTTCAGAATAAAAAATATCTGAAATTTTCAGGATTCTTGATGATGTTTGCTTTTATGGTGATGATCATGATTTTTACATTCTTATTGAGATCAAATTTTGATTCGGGTTATCTTTTACCTTTCTATATAAGAAGGTTTATTGTACATCCATTGTTTTTAATTATCCTTCTACCTGCGTTTTATTACCACAAAAAATCAATAAGTAGCAAGAATTAACATAATATTTGTTTTTTTGATTGTAAATTTGCAATTGAAATGAAAGAATTCTTTAAAAAAATAAGTGTAGCGATACTATCATTTATAGTGTTGTTTTCTTCTATGTCTTTTACTATAGATGCCCATTACTGTGGGGAAACTTTAGTAGACGTATCTTATTTTGGTGAAGCTGATAATTGCGGAATGGAAGGCATGGAGATAAATTCTGATGTAGCAAAAATTAAAAAGAAAAAATGCTGCAAAAATGAAACAGAGTTTGTAGAGTCTTCTACATTTCATAAAGAAAAAATAATTCCTCTTACTCAACCTAATATTGAGTTTGCTGTCTTTTATATCCAATCTTACATCAACCTTTATCAAGATGTTAATTTAGAAAAAGATTACTATAAAGATTTCTCACCACCTGATGTCGAACAAGACATTCGGATTTTACACCAAACTTTTTTGATTTGATTTTACATTAGTTATATGCCTTCATCTGTTTAGATGAAATAATCTAATATTAAAATCAAAAATCTATTAATGAAAAAAATTATCCTCAGTATATTATTACTAATTCCATTAGTGTCATTCTCTCAAAAAACTTTTAAAGGAATGATTATGGATAAAAATAATCCAAAAGACGATTTAGGTGTTTTTGGAGCTAATGTCTATTGGTTAAATACGTCAGTGGGAACTACTACCAATGAAAAAGGGTGGTTTACCATTCCTTATAAGTCTAGTTATAATAAATTGGTAGTGAGTTATGTTGGCTATAAAACGGACACCATAACAATCACAAGCTTAGAACCAATTCATCATTTTTTAACACCAGAAAATGAATTAGATGAAATTAAAATAAATAGTAAAAAGAAAGCGACTCAAAAATCATTTTTACAAACGGCAAATGTATTTACGGTAAATAGTGATGAATTGTTAAAAGCTGCCTGTTGTAATCTAGCAGAGAGCTTTGAAACCAATCCGTCTATCGATGTGAACTTTTCTGATGCTTTAACAGGAACACGTCAAATCCAAATGTTAGGGCTGAAAAGCCCCTACTTGCTGATATCTCAAGAGAACATTCCTTCTATAAGAGGAGCTGCACAAGTATTCGGGCTCACATTTACACCAGGAACTTGGGTAGAGAGTATTCAAATTACCAAAGGAGCCGGAAGTGTAATGAATGGTTATGAAAGTATTTCGGGTCAGATCAATGCAGAATTAGTGAAGCCTTACACAGATAAAAAATTCTTTTTGAATGCTTATGGATCGCTAGGAGGGCGGTTAGAATTGAATACACATTTCAATCAAAAAATATCTGATAAATGGCAAACGGGATTGTATATCCATGGAAATTATAGAGGAGAAAAATTTGATAGAAATGAGGATGGTTTTTTAGACAATCCATTAATGAATCAAATTAATGTAATGAATCGTTGGCAATACTTAGATCCAGAAAAGGGTTGGGTGAGTTTTATCAATATTCGATATATGGATGATTCCAAACAAACGGGAGAAATTAATTTTAATCCAGATATTGATCGAGGAACAACAAATGCTTGGGGAAGTGAAATTGAAACCAAACGATTTGATGCTTCAGCGAAATTGGGTTATGTATTTCCTGAGTTACCTTTTCAAAGTTTTGGTTTTCAGTTAGCATACAATAATCATGAACAAGATTCTTATTTTGGATTAAGAGATTATAATATAGAACACCAAAGTGTATACTCTAGTTTATTGTTCAACTCTATTATAGGAGATACAAGAAATAAATTTACAACAGGAATTAACTTCACACATGATAACTACGCTGAATTGGTAGATGTCACTAACTTTATGAGAATAGAAAATTCTTTTGGAGCTTTTTTTGAGTACGCATATGACAATTTAGATGATTTTAGTTTTACTGCTGGATTGAGAATAGATACTCATAATTTATTAGGAACATTTGTAACACCTCGTATGCACGTAAGATATGTGCCTTGGGAGAAAGGTGTTTTTAGAGCTTCAGTTGGACAAGGTAGAAAAAGTGCCAATGTTTTTGCTGAAAATCAACAATTGTTTGCCAGTTCTAGACAAATTAATATTCAATCAGCAGGGGGGAAGATTTACAGTTTAGACCCTGAAGTAGCTTGGAATTATGGAGTTTCTTACCTGCAAGGATTTAATTTGTTTGGCAGGAAAGGAGATATTACTTTTGATTTTTATAGAACAAGCTTTCAGAATCAAGTAGTAGTTGATTGGGAGAACCCACAAGAGATATCCTTTTATAACTTAGATGGAGAGAGTTATGCAAATAGTTTTCAAGTTGAAGTAAATTATGAGTTAACGACTAATTTAAACTTCCGTACTGCATACAAAAACTATAATATTAAAACGGACTATAATTCAGGGAAGTTTTCGAAACCATTAACTCCTAATCATCGATTTTTTGCAAATATATCATACGAAACGACTAAAAAGGAGAACGATGCCCAATGGAAATTTGATGTAACGTATAATTTTATTGGAGAACAGCGTTTGCCTAATACATCTGCTAATCCAATTCAATATCAATTAGGAGAGTACTCAAATGGTTATAGTTTACTGAATGCTCAGTTTACAAAAGTGTTTTCAAAAAAGTTTGAGATATATGTAGGAGTGGAGAATTTAACAAATTTAAAACAGAAAAACCCTATTTTAGCAAGCGATAACCCATTTGGCAATAATTTTGATAGTACTATCATATATGCGCCAATTTTTGGACGAATGTTTTACAGTGGATTACGATTTAAAATAGATTAAAGATGAAAAAAGTTATAGTTATTATATGCTTAGTGTTTGTTGGAGTTTCAGCACAAGCTCAAAAGAAAAATGCAAAAGTGTCTATTCAAGTAGATGGTGTTTGTATGATGTGTAAAAAAAGAATTGAAAAGGCTGCCTTAAATACTAAAGGTGTCAAATTCGCAATCTGGGATTTGAAAAC
>Ga0209833_1000323_pt1 | contig 36081 bp, 36 predicted proteins | sample COGITO_mtgs_1105_3_FD_184797 | JGI IMG/M metagenome (GOLD analysis project Ga0209833, IMG submission 184797) | Pelagic marine microbial communities from North Sea - COGITO_mtgs_110506 (SPAdes) (version 2) | ecosystem: Environmental > Aquatic > Marine > Epipelagic ... | reverse complement strand
AATAATGGTCCATGTTCACCGAGGGTATATGGAACTGCATGCGAGAACTTTTTTACCCTGATGGTCAATTTTTGGCTTTGCAAGGTGGGGTGAATGCCTTATCCAAGCGCCGCGACTCTATTCGTAGTGGGAGTAATGGTGACTGTAGCTCAGGGGTAGAGCCCCGGATTGTGATTCCGGTTGTCGCGGGTTCGAATCCCGTCAGCCACCCCACTCACCCATTAAAAAAAAGATTGATTGGTTGGTTCCCCGCATGGTTTGAAATACTTTCACTTGAAATGCTTTCATTCTTTTACTTCATGCTTTTGTATTCATAGATCACCTTATGTTACACGGTGTGTTGAAAACGTACTAAGGTTTATTATATGTCTAAGCTTGAAGAAGTCATTGGTTACAAATTTAGCGACGCGTCTCTTTTGACGGAGGCTCTGACCCACCCGAGTAAGACGTTTGAAAGTAATGAATCTTGTCCCCACAACCAGAGAATGGAATTTCTTGGTGATGCGGTCATTGAGCTCGTGATCACCGAGCGGCTCTACAAAATGTTTCCAACGTTTCCCGAGGGGCAGCTAACGAAGCTACGCGCACGGCTAGTATCCAGAAGTGCTTTGTTTAAATTTGCCAATGCGATGGAGCTTGGTGAATCGGTGATGATGGGAAAAGGGGAGGAAGCATCGGGAGGCCGCAGCAGACCATCTACATTGGCTGATGCTTTTGAATCAGTGATGGGAGCGGTCTACTTGGATGGCGGTCTTGATGCCGCCAAGGCGGCTATTGAGAGAGTTTGTAAAGAGTGGATTGAGCAGGTTGCTGAGTCGCCCGATGAAAGAAACCCGAAAGGCAAGCTGCAAGAAAAGCTGCAGGCACTGGCACCGGAGAGTCCTTGCTACCAAGTTCTCGAAGAAGCGGGACCCGATCACTCAAAAATATTCAAAATATCAGTCGAGTGGCAGGGGATTCTTTTGGGCAAAGGCATGGGCAAAAGCAAAAAAGATGCAGAATCCAGGGCAGCCAAGGATGCGCTCAAGAAAGAGAAGTGGCTTGGTGGTTCCGAATAGGCTCTTATTGAGCGTTCAAAGGGAGAGGCGGCCCATCTTGGAGCTGGGATCGTTTTATGCCACACCTGCCATGCTGGAGCTAACCCCTCAGCAGGGTCAGAATGGCAACACTCGATGCTCCATGATGCAGCAGGACCTTAGAACATTCATGGGTCGTTGATCCGGTGGTGAAAATATCATCCACGAGTATGATGCGCCTTCCTTGAATATGTTTTTTGTATTTTGCTCTGAGCTCAAATGCGCCACGCAGATTTTCAAGGCGCTTGGAGCGGCTGAAGCGAGTTTGGGTAGCGGTATTGCGGATACGCTTTAATGCGTTGATGTAGGGTAGGCCCGTTTTTTTCTTGAGTCGGATCGTTATTTCTTCGGCTTGATTGAATTTTCTTTTTCTAAGCCTTGCCCAATGAAGGGGAACCGAAACCAGGATGCCGTCATCAAGGTATGGTGTAAATCTGGGGTCATCCAGACCTATGCTTAGTAGGTCTCCCAGCGTATCGGAAAGATGAATTTGGCGACGGTATTTATAGTCATGCAATAAAGTCCTGCTTTGACCGTCACTGTGAAGAGGTGCGCGAGCGAATTCAAAGTCGAGCTTGAGGTCGTTGCAGTTAGGGCAGGAGAAATCAGAGCTGATATCACCATCGTAACACTCGCCACAAAGCTTGCAAAATGGAGCTTGTGTATATTTTAGAGATTCTGAGCAGGGCTCACATAAGTGCCTGCCATGAGTTAGCGGGCATTGGCAAAGGTGACAATGAGCCGGGTAAATGTAATCGAGGATTCTGCTGGTTTGGCTTAGCATTGAAGCAAGTGTCGACGCGTTGTTATAAAAATAGGCGCTTTTTATGTCTCAGATTTCATGTCTCAGATCTGCGTTTTGATTCGGATACCTGGATGAAAATATGAACAAGTAATGCGCTGAGGAGCAATAGGCAAAACGGCAAAAGACCGGACCTTCCATCGGAGCCGATGAGAAGTCTCGAAAAGGGAGAATGTTGTGTTCCTGACTCAGTGAGTTGCTGCAAAGTTTGGTAGGGGAAGATGAAGCCGAAATGCAGGCCGATGGGCAACCAGAGTGATGCTGTTCGGTAACGAGCATAAGCAAGAACAAGGCCAAGACTGAAAAGTAACATAAAGCTGAAGGTGAACTTTTCGGGGCTTAGTAGATTCTTGGCGATCGTTATAATCATTCTGAATCCAGCGTCAGCTTTGTCAGGATTGGCGATCATTTCGTTCCCGTTCGGTAACAGAGAGTAGATGATAGCATAGAAGAGAGAAATAAAGACCATCGCCATGGCTGGGCGCATGGCGCGTAAGAAAACACCCATTAAGATGCCGCGGAAGATCCACTCACTCAGCAGGGTAATGACGATAGCGGATGCCACACCATTGCAAATAGCGCTCCAATAATCAGGCGACTGAGCAAACGAAAACCAAGCGATCATCTCGAGCAAGCATATTGAAATAGATACCAGGCTGCCTGTGATCAGAAACCCAATGGCAAGATGAAGTTTGGCCTTTGGATTGCGGCATAGGGCCTGCCCGTTTTGTCTGGTGTTAGCTGATGTTGGAAGCCTAATTCGCCATGGTTTCGATGGTTGCAGGGAGCTTTGATTCGAGAGGCTGAACCACATGATAAATGGTCCCGCTAAGATGATGGCGCAACCCAGCAGCGTGTAGTTATAAAAAGCTGCAAAGGTTGCATCTGCACAGCGATTTGCCAACCAATCGAGCAGGGGGTTCAGTGCGCGTGACTGGCCGACCTCGGCAAGAAGCATCCCTGCATTATAGACCCAAGGCGAAGCGATGGCCGAGGCGATAATGGTAAGGGTGAAAAAGAGGATGACTTTGCTGAAGTCACTTTGGATGAGGCGCAGCACGGCGTGCATTGTCATGAAAATAAGGCCTTACGTCAATGACTTGAATCATGGAAGTTTCGCATTCTCTTTCGAGAAAATTTGGCTTAGCTAAGTCTATGCAGAAACATCAGTGGAGAGAAGAAGGTGACGATGGTACATTTTATTATCGTGCCACTTATCATGCTTCTGAGTGGAAACTCTATTCTCAATCAAAGGGAGATGAGGAATGGCAGCACCATGATCCTATTCCAGAAGAACTGCTGCATAAGCTACGTGAGGTGATGTGGAACAAGTACCAGCGGGGTAGGTGCCCTCATAAACTAGTGACGAAGATCGATAAAATGTTAGGAAAGGACTAGTTGTCCAGAAGATCCGGCCTGTTCGCTTTTGTGCGTGCGAGCGCTTGTTCTTTTTTCCAGCTTGAGATTTTCCCGTGATCCCCACTCAGCAACACATCTGGAACCTTCATGCCACGAAACTCATTGGGCTTGGTGTATGCGGGCGCTTCGAGCATGTTGGGATCAGAGAATGATTCCTCTAAGGATGATCTGGCATCACCTAAAGCACCTGGCAATAGCCGAACGACGGCATCAGTAAGCACGGCGGCAGCTACAGCACCATTGGTGAGTATGTAGTCCCCAATAGAGATTTCCTCGTCGACGAGGGCGTCAATAATGCGGTGGTCTATACCCTCGTAGTGACCACACAGAATAATCAAATGCTGAGAAGTGGAGAGGCGCTGGGCGTCTGATTGTCTGAATGGTTTGCCCTGTGGTGTCATCAGTATGATGCGTGTGTCATCCTGTTTGAGCTCATCTACAGCTGCGAAAACTGGCTCTGGCATCATGAGCATTCCTTGACCACCACCACAGAGATAATCGTCTGTTTTACGATGCTTTCCCGTGGCCCAATCGCGTAGTTGATGGGCGTGTATGTCCACCAAACCCTGTTCTCGTGCGCGTTTGATGATGCTATCGCTCAATGGGCTGAGGGCAATTTCCGGGAAAAGCGTGATGATATCAATGCGCATGCGGGTTCAGAATCATGAATCTGAGGGCAACAATCAAGAAGGAAGAAGAAAGATTGAAGTTTGCAGTTTTTTTTAACCTAGCTATCCATGTCTTGGTGAGCGGAGCAAATCAGAAATCGATCTACATTGTCGCAGGTGAGGTCAGTGGGGATACTCATGGAGCCTGCCTGATGGAGGCGCTGCTTACCCGTGTGCCCACGGTTTCATTTCATGGTGCAGGCGGGCCTGCGATGCAGGCGGTGGCGGGCAAAGGCTTAGCGAACTGGGTCGAGGATGCCGCGGTCATGGGCATATGGGAAGTTCTCAAGCATTATCAATGGTTTAAAGAGCGTTTCAATGAGATGCTTGCGGAGGTTGAAGAGCTCAAGCCGGATGTGCTCATTTTGATTGATTACCCGGGTTTCAATTTGCGGCTGGCGCATGCGGTTAAAAAGCGCCTACCGAACACAAAAATAGTCTACTACATTAGCCCCCAAGTATGGGCATGGAATAAGGGCAGGATACCCAAAATGGCTGAGACTCTTGACCTTATGTTGTGTATCTTCCCGTTTGAAAAAGAGATATTTGAGTCGGCGGGACTTACTACCGTTTTCACCGGGCATCCGCTGGTGGATGAGTTAGAACATCAACGTGAAGATGTCACACGTGAGCAAGACTTGATAGGCTTGTTTCCAGGGAGCCGCGAACGCGAAGTCTCGAGGCTCTTTCCTGTTATGGTCGAAACCGTCAGGCGTATTCATTCACATAACCCCGAATGGAAATTTGAGGCTGCTGCTGCATCTAAGGTATTAGCGCAGCGCATGCGTGATATTGTTCAGCATGCCAAGTTGCCCGAATCTCTGATTACCATCAGGACCGGTTCAAGCTATTCCTTGATGCAACGTGCTACTTCTGGTGTGGTCGCCAGTGGAACGGCTACTCTTGAGGCAGCTGCTTTGGGGCTTCCTTATTGTCTGGTTTACAAAATTTCATGGCCAACTTGGGCCATGGGCAAGCTGTTGGTGAAATTAGACTATATCGGCTTGGTTAATATTCTTGCTGGCGAGGAAGTGGTTGAGGAATTTATTCAAGGTGACGCCGAACCCGGGCGCATTGAGCTAAGCATATCGAGGCTGATGAACGATAGCGGTAGCCGAGACGCCTTACGGCAAAAATTACTGACGACAGCAGCGAAACTTGGTGATAGTGGTGCTCATCAAAGAGCGGCTTCCGAGGTGGTGGCACTGCTCGAGTAAATTATTTAAGCAGCTCATTTTTATTTCATTCTATGCCTGATACAACAGCGACGCATGCCGATGATAGCTCCCCGCGCATCTATAAAATACTACTGATGGTTTTACCTGTAGGGGTAGTGCTTGGAACTATTATCTTCATGTTCATGTATTTTTACCTCGAGCGTGAGGATGAGAAAAACCATGCGGTTATTGTGTCTCATGGACTTCGGGTCAGTGATTTAGAAGATATGGTGGATAAATTCACCCGCCGCATCGGTGAACGGGAAATCGAAACGGAAGCGGGAAGGGCTGGATTGCTCAGGGCGGCGTCCATGATAGAAGGTCGCCTAGGGCCCCAGAATGTGGGCTACCCGGTGCGTAGGTCAGAGGGGGAAGCTGCTCACGGGTTGTTATGGAAAAGCTTATCGGTGGAAATTCTTGGAGAAGAAAGGCCGCAAGAGGTTATCTTTGCCGCTGTCTCCTTTGCCGGCGCTGGTGCAGATGCTGATGCAAATACGGTATCCACTATGATGATGTTAGCATCATCCATGGCTCGCGAAAAACCGGCGCGCACGATTCGCTTTGTTTTCATGCCTTACAACGAGGCAGTTCAAGACCAGAACCAATGGCTATTAAAACGTTGTTTGAAATCAGGCGAAAGCTGCTCTGGAATCATCGGATTACAGACAATGGGTGAGATGCCATCGGCTGGGGATTCGGCCTGGCAAATGCAGACGAAGTCTCCTGTTGATATTGCTTGGTGGAATTCGCTCACAGAGGGAAGCTCAGCGATGGAATCTCGTAATGGTGTCGTGCCCTCAGCCTGGTTGACCCACCCAGTGTATTCGTCCCAGACTTGGATTGGTAATAGGGATCTGCGTCTTGAGCGCACTTTAATAGCCGCGCAAGATCTCAGAAAGTGGTTGCTTAAAGCGGCTCAATAGCGCGCGGCGGATTACTTCAGCTGTAAAAAACATCTTGCCACAGCGGCTTGAGTGAGATACCTCCGCCCCGCACAACCTGTTTCATCTACACAGTAGATGTGATCGGTAATACTGAAAACAAGGGGCATTAGCTCAGTTGGTAGAGCACCTGCATGGCATGCAGGGGGTCAGCGGTTCGAATCCGCTATGCTCCATTTTGTTTTCATTGTATGGTCTCGGCTACACTTGCCGCCGACCAGTGACCGATTACTGACGAGTCGCCGCCAATCAGGGCGGTTTTTTTATCCCTATCAATCAAACAACCCCATGGCTATCGAAGGACAACAACTTGCCATCGCTTGCGCCCGTGCAGCGGAGCAAATGCAGGCTGATGACATCCGTGTTATTGATATCGCCGGAGTATCATCGCTCACGGACTTCATGGTTATCTGCTCAGGCACTTCTCTGCCTCACCTCAAAGCGGTGATGCGAGACGTTGAAAATGAGATCATTGAGAAATACCAGGTTCGTGCTGTGAATGCAGAGGGCGATGCGGTTTCTCGCTGGGTGGTGCTTGATTACATCGATGTCATGGTGCACATCATGCACAATGACTTGCGTGAGATTTATAGCCTAGAGGACCTCTGGGCTGAAGGTAAAGAAGTTCACTGGCAAGAAGAATAGACTCAGGATTTCGCCTGGATGTGCCGATGAGCATTAGTGAATGTTTATTTGAGGAATGATTGATGAGATAATTCAGCATATTTGCCGTTTTTATTCATCAATTCCTCGTGAGACCCACTCTCAATAATTTGGCCGCGGTCAAGCACGTGAATCATGTCGGCATTTCGAATCGTTGAGAGGCGGTGGGCGATCACAAATGCGGTTCGATTTTTCATCAGGTGGTCTAAGGCCTCTTGGATTAGACGTTCAGTTTCACTATCTACAGATGCGGTGGCTTCGTCTAGTAGTAGGATAGGGGGGTTTTTGAGCAGAGCTCGCGCAATGGATAAGCGTTGGCGCTCACCGCCTGATAGTTTGACTCCTCGCTCACCGACAATGGTATCGAGGGCCTCCGGTAATTCACTGACAAATTGATCTGCGTTCGCGGCTTTGAGCGCGCTCCACATTTCAGCATCAGAGGCGTCCCTTTTCCCAAGGTGCAGATTTTCCCTTACTGGGCCATTGAAGAGAAAGGCATCTTGGGTGACATACCCAATGGTAGAGCGCAGAGATTTTTTCGAAACGGTGTTAAGTTCGGTATTATCGATGGTAATGGAGCCAGAGTCATATTCATAGAAACGACACAAGAGATTGACGATAGTCGATTTGCCAGCACCTGTAGAGCCTACTAGGGCGATGGTCTGCCCTGGTTGCGCCTCCAGAGTAATGTTCGTCAGCGTTGGTTGCGCTGAGTAGGAAAAACTTAAATTTTGAAACTTCACATGGCCGCGCGTTGGTTGCGGTAAGTCGGCCCCATCCGTAGCATGGATTTCATCCTCTTCATCGAGTATGGTAAAGACACGATCTGCGGCGGCTCTTGAGGATTGCGCCATCTGATTGAGCTGATGAAGTCTTCCAAGTGGCTCGTAGAGGGCCCAAATGATGGTGAAAAACTCCAATAGGACGGCGTTGTCCAAACCATGATGATAGATTTGCCAGGCACCAATGGCGAGAACGAGAGTGTAGCCAATAGAGTTGAAGAAACTCATGGTGGGGGAGTAGATGGCCCACGCTTTCATCACGGTAAGATTGGCATCACGCACTTGAGCCGATGATTGATTGAAACAGGCAAATTCGTCATCCTCAGCAGCGTAGGACTTGATTTGTCTGATTCCGGCAATGTTATCGTGAAGCATGGCATTCATTTCTCCAGTGGCTTTGCGGACAATCCGGTAACGTTTGCCGGCGTGACGTGTATATAGCCACGCTCCGATGATGAGTAAGGGTAATGGTGCCAGTGCACTGACCGCGAGGATGGGGGAGCGGGTGAATAGGAAAATGGTAACAATGAGCACCTGGAGCAGCGCGATGAGACCCTGTTCAATACCATCAATAAGAACACGTTCCATCTGAGGGACATCTTCAGCCACTCGGGTCATAATATCTCCTGTGCGCCGTTCATCAAACCACTTCAAGCGGAGACGCTGTAGCTTGTTGTAGAGTGATGAGCGTAAATCATAGATGGCTTTTTGCTCAAAGATGTTGTTGATCAGAATTCGCAGACAGTTGAAAAAGTCCCTCAGAAAGAAGGCGACAACGACGACGGCAACGTATGGCCATAATTTTTCAATTTCGCCCCCGTCGATGACCTCGCGCTTGATTCGTCCCGTCATCATGGGGAAAACCAGCAGCATAAGTGTCATTAAAATGGCACAAACTAGCTGGGCAGTAGCCAGTTTAGGATACTTACCGAGATAGGAAAAAATGCGCAAAATAGTCTGCATAGACACTAAATGTAGTTCATACCTCTGTACGAATGCTTCCTGATCATCGTAGATACAAGGAAAAACTAAATGAAAATAAACAAATTTTGCATTGCGGGTTAAGCGTAAAATTTGTAAAATAAGGAGAGTTAGCTATGTCAATCAAGACATCTGTATCAAATTTCTACCTGTCATGTCTAAAATAATTGGAATTATAGCCGCTGCCGTTTTGGTTATCGCGGCTTTTGTCGCGTTTAAGAACCAGCAGGCTTATGGTAAGGAAATTGATAATTTTCGCTCTGCGCAGGCAGAGAAAAAGGACACGATCCAAAGGCTTGAGGATCAGCAAAAAAGATTCAAAGAGGCGGAAGAATCCAAGGCAGACTTCACGCTTAAACTTGTGGAGACAGGAAAGAAGCTCGCCACGGCTATAAGGGACTACGACGATCTTAAAAAAGAAGTTAGTTCTCTGAAAGAGAGCTTGAGCATCAAAGAAGAACAGATCGCGTCAGAAGAAGAAGCTCTTAAAGAATCTGGCGAAGCAGATGAGCTCATACCTGCGATCAAGCGACTGCGCAATCAACTCATGGAGGCTCAGGAAGGCATAGCTAATGAAGAAGACCGGATAGCAAAGCTCACCCAACGAGATCAAGATGCTAAGCAAAAGATTGAATCCCTAAGCCAAGTGATCGATGGTTACTCGACAGGTCGTTCTCTGATGAGCCTCAAAACGAGCATTAGCGCCATCTACAGTGGGTGGGGCTTTGTGATTCTCGCAGGTGGAGACAATGAAGGTGTTGTTCCCGGTTCCATGCTTAATGTCATGAGAGCAGGCGAGGTGATCGCCAAGCTTAGAGTGACTGCCGTTGAGGCAGGGCGCTCTGCCGCTGATATTGTAATAGATTCCATGTCCCATGACACCATGCTTCGAGCGGGGGATGAGGTGGTAGCAGAAGAAAAACTATAGCAGCCATCCAATGAACTGAGTTTACTAGCTCAATAACATGAAAGTATATGTAGAATCTCCATTTCTACACCCTTACCCTATCATGTGCTGCATGACTTTATAAATCAATCACCTCAATTCTCCCTTAACACACCCACAGACCATGAAACTTGCCGTCTACATTATTTCCATTGTTATCATTCTCACAGGGGCATGGTTCTCCTACAGCACCATGAGTAAATTTGCTATATTGCAAGATGATCGCATCGAGCTCGATCAGCAGAACAAAACTCGTAGTGCCTATATTATTAAAACAAAGAAGGAAGCCAAGGACATGGAGACTGAGCGAGATCTGGTAAAGACCTCACTTGCCGAGGCTGATGCTGAGTTCGGTAACATGGAGGCGAACATCAAGCTTAGCAAGCGCTCAGCATCGATATTGAGCGATGAAATAGCAGAGCTGGATAGCCAGCTCAAAAAAAACCAAGATCTTATTGCCAATATCAAGGCTGCATTCGAAGAATTGGGTGGCGACATTGAGCTGAACCAAGTCAAAAGCCTTAAGGAGGACCTCGAGGACGACGTGAAAAAAGCGAATAGGAAATTTGAGGATCAACAAATACTCGCTGAATCTATGAGTAAGAGTGTGGCAGCCAATGAACAAAAAATTACCGATCTTAACGATCGAATTCAAAAACGAAAGAAGCGCATTGCAGGCAACAAAGCGGAAGGTCGTATTACCGCTACCGACCACAACTGGGGTTTTGCCGTCATTGACGTGCCAGATAATATGCTTGTAGATAATACTACCAAGCTGATTGTTAAAAGAGGTGCCACGCTGATTGGTAAGCTGAGTATTAATGCGATCGAGGGAAAGCGTGTGATAGCAGACATCGACTACCCAAGCATGACGGCAGGTATGGTAGTTCAGCCGGGTGATGCAGTTATTCTGGCAAAACCAGTAACCAACTAAACAGCGGGTTTCTATCGAATGAACCTTTGCTGAAGGTTCTTGAGAATATCTTGAAGTTCCTTCGCTTCATTCATTAGGGCGACCATTTGCTCTGGCCCTAGATCAGGTTGGCGTAATCTTGCGCGCACTGCGGCCTCCTTATTTTGAAAATGGGTGCTTACCAGCATGGCCGTTGTTTCTTCAGCGGCACGAACAGGGCTCTCAGGGGTATCTCCAGTGAGGGTGTTGCGTAGAGCTTGCTGGTCATCAGGATTTAGGGAGGTGAGGTAGGTCTGAATCGCGGCAGCACTTTTGGGGTTGGGTAGTTTAGCTAGAATATCACGCAAGATCGAGCCTCCAGAGAGAGAGCTTAAAGGGTCAACAATGGTTTCAAGTTGCTCGCCAAGCCAATCCTGTGCATCTTGAGAGGTTAAGGCCAAGTGGCATAGGTAGGCAATAGATCCGTTCATGGGAGTGGCTTGAACCTTTGGAGTCATTGCCATGTTCGATTTGTTGTCTGCAGATGCTTGCCTTTGTTCGAAGACCTTGCCGCGAGTCCGTTGCTTTTCTGCCTCTACGACACTACCGCGCATTTCCTCCGCACCGATACCTAGCCTCGTTGCCACCTGATTGATGAGGCCGTCTTTGCTGAGCTTATCACCAACATAGGCAATGAGATTAGCCAACTCCTTGGCCAGGTTCGTTCGCTCACGTACGGATGATAAATCACGAGTTGAGGCCTCGTGCTCTAATTTGACGATGAAGTATTCGCGGGAGTTTTTGACTAGTGTTTTGAAAGCATCTTCTCCCTCGCGCTTGATCATCGAGTCAGGGTCGTCTCCCTGGGGCATGATCACCATGCGAATATGCATGCCTTCAGGAGCTAGAATCGAGAAGGCTTTATCAGCGGCCTTAAATCCCGCGGCGTCAGCATCAAAGCAAATCACGACATCGTTTGTGTAACGCTTGAGCAGGCGTGCGTGATCTGGTGTGCATGCTGTTCCTAAAGTGGCAATGGCGCTGCCGATGCCGCTCTCATGGCAGGCGATAACGTCGATTTGGCCCTCACACAATAAAGCATACTTATCCTTGGTCATATGGCGCCGCGCTTTATCGAGAGCGAAAAACACCTTTGATTTTTTGAAAAGCTGGGTTTCTGGGGAGTTGATGTATTTGCCGCTATTGGGATCCTCACGAAGTTGCCTGCCACTGAAGGCGATGATATCACCATAATCATTATGGATGGGAAACATCAGCCGGTCACGGAAGCGCACGTAAATACCTGAACGAGCGTTGTTTTCATTTTTTAGCGCGGCCAGTCCACTCTCGCATAATTCCCGCCCTGTAAAGCCTTGTTCACGAGCCCAGTTCAGAAAGGTGCTCGGGTTTTCAGGCATCCAGCCAACAACCCACCTCTCTGCCATGCCCTTGCCATAACCTCGTGATTTTAAGTAATCACGCGCATGTAGAGCATCTGGTGATTCCATCATCACTTGATGCATGAAACGTGCAGCTTGATTGTGTAGTTCAAGAAGACGAGACTTTCTCCTTCTTCGTTTGTCGGCTTCTGGATCATACGCGTCTACTTGGACGACAACTCCAGCCCGATTAGCGAGCTTTTTAATGGCATCGGGGAAGGGGAGGTTTTCGTAAGCTATGACAAAGCTAATGGCGTTGCCACCCTCACCACAGCCAAAACAGTGGTAGGACTGCCTTGCGGGATTGACCATGAAAGAGGGGGTCTTCTCGTTATGGAAAGGGCAATTTGCTTTGAAGTTGGAGCCGGAACGCTTCAAGGGTAAGTAGGAGCCTACCAAATCCACGATATCCGTGGCGGCAAGTACCTGCTCAATAGTCTCTTCAGGGATGCGACCCATGTACCACTTCTAATTCACAAAAACCAAATACCAAATACCAAATGTGTTTAGAGTTAAAATAATCTTGGACTAAGTGCATTGTCGCTATTGATTAGGTGCGTGCACAGTCCAGGACAAAGCGAGGGTATGGCTTTCATGAAAGCAGGGGATGGCAATTATATTGTCGGGCTTGGTCCCTTTGATGAATTTAAAGTAGCACCAGAGAATACCACGGCATTTTATGTCAACGATTTCGCACTGTCTTGTGATCAACCGTGGAAGGTGCCTACTGAAATTATTGAGGTTTCTAGCTTGGCAGATATTGGCTATTGTAAAGACGAACTAGAAATAGTGTGGGATAAACTTGAGGCGGACAGCTTTGCTGGTGTTTTTGCCGAGATTAACGATATGATTGTTAAAGGAGTCATTGAGAAATCAGTGCCAGTGGCAACAGAGAGAGGTCGGCTTATCAAGGGGGATGGAGATACGTTGCTTGCTGGAATGCAAAATTTAGGCGCGCCCTTTTACAGTTATGGTTGGAGTCGTGATGGTAGCGGCTTTTGCGGTGCGACTCCTGAGTTGCTCTTTAAGCAAGATGGCCGATCCCTCAAGACAATGGCTTTAGCGGGAACAGCAAAGACCGATGAGCGCGCAGTCTTTGCTGTGGATGGTAAGGAAATCCGAGAACATGAATTCGTGGCGCAGACCATGGTCGCTAAACTATCAGATATTGGCACGGTTGAGCGTAGTGATAGGAGCATCCTCGACTTAGGTCAGTTAGTGCATTTTCATACTCCCATTAATGTGGAGCTGTTTGCTGAGAGGGGTGTTGATGAACTCATTAAAAGACTACACCCGACCCCGGCATTAGGGCCTTTGCCGCGCACTCAAGAGACCTTGGATCTGCTGTCAAGTTGGCGAAACCGCTTGGATTGCCCGCCCTGTTTTGGCGCCCCGTTTGGCCTTCTCAAAGACGGATTATTCACTTCGCTGGTAGCTATTAGAGGCATTCATTGGCAGGGCAATCATGTTGCTGTTCCCTCTGGCTGCGGTGTTATCGAGGCATCCCGTCTGGTTAATGAGTGGCGTGAACTCAGGTTGAAGCGGGAGGCTGTCAGATCTGTTATGGGGTTCTAAGCACCGAGTGTCTCAGGGAATTTAGCTTTCCATACCTGAAGCGCTTCCTTGATCTGATCTGTCTCACGTGTCGGCGAAAGTTCCCATACCAATGGTAGTTTGGGATCTACGTGTCGTAGCAGCTTCTCGAAATTAAGCTCGCCAGTGAGGGGAACACGGTGGTCGCGATCTGGCCAGTAGACGTCGTGGACATGGCAGCCAATAAGATGGGGAGCCATTTTTTCTAGCCATTGATCATGATCCAAAAATCCGAGGTTGTGTTTTAGTTGGACGTGCCCGAAGTCATGCCAATAACCGACCCAAGGGTTGTCTTTGAAGTGTTCCTGTAGACGAACCATTTCCGACTCATTAGGGACATCTTCATATCGGCTACGCGACTCGACCGCTAGTGGGATTTTGAGTTCTGCGGCTTTTTCAGAGAGTTGTTCCAGCGCCTCAATGGCCCGCTGATAATAGAGTGGGGCTATTTTCTCACGCTTCTTAATAAATTTCAGCTTATGCTTAGCAAAGCTGCGCTCTAGTTGATGGCCATCTTTAAGCATGCGGGTAAGCCGTTTAGTCCACTTCTTAGAGGGCATCGGGACAGACCCCATATGCATGACCACATATTTGGCATCGAACTCAGCAGCCTGCTCCAAGGTGCGCAGTGTCATCTCCATGGCTCGAGCACGCTCGTAGGGGCGGTGTGAGCTAAACTCATAAGCATCCGGCGCGTCGATCATGACCTCGACAGGAGAGGGGAAGTAGTTGTGCACTCCCGAGCAGCGAAACTTACCCTGTTGGTATGCTTTCTGGATGCCGGGTAATTTACTGATCGTCATGCCATGACTCAGTTCAATATCTTCGAAGCCGAGACTGACTATTTCGTCAATCATTTCATCACCTTCCGAATGGCGTGAATTATTCCAACAGCTTGAAAAAGATAGCATCGTAAATAGGGTGCGTGATAATCGTCAAAAAGAACTAGACCTTAGTTTAAGGAAGTCGCCAGCTTTTTTTTAGACGTTGATACTCAAACTCAGGAAGTAGCACATAGGTGGGCCTTTGATCCGGGTCGATACGTGCGATTAGCTTTTTCAACATGGTCCTTGGCATGGTGGTGCATCCCGCTGTTGCTCTGTCCCCATCATCTCGCCAGATGTGGAAAAAAATGGCGGAGCCTCGTCCTGGAATGGCTTCGCCTCCGAGCATGGCATCATTGTGCCCTATGTAGAGTTTGAGTGAGTGGGCATCATCATGTTGTCTCATCTGTGCCTTTTGCTGCCATGTCGTTTTGGGCAGGCTATCGATAATCAGATGCTTATTGTAATAAGGAGATGTTTGATCCTCAACCCAGAGGTCTTTGGGCGTAATTTGGCGGTAGGGTAACTTCTGATGATGGCTGATTTCTGGTGCATATCCATAAGCACCGCCAATCTTAAAAATCCCTGCTGGTGCACGTTTGTCACCCTCGATTTTGATGGCGGCTGACGATTTGATGATGGGGTGAAGGCCGCGTCCCCATGCAAGACCGTTTTTTCCAAGTCGTGCCTGCCATGTGTTAACGGCCACTTCCCAAGTTCTGCCTTTTTTCTCATACAGGGTGAGTGAGGCATGTGAGGAGTTCCACCCATTTGAGATGCCGACGACTACTTGGGTGCAGTCTGTGGGTATCTGGGCATTCGCCCATGTCACTGAAAGTAATATGAAAATCAAAGTTTTCATGCGTGTTGTTCGGCAAGTTCCTGACAACTTTTGATGTCTAGTTTGCCCGACGCCAAAATAGGGATTTGATCGGCTGGGATAAACATTTTGGGGCACCACAGGCTTGGTAAACCTGTGTCCATGAGTTTGTAGCGAAGGTCAATGCACTCTTGCTGGAATGTATCTCCACAGACGGTTGTGAGTAAGGCGATTGCCTCGCCCTTTTGCACATCGGGAATGCCGACAACGGCAATGCGACGCTCGGTCTCATGATCGAGACCGAGAAGCTTGATGATTGCGGCTTCGATGGTTTCGTGGGGAACCATTTCACCTCCTATTTTTGAGAAGCGCGAGAGACGTCCTTCAATAAACAAGAAACCGTCCTCGTCAACACGGCCGATATCACCCGTGTTGAACCAGCCATCAGTGATCACATCATCTGTCTTTTTTTGATTATCAAGGTATCCAGGAAAAACGTTGGCGCCACGTAGCCATATGGTTCCTTGAGTATCAATAGGGCATGGTTTTCCAGTAGCGGGATCCGTCATTTTGACAGCAATTCCCGGTAGGAATTTACCGACAGAACCACTGCGATTAGTGCTGATAATAGGAGCATCACCCTCGCTTGCAGGGTCAGGCAGATTGACATTAGTAGCAGGGGATGTCTCTGTTAGCCCATATCCCTCCATGGGTCGGATGCCAAATTTCTCTTGGAATGATTCGGCGAGCGATTGAGGAAGTTTTTCGGCTCCCGTAATCACGTAGTCGAGTGACTGCAGTTGATTGGGTTTTACACGGCGCATGTAACCGCGCAAGAACGTCGGAGTGGAAAGCAACAAATTGGCGCTGTGCATACCGATCAGCTCAGCAAGGCGTTTTGTTTCAAGCGGGTTGGGATAGGTGATCAGATTGATACCTTCGATACAGGGATACCACAATGTTACAGTGCTTCCAAAGGAATGGAATAGCGGCAGGCATCCAAGAATCTTGGCCTGATGGCGCAGCTGGATCTTGCAACCAAATTGGCAGACATTGGCAAGCACGTTGCGGTGCGTGAGCGGCACTCCCTTAGGCTCTCCGGATGATCCCGATGTGAATAGAAGAATGGCTTCGTCATCACCTTGCAGGTCTGAGAGGCCCAAGATTTTGATCAGTAGAGAGGTGGGTAGGATCTTGCTCAGGATGATCCAGCGAATGATCTTCTTCTTAATAGTGGGTAGAACTCGCTCAATGAAAATGAGGTCGCGGTTAGGTGGCCACGGAAACGATGGAGCTTTACGAACGAAAGGGTCAGCAGTGATGAATTTGTCCACTCCGGACTGACGGATTGATGAATGGATAGCACTTTGACTGGAGGTGAAGTTGATGTTGACTGGTATTTTGCCGGCGAAGACAACCGCGAGGTTCGCTATCATGCCACCTTTTCCCGGAGGAAGGAGAATGCCAACACGCCTCTTTTTAGTTTGTTTTTTAATGACGCCGGCTAATGCAATCGCAGCCCCAAGTAGTTTATCGAAGCTGGTGGCTGAATCGTCTGTGCCATCATAGAGCGTGGTGGTAGAGCCGTGTTTCTTAATGCCATTGAGTATAGCCACCGGAAGAGATTCATTGAGAAATGCTCGTGCGGAAAACCACACTTCATCGGCTGCATGAACGGCTTGTTGCCATGCCGCTACCGTGATGGCATGTGCCGGTATGACGGGAGCAAAAGAAAAGATATTGCCGGGTAATCTATTGAGGTTCTCAGGAGAGTATGCAAGCTCGGTTGGTTTAGCCACTGCTAGGGGTAGAACGGGCAGTCCAAATGCACAGAGCTGTTTGAGGTTTTTTGCCAGTAGATGACGGCATTCGCCCTCACGCACGCTGGCAAGTCCACTAAGATAAACGATTAGCTGACCTTCCTGTAAATTTTTTGCTAGTGTTTTGCCAATGATCTCTGGGGCCTCATCCTCGGCTGAGAAGGCAACTGCAGTAATGCCGTCCTGTTCCAGGTAGCCGCGCACGGAGTCATCGAGGATAATATTTTCCTCGCACAGCCAGGTGATATTGCGGCCGGCAAAGATTTGCTCGAGTAGTAGCATTTGGTTGAAATCGAGACGGCCAGGGATAACAAGAGCTCCCTTTTCGGGGATATTGTTTTCTCCATGGATTTCAATCGTTTTACTCATCGTTTGCTCATTGGATAGTGTCTGGTAGACGCGGGTCGAGTCTCCTGGTCATTTGGATCATCTTCCCTAGGAAGTATCAAACCACTTCGTTATGACCGCTGCAAGCTGGAACCTGCTGCCTTGCCCATAATCTGCTATTCTTTGATACCCCTGAATGTCCCCAAGACTTTCAGGATGCAAGCATGTCCCTGCAATTTTATAGGACTCGATGCTTAGAGCGCATCGAGGACGCCGTTAATAAAGCGGGCAGATTCGTTGGTGCCGAACTTCTTAGCTATTTCTATCGCCTCATTGATGGTGACAGCACGAGGGATATCATCCGCCATTCTTAGCTCGTAAGTGGCGAGTCTGAGAATGGCTCGGTCAACAGGATCGACACGCTTTGGCGCATAGTTTTCGATCACGCTAGCGAGGGAGGCATCAATCTCCTCTTTGTGTTGCAGAATATGAGCGACGAGTTCTTGGGTTTCTCTGCGAAAAGTCGATAGCTCTGAGCTGCTTGTTCGGAGGTGGGCAAAGTCAACGATGGTTGAGTCAGGATCATCAATAGAGGCGAGCCTTTGGGATGATCTGGTCAGATGGGCTATGGTTGCGTTGGTCGCTTCAAGTTTTACTGCCCAATCTGGGTGATCTGATGATGTTTGATCCCATGCTAACCTAGCCTGTATGAGGCCATGATTGACGTCCATGACGTCCTGAATCATTTGATCGGGTACCGGGTTATCGTTTTTGTTCTGCAAAAACGATTTGAGGGCCTCGATTTGATGGCTTAGCTCGTTCTCTTGTGTGACGAGTTCTATGAGTGGGGCAATGACATCTTTCGTGCTGCTACCGGCCGTGAGTTCAGGCTGAATGGCCGATGCTAGTTGGTTGAGCTTGAGTATGCGCCCATCTCGCCCCTGCGCAACGTGGAGGATGGCCTTAGCTTTTGCTGAATTGAGCTTTTTCAGACTGCTCTCCTGGATCATTTGCCAGAAGGCTTCTTCCATGCCAGCGGCCTCAGGACCGTCTTCTAAATCAGCTAAGTAGAGAAACTGGATGGCAGCTTCTCGGATATTACGACGTTTGAGCATAATCATTAAGCTTTGTGGGGGAATATGCGCGTGCTGCTGCGCTGAACTTGATTGATGCTCTCCATGATCGCTACAGCGGCTCTGGCCGCTTCTTTGCCTCGATTTAACTTGCTGCCAATACACCTTGCATAAGCTTGCTTCGTGTCATCACATAAAATCACTTCATGGATGACGGGGGTGACGTGATAGACGGCTATTTGTTGGAGGGACTGGGTCACACTCTCGGCAACCATATCGCCATGAGCAGTTTGACCTCGAATGATCAAACCAAGAGCAATAACGCATGCAGGCTTCTGCTGTTGCATGACAGACTCTACGAGCACGGGTATTTCAAAAGCTCCCGGCACACGAATGGTGTTGATTTGAATGTTTGGATTGAGCTCACTAAGTTCCTGTAGGGTATTTTCCACTAACGCGTCAGTAAACTCAGCATTGTATTGAGAGGCTACAATGGTGATAGCGCTCTTTTTCTGGCTCAGACTGCGGGGCTTGGGGGGCAGGGCCTTGGACATGCTGGTGGATATGCTGGAGAGCTAGTCTGTTGCAAGGGTGAAGTTTGAAGTTTTTCAATGGTCTAGCCAGCGAGATGAGTAATAATAGAGTGAAAAGAGGTCGAAATATTTTCCAAATAAGTGAACAAATAATTACTATGATGACGCTTAACCTTTAGAACAAACGGCGGGACGTTAAGCTAATGTGACCGCATGCAGAATCTCTGTTTACACATATAACCAATAATATTATGGGACTTGATAAAATCACCACTAAATTTCAGGAAGCACTACAAGCCGCACAGCAGCTGGCATCGCGCTCTGCACATGCTGAGTTGAAAAGCCTGCATGTCTTAATTGCACTGCTCCAACAAGAGGGTGGTATTGTTGTGCCTATCCTTGAGAAGGCGGGCATTGAGCTAACACGCCTTAAAGCAGAGGCAATCAATGCCTTGGAGCGTGAACCCAGTATCCAAGGGGCCGCAGCACAGCCACAGATGAGCTATGGCTTGCGCTCTAGTCTTGATGCCGCTGATAAGGTTCGAGAGGGAATGGGGGATGATTTCCTGAGTGTTGAGCACTTTTTGCTAGGTAGCCTGGATGCTGATTCGCCAGCAGGAAAAATGCTCAAGGAGGCGGGCTTGGACAGGGCCAAGGCAGATGCGGCACTGAAGGATATCCGAGGCAGCCAAAAGGTGACCGATCAGGATCCTGAAGGGAAATATCAAACTTTAGAAAAGTATGGTACAGATCTCACCGCGAAAGCGCGAGAGGGGAAGATTGATCCGGTCATTGGTCGCGATGAAGAAATTCGTCGAATTATGCAGGTTTTGTCCAGACGGACCAAAAACAACCCAGTTCTCATAGGTGAGCCGGGCACAGGTAAGACGGCCATCGTTGAGGGGCTTGCTCGCCGTATCATTAGTGGGGACGTTCCCGATTCGATGAAGAATAAGCGTTTAATTGCGATGGACCTTGGCGGCATGATTGCTGGAGCCAAGTACCGAGGCGAGTTTGAGGATCGACTCAAGGCCTTCCTCAAGGAGGTAACGGACTCAGAGGGTGAGATTATCTTATTCATTGACGAGCTGCACACCATTGTAGGCGCTGGCGCAAGCGAGGGGGCAGTGGATGCATCCAACCTCCTAAAGCCGCAGCTTGCTCGCGGTGAACTGCATGCCATTGGCGCAACAACACTTGATGAATACAGGAAGTACATTGAAAAAGATGCAGCACTCGAACGACGCTTTCAGCCAGTGCGTTGTGAAGAGCCTAGCGTTGAGAGCACCATTGCCATTCTGAGAGGTCTGAGGGAGCGTTATGAAGTCCATCACGGGGTTCGCATCAAAGACGGAGCCCTTGTTGCCGCAGCCAATTTATCAGATCGCTACATCGCAGATCGCTTTTTGCCCGATAAGGCGGTTGATCTTATTGATGAAGCAGCTGCACGACTCAAAATTGAGCTCGACTCCGTGCCAACCGAAATTGACCGCATTGAGCGTCAGGTGATGCAGTTTGAAATGGAGCGACAAGCTCTTGAAAAAGAAAGTGATGATGCCAGCGCCGCTCGACTTGGAAAGGTCATTGAAGAAATGGCGGATCTCAAAGAGGAATCTGCCACTTTAATGGCGAGGTGGAGAAACGAGAAGGATGTCATTGACGTTGTGCGTAATGCCCAAGAACGCATCGAAGAACTTAGAAACGAGGCGGAGCAAGCTCAGCGACTCGGGAATCTTAATCGGGCATCGGAAATCACCTATGGCGACCTTCCTGGAGCTGAGAAAGACCTCGCTGATGCTCAGGATAAGCTCGCCCATCTCCAAACTGATTCACGCATCCTCAAGGAAGAGGTTACCGAGGGGGATATTGCGCGTGTGATATCCTCATGGACAGGTATTCCGGTGAGTAGACTTCAGGAAGGCGAGCGAGAAAAGCTCGTGAAGATGGAGGAGCGCATCGGTGAGAGGGTTATTGGTCAGAGCAATGCGATTGTGGCTGTCTCCAACGCCGTGCGCCGTGCGCGAGCTGGCTTACAAGATGAGAATAGGCCCATTGGCTCGTTTCTTTTTCTGGGACCTACTGGAGTTGGCAAGACGGAGCTCTCAAAGGCGCTCGCGGAATTCTTATTTGATGACGAGCAATCGATGGTCCGCATCGATATGTCCGAGTATATGGAAAAACACAGTGTGGCGCGTCTGATTGGAGCTCCTCCAGGATATGTTGGTTACGAGGAAGGTGGGCAGCTCAGTGAGCATGTCAGGCGTAACCCTTACTCGGTGGTACTTTTTGACGAGATTGAGAAAGCGCACCCCGACATCTTCAATGTGTTGCTTCAAGTACTCGATGATGGTCGTATTACAGATGGGCAGGGACGCTGCGTTGATTTCCGGAACACGGTTTTGATCATGACATCAAACATAGGCAGTCAGTTTATTATGGATGAGCAAAATGCCGAACAAAGAGAGGCAAAGGTGACGGAAGCACTACGTGGTCATTTCCGTCCAGAATTTCTCAACCGAATCGATGAAACAATCATCTTTGACCGTCTCAATCGTGAGGAGCTTACTGAAATTGTCGGGCTACAACTGGAGCGCGTGCGACAGCGGCTAGCTAAGCAAGGAATTGGTCTTGCCCTCTCGCCTGAGGCCAAGGAATTCATTGCAAACCAAGGTTATGATCCTATCTATGGAGCTCGCCCGCTCAAGCGTGCTATTCAGCGCCATCTGCTTGATCCTCTGAGCCTTGAAGTTCTTGAAGGTAAATTCAAGGATGGTGATTTGATTCGTGCTGAGATGCATAGCGGTAAACTTACATTCAAAAAATAAATCGTTAATAGCATGACTTCGAGTTTGTTTTGTCTGTGCGTAGTGCGGCATGAAATGTGACGCATAGGCGGAGGAAACGAGCCATTTCAGGTATCACTATCTGGTGTCAGTCACACGAGTGATTTCTCCTCAGCTGAGCCTCGCCCAGAGAGGTGAATGCCATGTTGAAAAATCATGAATTATTGTGTGGATAACAATCAGATAATCGTTATAGTTAATACTAGCTACATTGAATAGAGTCAGTACTAAAATCATCGTAACCATCCTACAGGTTATTGACTTCAGTTTTGAAGTTCATACAGCGGCAACTAACTAACCATATTAAGAAATGTCTAAGAAAGGAATATTCAGCATCGCATCAGGAGGAAATAAGGATTCATCTACACCCGAAGCCACAGCTGAAGGGGCGGTGGATTCTCCGTTTGCACGTGATGATAATGAAGCTCAAGCAGTAGGAGCGGATGAACCTTTTAAGATGGACGGTTTTGGCCAGCAGTCTGATCAAGATGATGCAGAGCAAGCTGACACAGCAAGCGATTCGCCCTTCAAGGCGGTTGCCGATTCTCATGATAATTACGAAACGGCCAAAGCCAACCTTGAGCCTCAACAAGATTTTGCAGCCGTGCCCGCACCTTTTAAACCAGTCGTAGCATCTTTTGGCGAAGACTCTGATGTAGCCTCATCTCAAGATGATCAGTCAGCAGAATCTGATGCTGAAATAGCAAGCCACTCTCAAGTTGTGATCAATCAAGTGCCTGATGTTCCACCAGTGATCCCTGCAGCCCATCAAGTTTCCAGCTCACCAGCTTCGCATCAACAGGTTAGCGTATCGTCAGGTATGCAGCAGCTTGAGATACGTGCCATTTTTGGTGTGGATCACATTCTTGATGCGAATGAAATCATTCAGCGAGCACGTTCCCTCTCAGGAATTGGAACTGTTGCAGCAGTTGGAGGACAAGAGAAGCAAGCGCTGTCCGATTTCCGTTCAGCAGTCAGCACGCTCGGCTTGGGTGACCCAGAACTTATGGAACTTAACTTTGGCAGTGGCTCGGTTGACTTCATCACAGAAGGCGACACGACTCTTGCCGTATTACAACAAGGTCCTTACGCACCAGGTGTTCAGGAAACTCTGATTATTGTTGCAAGAGAACTTAACAAATTGGCCTAGCCGATTTGTCTGACCAGACAACGAGGCGGCCCTACTTGAAGAATTATATGGCTGCTAATAGCTTAGATCTGATACCAAATGGCTAAGTGGGTTCCAAAATCGGGAGAGGTTTCCATCAAGATTGCCATTGTTGGTCAGCCAAACTCGGGGAAAAAGAACATCATTGAGCATGTAGCTGAGCAGTATGATCAGTCGGCTTTAAGGTCTGCGTCTGTATCTGACGCTGAAATTGTTCGTGCAGAATTTATTTGGCCAGAGCCGGTTCCCGATGGGCCTTTCATTAGGGTAGGGCTGCTGGCATTATCCGGGAAGCCTTTACATCAGGCTGCTGAGCAACTTTTGCTGGCGGATTGTGACGCTTTGGTCTTTGTCGTTAACTGTGACCCCAGTAAAATCTCGGAATGTAAATCGACATTGGCAAATCTCATGAGCAATGCTAGTGGCATTGGATTAGATTGGGGCGAGACGTTGCTGGTATTGCAATACAACAATGCAGAACGGTATCCCAACACGAGGCCGGAAGATTTAGACTCGTGGCTTGGGGTCAATGTCGAGCGTGTTGAGCGGTATCATACAAAATCTAATAACCGTGATCATCAAGTGCTTGCTGTCAATGCAGTAATAGGTGCAGTGATTGCCAAAATAACTCAGCAAAGCGCCCCTGAAGCTGAAGTAGTCGCAGTCGCCAATTAGCGTGTAGGCAGAGTTGTGCATCGGGCCAGCAGCCCTTGTTGCGGGTTCTCTAGTCTGAAGATTCGACCGCCCTTGCCACTTTGAGTATGGCCTGCTCCCCCATGTGAGGACCAAGAATTTGAAGGCCAACAGGTAGCTGGCTGCCAGACTCTGACGCAACCTTTCCGCATGGCACGCTGATGCCACAAATGCCTGCGAGATTTGCAGAAATGGTAAAAATATCTGCCAAATATTGCTGCAGAGGGTTGTCTTTGTCGGCTCCTATGGTGGGGGCAACATTGGGAGTTACTGGTGAAAGAATCGCATCCACTTTTTGATAGGCATTCTCAAAATCACGTTTGATGAGGCCCCTTACTTTCTGGGCCTTGTTGTAATAAGCGTCATAGTATCCCGAGGATAAAACATAAGTGCCAAGAATGATCCGCCGCTTCACCTCTGGGCCAAAGCCTTGCTCACGACTACGGCGGTATAGATCAATGATGTCGTTGGGGTTTTCAACACGGTTTCCATAACGAATACCATCAAAACGAGAGAGGTTAGATGATGCTTCCGCGGGAGCTATGATGTAGTAGGTAGCCACTGCATACTCAGTATGGGGGAGTGAGATTTCCACTAGCTCTGCTCCTGCAGATTCTAGTTTTTTGATGGACTCATCAACCTGATGACGCACGGCAGGATCTATGCCGTCTCCAAAATATTCCTTGGGGAGGCCAAGTTTCATGCCGGCAACTCCATCATTTAATCCTTGTGTGAAGTCAGTGTCAGGCTGGTCTAGAGATGTTGCATCCATAGCATCACGACCAGAGATGGCATTGAGCAATAATGCGGAGTCTTCAACATTCTGTGTGATGGGGCCAATTTGATCGAGCGATGAAGCAAAGGCTACCAAACCGTAGCGTGAAACCCTACCGTAGGAAGGCTTTAGCCCAACCACACCACAATAGCTTGCGGGTTGGCGAATAGATCCTCCGGTATCCGAACCCAGTGCAGCAATGGCGCTGCGGGAGGCGACAGCTGCTGCGGAGCCGCCTGATGAGCCGCCTGGTGCGCGAGTGAGGTCATGTGGGTTGCGTGTATCGCCTAGAGCTGAGTTTTCTGTGGTAGAGCCCATGGCAAACTCATCCATGTTGGTGCGGCCATAGAGAATGGCGCCTGCAGCTCGTAATTTACTGATCACCGTTGCGTCATAAGGTGATGTATAGGAGCCATCCAAGAAGCGAGAGGCGCAACTGCAAGGCTGCCCTTTGACATTAATGTTGTCTTTGATAGCTATAGGAATACCGCCCAGTGGTAGGCTGAGGTCAGCGGTTTTTGCTGCTTCCCTTGCGGCGTCAAGGTCATGTGAAAGGTAGGCGCCAATTTCACCGTCTTTTTTTTCAATAGCATCGGCAAGGGAGCCGATAATATCGGCACTGCAGATGTCGCCGCTGGTGAGTTGCTTGCGGAGTGACGTGATACTTTGGTTGGAGAGTTCCATAGGGGTATTGTAAGATTAAGCGTCGACAACTTTGGGGACACGGACCTGGCCCTTGGCGCTTTCTGGCGCATTGCGCAGTAAATCCTCTTGGCTTAGGCTCGGGCGAGAGACGTCTTCTCGGAGATAGTTGTCGTCAATAGCGGGCAGGCCCTCAGTATCTGTAGTATCTAGATCAAGGTCTTTGAGCGTATCAATGTAACCAAGGATGGCGCTAAGCTGTTCTTGAAACGTCTCACACTCAGCTTCGCTAAGGTCGATCCTTGCAAGCTTGGCTACGTAGCGGACGTCGATTTGTTCAGTTCTCTCACTGCTCATGGCTGAAACTGAACGGATACCATTAGAAAATCAAGCGCGGAACAAGGCAGCGTATAGATGATATTAGAAAAGGATGATGTCAGAAAAGGCTGCAGATACGAAGAGCGCTATCGAATAGCGTTCTTGCTACTGAAGCGCTCCGCACAATAAGGGCAGCGATATGGCTGACGGGTAAGTATCTTTACAGCAATGCGCAGGCGGTAGCTCAGGCCCATGTACTTCTTGGATTTCTGATGTTTGCGGCAACCTGTGTTTGCCCACATTCTACTGACGCAGACGGGACATGTCGTTGCATAAGAGCAAAGCTTAAATAACATCACAGAAATTACCCCTAGGCTTAAGCCCAGAAAGCCGTAGAGTGCGTATTTATCAGTGTGGGTAATTACCCCCATGGTGAGTAAAAAGGTTCCTAAAATGAGAATAAAAATATTCGCGATAAAATGAAGCGAACCAAGCCTTAGTGACCAGATAGTTGAATGTGAGAATTGACGGTGCATCAGGGTGAATTCAATAGGGTTAATTTGGTAAAGGCTGGGATCAATTGAAATGCGACTTTATCAATGGTAAGCATGATTGATAGCGGCTGCTGACAATGCTTTAGTAATGATTATATAGCAGTAAATGGGCCAGATGAGGCAGCGATTATTGCTTTGTAGATGGTGTTGATCTTGTGGGTAATATCGTTCCAAATTTTTATTGGACGATTCTGTATATCCACATTCCGAGAGTGAGGATCGCAAGAAGAAGCAAGGCCAGTAGAAAGCCACTTTTCGTTTGATTGCGTTTTTGGTTTTTTAACTCACCTCTGCTGAGTTTTTCCATGAACTCTTTTTCTCTTTTTCTGCCAAGTAGGTCTGACGGAGGTGGCAAGGTTTGCATCTCTTCCTCTCTGGCAACTCGCTCCCGCTCAGGCCCGTGCTCAACAAAGTCCTGGAGCTGAGCGATTTGTTCTCTTAATGCACGTTCGTGGGCGCTTAAGGAGTTAATATCAGGCGGGTTTTCTTGGCTCATGGCCTATGAAAAAGCATGTAAGGTAGTGAGGAAAGGGCGCAGGTATAGGGGCTAGCTTAAATTAGCCTGCGTAGTAAACGATTAATGCAATGACTCCGAGCACGACGATCGGCAGGTTGAATGCAAATCCGTTACAGAGCATCGTTGTAAATTCGCTATCATTGCTGCTGGTGCTCGCACGCTTGGGCTTGCTGCCTGTAGAGCCAAACACAGAAGCGCTGCGGCTGCCGGAAAAGTGAGATAGGGCCTGCTCGTATTCATCTTCTGCAAGATCGAGAACGGAAATGGCACGGGTGAGGTCTTGGCGTAGGCTTTCGTTATTCCAACCGTCTGGGTTGAGTTGATTGATTTTCTCTAAATGATCAGCGAAACAAATGCGCGCTTGTTCGAGTTCATCGAGCTCTTGGCGAGTGGCAAAGATTTCCCTATCCATTGATGTTACTGCCGTGCTGAGTTTTTCGTGCAGCTCAACCTGCCCGTGAAGAAATTCATCCTTTGCGGCGTTGATTTCCTCGAGTTCGAGCTTTTGACGCTCTACTTCTGCCTGTTGCTGCTGAAGTTGCTCGATTTGGGACTGCGCTTCTTGGAGCTTGCCGGTGAAGTCCTCAGCGAGGGGATTGGAGCCGTCTGCGGAACCACGAGTATTCATTTCTAGTTGAGTCGCACGCACATTCAGGCGCTGTTTGTGAGTTGTAACGTTGGACATATTGGATAAGGGCTAAATAAAACCTGCCAAAGAATAGCCAAAAAGCATGTCGCTGGCTAGATAATTGTTAATTTTTCTTAACTGTTAATCTTACGAAAATAACAGTATTCAGAGCTAATTTATGCTCTGTGAATGATGGGCCGTTCTGGAGTGCCTTTGTAAGGCTATATCGGGCCAAAAGAGCCAAGGTCTGCGGGTGTTGATCTCCGTATGAGGCGGAGCCGCTGACAGAATTGACGAGCAGGTCGCCAATTATTGAGTGCTGATCACGTGCACGCCCTTTTTGTTGACGGGTGAGACGTAGCACTGGTTTTCTAGATTGATCTTACTGAACACCTCAGAAATAGCTTTTCCTACTCGCTGAGCGATTTGCTCTCCTTCGCAGAGTGCGAAAACACTGGGACCTGCGCCGGAAATAGAGAAGCCTAAGGCTCCATTTGACATGGCTGCCCGCTTGGCATTGTAAAACTCAGGAATAAGTTTTTGGCGGCGAGGTTCAGCGATGACATCGTGAATCGAGCGTCCGATCATAGCGTAATCCTCTTGAATGAGTCCGCAGATGAGTCCGCCAAGATTGCCTATTTGTTGGGTGGCATTGACCATAGGAATGTTGGTTGGCAGAATCTCTCGTGCCACTTTGGTCAGGATTTCAATATCGGGGTGGACCACGGCGGCCCAAAGATTCTCGGGGACGGGTAGTTGGGCAATATCGAGTTCTTGGTTGGAGCGAACAAATACGATGCCGCCAAGAAGGCTAGGTCCAACATTGTCTGCATGCCAAGCGCCATCGGCACTTGCTTCACCTTGCATGGCGAAGGGCAGGAGTTGTTGTTTGGCGAGAGGCTCTCCGATGAGTTTGTTGACTGCGTAAACGCCGGCAACTGCTGAAGCAGCAGATGACCCGAGGCCGCTACCAAAAGGCATCTTCTTGTGAATTTCCAGCTCGATGCCACGGTCGCTCATGCCCAGATGTCTGAGGAGATCCAGTGCGGCAACGCCGGCGGTGTTTTTTTCTGGGATTTTTGGCAGCTTGCCGTCATCGCCAGTGATTTTTGTGATGCGCAGGCCGGGTTTTTCCGAGTGGCGTGCTACAACTTCATCCCCAGGGGCATTGATAGCAAAGCCAAGCACGTCAAATCCGCAGGCGACATTGGCGACAGTTGCTGGTGCAAATACGCGAACTTCTTGGTGAGCATTAATGTTCATGACTCGATAAAAATTAAGTTATAAGGGGAGTTTGTGAGGCGCAGAGATGTCACGTTTAACGCTTATTTGCAACGATTATCCCGTCATTAACCACGGAATGAATTGCTGGGCACGCCAGTCACACCCAAGCCCGTGACGCAAAGGAGTCTGCCGGCATCTGGCTCTTCTATGTTCTTGTGGATACCCGTAGTGACAAAAAGCTCATCTAAATTTTCCCCGCCAAAAGCGCAAGCGGTGGTTTCCATGCACGGTAGATCGACGCGGTGAAGTTGTTTGCCGCTTTGGGGGTCAAAGCAGACGACGCAGGCTCCGTGACAGAAGGTAATCCATAGCTTGTCGTCGCAGTCAATGGACATGCCGTCTGGAGAGCCATCTATATGATCCGTGCGGAAAGCCGTGCGTAGAGCGCTAAGTTCTCCTGTCTCTGAGCTATAGTCAAAAGCGAGAACATCTTGTCGTGGAGTGTCGATATAGTAGCAGGTCGAGTTGTCCTTGCTCCAGACGATGCCATTGGAATTGGTGACGCCTGCGTATGCGGTGTGAATGGAGAGGTCAGTATCGAGGCGATAGAGTGCGGCGCTGCCTGACTTTTTGATGGTGCTGATCGTGCCTGCAAAGAGGCGGCCATCAGGGGAGCACTTGCCGTCATTAAAGCGGTTATCTGCTAGATCGGCTTCAGGGTCACCAATGGCAGTGCTCTGATTGCTTGCCTGGTTGAAAAAATGGATGCCGGTATCGCCAGCTATAAGGAGGTTCCCCTCCGGGCCTGGACATGAGCGTGGAACAACCGTGCCGATGCGCCCTACCGAGCTAGTCACGTTCCAGCTGGATTCACGCTTGGATGATGGGTCATACTCGAGTAGCTGATGGGCTTCAATGTCGACATAGAGGAGGCGATTTTCCCACCAGATGGGTCCCTCTCCCCATTGAGCACGATAAGTCCCTGCAATCTCAATATTTTCCATGTAGCGATGAGTAGCAGTCCAATTTTGGGCTGTCGAGAGGTAGTTTTATGGTGAGCTATTGTTGATTGAGAAATGCCGTTGTCATTCGGCCGAATCAGACTATTGTTTGCGCACAAGAATTTGAGGAACCTATGCATGTAATGATGAGACAATATCACCGAGCCGTGAGGATGTTATGCATCTCCTTGGTTGTGTGGTTAGGGTATGGCGGTGAAGCTGAGGCGGATACGAATTTTAAATGGGAGACCGTCAAATACAATGGGGTTGATTATGTCACTCTGCGAAGCGTAAAGGATTTTTACTACTTTAATAAAATCAGGTATGGCGCAGTCATCACGATGGAAAGTCCGAGTGTTGCGATGGAGGTTCGTCCCGGTACTCAGCGATGTAGGATGAATGGCGTTTTATTTATTCTGAGTTATCCTGTTATTGAGCGCAACGGTCGTTACCTTCTATCTAGAACAGATCTTAACAAGTTGGTGGATCCGATAATGCGACCAACCTACATTCATCGTGCTAGGCACTTTAATACGGTAGTGCTCGATGCCGGCCACGGAGGCAAAGACTCGGGCAGCTTGGGTCCTTATGAAAATGAAAAAGTATACACCTTGAAGGTGGCTAGGCTGGCGAGAGAAATTCTTCAAAAAAATGGATATCGAGTCGTGATGACTCGAGATAGTGACATCAGTGTGAGCTTGGCGAATCGCGTCAGTATTGCCAATGAGTATCCAGATGCGATATTTATCAGTATTCATTTTAATTCCAGTAACTCCCGTGCAAACGGCATCGAAACCTTTACCATTTCGCCAGTGGGAGTGCCTCACATGGGGCGGGAAGTTAAACTGAGAGATTTCAATACTGTGCCAGGCAACATCATGGGTTCGGCAAGCATCGCGCTGGCAACCGCGGCGCATAGTAGGGCGCTGATGTATCTCAATAGCCAGAGCTCAGGAAACAATTTTAGTATCGAGGACCGCGGGATTAAGCGGGCAAGATACAACGTGCTCACAGGCATTAAAATTCCTGCGATACTCCTCGAGGGTGGATTTCTCTCAAATCGTAATGAGGCGGCTAAAGTCCGGTCACCGGCCTACCAGCAAACGCTTGCAGTCGCTATTGCTCGCGCGGTGGATATCTACAAAAAATCAACAGCTAAATCACGGTAGCTTTAATGGAGTGGCGAGTTTACTGAGGCGCTTAAAGCTCGCTTGCCGCCCAGCGGATGAAGCATTTGCCGTTGGCTGCGCTCAGGTCTACACTCGCGGTGGCGATGCCGGCCTCTGAAATAGTCACAGGAATAGCTTCCCAGCTACCGGCCTCAAGCGTGAAGGAGCATTCCGCTTCAATCTGATTGCCTCCAATAACAGGGTGAGAAATCTGTAGCTGGCCGTTGTTGATGGTTGGGGACAATGCGGCCTCGGCATCAGCCGCATTCATGGGGTTGAGATTGAGATTGTATTCGATGCCGTTTGGTAGGCCGTCGTTATCATAATCATCGTTAAAACCGCCTACCGATGGGTAGTATGTGAGGGCCCATTGCTGGTAGTTTTCTGTATCAATGACTTCAGTGGGAATAACCTCGAGTGACTGGCCAAAGGGCATCCAGACATTGCCGATTCTCGGCCTCACCTTGAGTATATAGTTGCTGCCTACCTCGAGTGGTCCGCCGCCGGTCACATTGTTAAGGGGGGCAAAGTCTGAGTTTTTAGCGAGGTTCGTAAAGGATAAGCTTTGCAGCCACTCGCAATCGGTAAATTCAATGTCGTCAATGAAAACGCCAACGGGGTAGCCGCTGTAATTAATGATATCATAGACCCCAGTGGGGGTTGGCTGATGTAAAAGAAAGCGAATCAATATTTGATTTCCGGTAGATTCCAGATTGACGTTTTTAGTGGTAAAGCTGTTGTCGGGCGAGCCATCGTTTTTGCCTGCATAAACGGCTAAGCTTGTCCATGATCCTCCGCCATTATCGGAATATTCAACCTCAAGCTTGGTATCGGCTGTCATGTACCCTCGGCGGATTGAGAATGACATCGAGCCGCCTGCTTTGGGGATGACCGTGCGGTTGATGGTGAAGGTTTCGTGAGAGAGGGGCAGTGAGTTATTGGGGAACGCAAGATGAAAGGCCTTGGCGCCGCTGTTCCAGAATGTTGATTGATCATACGAATTCCACCTGTATGCATCTCGGAAGTTGTAGTTGCTACTGGTTCCGTCGATGACAAAATCACTGGTCGAATCTTCGGCGCCCTCAATCCATGTTATGGGGGCGATTGCCGAAACTTCAAACTCGTATTCCTCGGCATGTTCGATTTTATGGAGAATATAATTTGCACCGGTTTGGGGTGGGCTGGTGTTTCCTGTAAGTGTGGGGGAATCCGTGAGGCGCCTGGGATTGATGATGGTTACTGAGTAATTGTAGCTCGTCGCGTTGCCGTTAATGCTGATGTTGGAGACGATGACTTGAATGGTTACATCTTCATACTCTGCCGAGGGAATGGCTGAGGCATCAGTCGCTTTCCAAACGATGGTGTTGTCTGCGTAGTATAATGCATTCTGTGAGGTGATATTAGTGGCAATTGTTTCTCCTCCCGCAACTTGCATATCAATGGTGGCATTGCTGAAATCAGCCCCCGGATATGAAAGTGACCAAAGCCTTGGTGTGATATCTTCTGGGATAAAACCTGAATTTGGCCAGGAGATAAATTCAGGTGAGCTAGTAGGGGTCAGCCAATCGCCAAACACATAGAGTGCATTAGCGGGGAAGTAGTTGCTGCTCGTTGGGCGGACGTCACCGGTGGCCACTTCCTGAAGTCGAGAATGAAAAATGTAGCGCCGGTGCCCTACCACTGAGTTTTCTGCTCCGCCAGCGCCCTGGGCATCCTCGCTGATATAGGCATCAATTGCTCCCGGGCCATAATGACCAATAGCGACGTTGGAATAATAGGCTCCATTTCTTGCGGTATTGTCATCTGCAATCCAGCTTTCCGGAGGATTGTGTGGGTTGTGTGTGTCGATCGGATTGCTCACTCCGCCACCCTCTAGAAATTCGGCAGTGTTTTGAGAAAGCATGAATGCGGCTGCTTGTGCGGCATCTTGCTTGGTGGTGCCCGCCGGGGCGATAGGCCCTGAGCCGCCGCTTACCGTTTCGCTGCTTGGGCGAATGCGTATGCTGGCATCCATACCTGCCATGGCGCGGTAATAATTGATGCGCCGCTCGACGTCGTTTTTGAAGGCTGCCGAGGTGGAGCCAGGCTCATTGTTGTCGATCGAGCCTGTCCAGCTTAGGCGGTTCTCATAACCTTCGGATGCGCTGTAAACGGAGTTCCAAAAAGAGATGACGTCATTGCGGGATTGGGTATCCACCGCAAAGCCAGAAGTAGTCGATTCGCTACCTACACCAGGAGACCAAGCGTAAGCCTGGGACGTGACTAATGCCACGCATGCGAAGAAAGATGATTTGGATAATGTCGAAAGGGTGGAGACCATCAGGTGGAATTGTAAACAATTGTCAGATGGAGGGATTGGGTATCCTACAGATTAGAAGTCGATATAGTCAAACTATTAACAGTTCAAAAAAATAAACATACACGTAATTATTTTGAAATCAAAGCCCGTGTGGATCTAGGCTTAGCAAACTAGCGATGCTGATCCATCAAGCGCAAGGCACACTCCTTTCAAGCATCTAGGCAGAACAAATATCTGCGCAGACCGAGCAGACTCCGTTTATTCCTCCGAGCTGAACCTCTAGGCTGAGAGTTCGTGTTGGATGATGCTTAAGCCGCAGAGGCTGGCTGTCTCAACCCGTAATACGATATTGCCAAAGCTGATGGGCTGAAAACCTGACTTATACGCGGCATCATATTCATCTTTTGAGAAGTCGCCCTCTGGTCCAACAAGGAAGAAGATGTCTCCCTCAGGAGCTTGTGCCCCAAAGTGTTCTCTCAAATGCAAGGCACGTTCATCGAGTGCCGCGATGAGACGGGTGCCGCCACTGGGCAGATTTTTTAGCCAGGTATCAAAGGGCTCAGGCGTGGCGATTTCTGGCAAATAGTTTTGACCGCATTGCTTGCAGGCTTCTAAGGCTATTCGTTGCCACTTGCTGACTTTCTTTTCTGCGGAATCTGGGCGTGCCACGGTGTGGTCTGTAATCAGAGCTTGGATCCTACTGACGCCAAGCTCAACCGCTTTTTGCACAATAAGCTCCATGTTGCCACCCTTGGGGATTGCTTGGCAAAGAGTGATCGGATGTTCGATCTTCGGCGACAAGGTTTTACTGGTGATGCGGCAACGAACAGCATCACGATTGATGTCTGAGATCTTGCAGATCGCGGAGGTGCCATGACCGTCAAAGGTCTCTATCTCATCTCCCTCACGTGCTCGCATGACGCGGCAGCAGTGCCTAGCTTCTTCCCCACTGAGTGAGAGGTGTTCATCATCCCATTGATCGGCAGGAATGAAATAGCGGTTCATACAAGGTGAGGATTAACTCTTGTTGGGGTGTGGCCTATGAGCCAAAGAAGCGTTTGGCTTTTTCAACAAAGGATTCTTGCATGGGATTGTTTTTGGCACCAATGGAATCAGAAAATTCCTTGAGCTTTTCCTTTTGTTCCGCGTTGAGTTTTGTCGGGACCTCTACTTGGGCTTCAACATGGAGGTCACCTTTGCCCCCTGAGCGCAGGTCTTTGATGCCGCGGTTACGTAGGCGGAAAGTAGTTCCACCTTGAGTTCCTGGCGGTATTTTAATGGAAGACTTACCGTCGAGAGTGGGGACTTCTAATTCTCCTCCGAGTGCTGCGGTGACAAAGGGGAGGGGAACTTCACAAAAGAGATCGTTCTCCTCGCGCTCGAAGATGTCATGTCGTGCAACGTGGAGAAATACGTAGAGATCACCCGGCTGACCGCCCCTTAAGCCGGCGTCGCCATTGCCGCTGGAGCGTAGGCGAGTGCCGTCATTGACACCTGCGGGAATGTTGATTTTGATGCGTGTAGTTTCGTTCTTGCGACCTTCACCACTGCAGTCGGGGCAGGGGTCTGATATCGTTTGTCCTGCGCCATGGCATGCTGGGCATTCTGATTGTTGAACAAAGATGCCGTGCTGGCGGGTTACGACACCCTGACCACCACAGGTGCTGCAGGATTTGCGGCCGCTGCCACTTTTTGAGCCACTGCTGTCACAGGTTGAGCAGGCTTCTAGTTTTTCAATTTCAAGCTCCTTCTGGATGCCGCTGGCGGCTTCTTCGAGCGTTATCTCGAGGTCATAGCGGAGATCGCTGCCGGGCTGTCTGCCTGAAGGGTTGCGACGTCTGCGGCCACCACCGAAGAGGTCTTCAAAACCGCCACCACCGCCGCCGCCACCGAATGCGCCGCCAAAGACCTGGGAGAAGATGTCTGATGCGTCGTGGAATCCACCACCGCCGCCAAATCCACCGCCGCCACCGCCGCCATTTTCAAAGGCTGCGTGTCCGTAACGATCGTAGGCAGCACGCTTGTCTTCGTCGCTGAGGGCTTCATAGGCTTCGCCAAGCTCTTTGAACTTTTCCTCAGCCTCGTGGTCGTCAGGGTTTTTGTCAGGGTGATATTTAATGGCCAGCTTGCGGTAAGCTTTTTTGAGCTCAGCAGCTGAGGCATCCTTGGATGCACCGAGGACGTCATAGTAGTCGCGTTTGGAGGACATGATTTAATCGCTTGGTTACTGGTCGCTTGATGGCGCGTCGGCCGCTTCATCATTATGGGCGACGATGATGTTGGATGGGCGCAGCAGGCGTTCGCCGATGCGGTACCCTTTGCGGACCACACGGATGATTTTTCCCTCATCGATCTCATCACTGGCTTCTTGGCCGAGAGCTTCGTGAACCTTGGGGTCGAAGTCGCCACCCACTTCGGTAGGTATTTCCTCGACGTTTTGGGAACTGAGAAACTCATCGAGTTGCTTGTGAATCATTTGCATGCCCATGAAGAGCATAGAACCTTCTTCTTGGGCTGCGGCTTGCATACCCATGTCAAAATTATCAAGCACAGGCAGTAGCTCCTCAAGTAGGCTTTGGTTACCGTAGCGTACCGCGTCGAGTTTTTCACGCGACATGCGCTTGCGGAAGTTGTCCAGCTCTGCGGCAGTGCGTATGGCTTGGTCCTTCCACTTGGCAGCTTCGAGTTCGAGAGCTTGCCACGGATCGATTTCCACCTCCTCTGTGGTTTTTTCGGCAGCTTCGTCGACCTCCTGAGAGGCTTGCTCGGAGCTTTCTTCTGCTGGGTTTTCCTCGTTGATGGGGTCTTCGCTTTCTTGCGTCGGCTCTTGCATGGGCAAACTCATAGCCAGAGACACGACTTCGTCAACTATTTCATATGCTGCAGGGGCAGGAAAAGAAGCGATTGACTGTAATGGATATCGATGGCAAATGACTGCCGTCGTGCTCAAAGGTCTTGGAAAATGTCTATGTATTGTAGCTGCGGTGGGTGTTCTTGATGCCCATCTGATGGTGGCTCAGACCTTGGCGTGGATGAGTATGATATACGATCGAGCCCCCCAAGAGGGAGTTTCTGCGGCACTTGATAGCACTTTCAGCGGTGATGCGCCCTGTGCGATGTGCTGTGCCATTGAGCAAGAGCGCGGTGACACGCAGCAACAAGCTCCGATCCCCGAGTTAAAGCCGACCGCTAAGTTTGCGCCTGTAAGCTGGTCCGCAGTAGATCTTGTGTTTCCGCCAGTATCAATTCACGTGCCTCTCTCACGAGAAGTGCAGGTCGTGGTGCTTGGCCGGCAGGATGAGCCTCCATTGCCGCCACCCCGAGGGTGTTGATTGGTCTATTGTTTATTTTTGCACGGCGTTGACCGTGTCAACCTGCTGGCTGCCTAGATTGAATAGGGCAGGCATAATAGGGCAGGCAGCTTTCACCTAGCA